>JAEEGL012428506.1_pt1 | contig 26063 bp, 17 predicted proteins | sample 9134231 | NCBI WGS metagenome assembly JAEEGL01 (sample SAMN16246548, study PRJNA631951) | gut metagenome | biome: gut microbiome; feature: rumen; material: fiber-attached | host: Bos | place: Iran: Karaj | collected 2018-10
CAGAAATGGGGATTGGTGATTGGGGATTGGGGATTGGGGATTGGGCCCAATCCCCAATCCCCATTTCTTCCTTTTATAATTATATTTTATTTTTTTAATATCTTTTATTTTGATTTTTTATTTTTTTAATTTATTTTATTTTTTATATTTATTTATTTATATTTCTATTTTTTATTATTGTATATCTTCCTCTTCATCACTACTACTTATATTTATATCAAATTCTCCAAATTCCATTAATTTATATTGATCAAATTTTCTATATGTTATATCAATAAATGAATTTATTGCCTTATTTACTTCTTCTTTATTTAATGTATATTCGTTTGTTATTTTTCGTTTTGAAATTCTCTCTCCAAATTTATTTAAATATATATTATAATCTGAATTTATTAAATTTGAATCAGAAATAAATTTTATATTTCCATTATTCAAAGATAAATAAATTGAATTTCCTCCACCACATAGATTTGTATGATATTGTTTACTATTTATATTATGACTTTTAATATTTTTTGAACAATTCGGTGAATCACAAAGTTTTATTCCACAAATTAAACATATTAAAGAGTTAGAATAAAACTTTTGACAATTGTGACATTTAATAGAATTATATTTTGTGATTAATGAAATGATATTTTCAGGTAATGAAATAATTCTTGGTTCTAAATTAATTGCTAAATTAAATAAATTCTTTGTAATAGAAGAATTTTCTTTAATGTTTTCTAAATTGATATTAACATTTTGAATGAAAATATTTAATAAATCTTTTATAGAATAATCAGGTTTAAAAATATTTAAATCTTGATTCTTTAACTTTGAATTATAATTAAAAAATATGGTATCTATTGTAGTAATTTCTGGATAAAAATCTGAAATTAAATTTTCATATTTATTATCCCTTTGAATATATTGGTTATTAGATATCATTTTGGATATATTAATTTTATTCATTAAATATGTTAAAGTTGATTTTAAAATTCCAAAAAATTTATTTGTAGTGTTGGATATATATTCTTCAAAATTTTTTAAAGATATTTCATTTTTAAAAAAATCTTTATTATATTTTAAATTGTTTTTTAAATATATTGTTTTGACAAATGATGCAAAAGAAATATATATCATAAATAATTCAAATATATTTTTTTCAAAAGTATAATTTCCTTTTTCAAATAATAAAATCGTTAAAAATAAAAATTCAGATAATATTTCATCAATTTGGTTATTAAAAATAAATGGTCCAATTTCTCCATTTTTTAATATATTGATTAATTCTATAAATCTATTAATTAGAAATGATGTTTGTACAATTTTTTTTGTTTTAATCATTATCCTTAAAGATAATATAAAATTTCCCCAATTTTCTATTTGATTTTTTTTATAATTTGAAATTGAATAATAAAAAAAAAAATTATGAAATTCATTTATTAATCCTTTGTAATTATCTTCAAATTCAGATTGAGACAGTAAATCTTTTATTAATATTTCATATCTAATTTGAGAGGAGCAAAAAGATTCTACTAAACTCTGTGATATATCAATAAAAAGATATTCATCTCCTTCTCCATAATAAAATTTATTTTTTAAGATTTCTTCTGTTTTAGTCTTATCTTGATAAATTAAATTAATATCTTCAATTGATAATCCTTTATAATAATTTTGACATATTGTGTTTATATTTTCAATTAAAGAAGGAATCAAAATATTTCCTGATTTTTTACATAAAGGACAACCATATAATTTTTGAAAATTATTATTTATATTAGTGATTAAAAAATTATTATAACATTTAATATGCATTTTATGGTTGCAGGATAATAATCTTATATGATAATCTTCAAATTTTTTAAGTATGAATTCATTATTATAAAGCTGAAAATCACTGTTTATAATTTCTTGAAATTGATTTTTTAAATTTTCTTGAATTATATTAAATATAAATTTATCATTTGTTAAAATTCCTAAAATACCGTAAGGGTTATTTAAAAAATCATTTTCATCTATTTTATTTCTGCAATAAACACAAGTATCTTTCAAATGATTATAATCTTCTTCTTCTTTTATAGCTTCTTTATCAAAATAATTTTTATTTTTATTCTCAAAATCCTTATTCATTTTCTTAAATTTATCTCTAAATTTTTCTTTATTTTTATTTTTTTTGGTCTCATCTTTTTTTTCATTTAAACTATTACTTCCATATATATTTATATTAAATGTTTTACTCAATTCATTTTTTAAAATGTCACAATATTTTTTTTGAGTATTATCTGTAATTAAAGATTTATCTAATTCAGAAACTAAACCAAATGATTGAGAATCAAAATAATTGACATTATATTTATATAACTCCTCTTTTATTAAATTTGATTCTTTAAATTCATATTTAATTAAATGAATTAATATAAGAAAATATTTTATAATTGTCATTAAAAAAGGAGAAATTAATATAGAAAAATTAACATTTTTAATTAAGTTTTTACAAAAATTAATTTCGAATTCTAAATTTTTATTTGTAAAATAGAAATTAAAATAACAATTGAGTTCTAATGATTTTTGTATAGATATTGATTGATAAAAATATGTATTTATTAAATTAACTTCTTCTTTTTTAAAATCTAATATATATTTTTCAGCAGAAGATATTTTATCTGGAATAAAAATATAATTTAAATCAAATTCTTTTAAATATTTATTTTTAACTGAAAATTTAATTTCTTGATTTTGTGTTTTTATTTTATCAGTAATTTCATTTACTAAATTCATAAAATCCACTTCATCATTCATTAAATATTTTGGAATACTTTTTTTTAAATCAGAATAAGTTACTAAGTTTTTATTTGAAAGTAAATGATGAATTAATATTTCTTTTCTTAAATTAGATATAATTTCTTTATCATTTTCAAAAATAAAATCTATTTCTATATTTTTATTTTTAGTGAAATTTAAATAAGAACGGTCACAAAATAAATTTAACATTGAAATATTATCTCGTAAAATTCTAATAAACAAATTTATTATTTTGGAATTTAATTTTGTGTCTTTTTCTAATTTATCTTCAAAACACCATTTTAAATTTTCTTTAAATAAGTCTTTACTCTGAAAAATATTTTTTATAAAATCTATATGAGAATTATTAACTGAGCATAATTCTAATATTTTATCTATAGATAAACAAAAAGAATTATCTTTTAAAGAAAATAAATATTTAAAGAGAGTTATATCTATTGAATAATAATGACAATATATTATTCTATATAAGTACATTTTTTCACCATAATAAACCCAAAAATTTAATTCAATTGAAAGAATTAATCCAAAGAATTTAAACAATCCTTTTATCAATATTTCATTAAGAGTATTTCTATTTTGAATTTTACTCATAATATAATTTAAAGAGGTTAATAAATCAACTTTGTTTTTAATAGCATATGAAAAACAAAAACTATTTAAAAATATGGAATATAATCTATATATAATTATATGAAAACTATATTCATTTTTATTTAAAATTCGATATTTTTGATTTACTATTTTATCAACTAAATAATTTAAAATTTCTTGAACTTCTGAAAAATCATTAAAGTTTAAAATACCAACAAATAATTCAAAAAGTTGAATTATAGTATGATCAATTTCAAACATTTCATTATTCCAACCTTCTCTTTGAAAAGATTTTGAAATTTCAAAAATGTTAGAATTATGAAGAATACAACCCATGTCAATGATTTTTTTATATATATCAACATTTTTTGATAATTCTTGATATGTACAAGGTTTAATTAAATATCGCATATCAATATAAAATCTATATAATTTTTGGTTAAACAAAAAAAAATCTTCTTTAGAAAAAGCTTCTTTAGTAAGGTCTAATATCATGTCAAAAATATTATTTAAAAATTTTGGGTTTTTGGAAATTATTGTGCTTACTTCATCACTTATTATTTGAACTGAAAAAGATAAAAAGTCTTTTGCATCATTCTCCATAATTTTATCAATGATTATTAAATAAATTAATCCTATTTCTCTTTTTAATTTATAATTATGTAAAAATGAAAATAACATTTTTTCATGATTTATATTACTATTCCAAACACTAATTAAAATTTTAATAAAAGGACAAAAGCAACAATGTTTTTTATCATTTTTTTCGTATTTTATAATTCCATTTTCATATCTGAAACAATTGTGTTTTGTATTATAAGGAAAATTCATTAAAAAAACTTCAGAGACAATATGTAAAATCCCCAAATTTGCATTACAAATTTTGTCAATAAATTCCAAAAAACTATTTAAATTAGAATTAAATTCCAAATTATCTTTTATAGTATTATCATTTTCATTATTTAAAAAATCATTATTTATTAAATGACAAATATTAATAAGAACTTTCCTCATTTTATCAATAATTTCAGGTTTAAAACAACTATTAACATAATTCTCAATATCATTATCATTATTAAAAGTTCCAATATGATCAGAACAAAAACCATTAGGAGACCAAGCATCAGGGTCACCACAATCACAACAACCAGAAACTTTAGTTTTATATTTAATCTTATGTCCATTATGTTTTTCTTTGCTTTTTTCATAACATTCATCACATATTATACAAGTTGAGTCTTTTTCACAATCTCTACATTGCCATGCACCTACATTTATTAATTTTTTGGCACAAACTTGATTTGTTGGTGCTTGAAGTTCACTTAAATGTTCTAATAAATCTTCATTAACTAATGAATATGAAAAAATATTTGCAAATTCTTTATATAGTAAATCTAGTTGAGGTAAAATTGGGTTTTGGGATTTAAAGTTAAAAAATTGTTTTATCATATTCATATATAAATATTAAATATTAAACATAAATTAAAATATATAAAAATAATTTATAATTATTTATTTTAATTAATTTTTTCAAATTCCATTCATTTTTAAATAATTTGAAAGCATAAACTAATAAATAATTAAAAATATATTCTTACATTAAAAGAATGAGAAATTTTTTCTTCTATTTTATTTTTTTTAATGTTAAATCCTTTCATCATAGTTACTATACTTTCATCATTTATTCCAATTGATTTTAAATAATCATAATATTCTTTTCCTCCATTTATATTAGAAATAATAGAATGTAATCTTATAATTTCAATAAAACATGAATTATCATTTGAATCCTTTAAATCTAATAATTTATATGTTTCAAATAAAGAATTTAATATATCTTTAAATAAAAATATAACTCTTTGAGTGCTAATATTATTATCCAAATTTAATAACATATTTTCTAAACATTTCATTGAAATTTTTCTAGAATTACCTTCTTTAATATTTAACATTAAATATAAAATAAATTTTACAAGTTGTTCAATTGTAATTTTTGTGTTTTGTTCATAAAATAATGAAGAACATTTATTAGAAAAAATACTACTTATTAATTTTAAAAAATGATTATAAACTGCAAAAATTTGTTTATCGTTATCTGAAATATTTTGTGATGGAATTGAAATTTTTTGTCCAACAAATTCAAAGAAATATTCAAAATATTTTTTTATTAAAATATTTCCATTTAATTTCAAATTCATAATATTAATAAGTAAACCTGATAATTCAATGTAAAAATCAATTGATATATTTTTAATTTTTAATTCATAGAAAAAATCAATATATGAGATTGAATTGTTTCCCAAAATAATAATTATTCTTTGTAAAAGATTAATTAAAGTTAAAATTGCCTTTAGACTATTTTGAACTTTGTTAAAATATTTATATAAATAAGCTTCCAAAAAATTTTGAAATAATAATTTAACTTTTTCATTTTTAATTTCTTGGTTGATGGAGGATAAAAATTGATTTAAACATTTTGTCACATCACAAAATTTAAATTCATCAATTCCATAATTTTCAAAGATTGAGATAATTAATTTTAAAATTTCTTCATAACTATTATATTTTAGGTCATTACTCATATAATGAATAATTGTTGAAATAGAATGATATAAAGAATCATATTGTGAAATCAAAAGGAAATTTTTTGATTGGATTATTGAATTAATATATTCTTTAAGTTTATTAAAAATTGAAATATAAGCATTATCATCAATTTTTCCTTTTATTTTATCTAAAAACTTATCAAATAAATTTGCAATTTTACTCCCGGTTTTAAAATTAGGACATATAATACCTTTTTGACTAAAAAATAATTCTAAAATATTATTTATTACTTCTTTATTATTTAAATTAAAACTCAAATATTTGATTAAAGTATCATAATATAATAAAAGTATATGACTATTACCAAATTGAGTATATCTATTACTAAATATAATATTCAATATTTTATTTAATTGTTCAATTATTTGGTTTTCTTTAATTGTTTCAGAATTTTTTATTCCATGATGAAGATTATTTAAAATAAATAATTCATGTTCTATGGAATATAATGAAGGATTTTTATTTTCACATAAAGAAATAACAATGTTTAAAATAGGAATTTTCAATATATTTATGTAATAAAAATTTTCATAAATAACTATAAATTCTTTTCTATATGAAAAAAATTCTTCATCTTTTAAATCTTCAATATCAGTAAGTTCATTTAAATTATATAAATTTTGAGGGATTATTAAAGTATTTCCAATTTCATTTATATAATCAAAAATAAAAGAAGTAAATTCTTTCATAGTTAAAATATTATTATTTATATTTTGGCATAATTTCAAATAAGTCAATAAACTTTGTAAAAATTCAATAAAGCTTAAACAAGTTTTATATTGTCTTTTTTTAATGATAGCTTGAGTTGTTGAAAGTACATAACCTAATAAATTACAAGAAACGTTAAAAACTGAAACATTATTATTTTGAGCATTGGAAATATTTGTAATATTCTTATTTTTATCTAATTTAGCTTCAGAATCATATCCTACTCCAATTAAAGAAACTAAACCTAAATTATTTAAAATTTCCCCAATAACATCTAAAGCTCCTATATTATTTGTATTTATAATTGAATTTAAAACATCTCTTATCTTAAACTGATTTACAATTTCAATTTTAATTGAAACTTCCATTCCTTTTTTAATTAAAGCATTAACAACTTCTAATGATGAAATCATATATTGTTGTTTAGAAATTAATTTTGTCAAAATCAAAGGAATAACATTTTGAAATTCATTTAATAAATTCCAATCAACTAATTGACTTATAGCTTGTATTGATTTATTAATTAATTTGTTATCTATATATTCTTCATTTATTAATAATTGATTTATCAAAGATAATATATCATTTGTACAATTCACTCTCATAAAATCTTTAATTTGAGTTGACTTTTTAGCCTCAAATTCTGTATAAGTATGTCTAAATTTTATTAATTCATCATCAAAAATTAATATTAAATCAATAAAAAATATAATATATTTTAATTTTAAATCATTGTCTTTTATACTTATTATTTGTTTAATTAAATCATTAAAAAAAGTAGAAAAATTTTCTGGATAGTCATATTTAAGCCAAGTAATAATAAATAAACAAAATTTACTAGAAATATAAGGGTATTTGTATATATTTAATATTTGATTTTGTATTAAATCAACAATATTTTGACGAATAATGTGTTTTGTTTCGTTTGGAATATGAGGATAAAAACTATTTGTTAAATTTATTAAAAAATCTAAATCCCAAAATTGGAATTGTGGTACTGCACTTTTAGTGAATAATTCAAAAAGATTTGGAATTAAATTTAAATTAATTGAATAATAATTTTTGACTTTATCAACATAATCTTTAATTGTATTATTTGGATTTGGATTATAAAGTTGAGAAACACAATTTTCTAAATATGATAAATCTATTTCAAATGAAGGTTTATTTAAAAAATTATTTCTTGTATTTATACTCATTATTTTAAAATAATATAATTTAATGATAATATTTAAATCATTTTTTTACCATATTTTATTATTATTTATCAGATTTATTCAAATAAATTTTTTAATTATTTCAATTAAATGATTAAAAAAATAAAATAATAAAATTAAAAAACTACTTTAAAAAATTTATAATAATATAATATGATTTAGAATAAAAAAATGAGTGACCAGATAGAAAAGAATGAAAAAAATGAAATAATAATAGAAGAAGAAATTGAAGAACAACTTCAAGGAAATGAAGGGGAAAAAATTATGAAAGAAAAGAAAGAAATAAAAAATGATAATACATTAATATCTCATCAAAATGAGGAACAAATCCAAGATAAATTTAATAATATAAAAATAGGAGAAATCATTGAACAAAAATTATCATCATCAAATTCTGAAATAACAAATTCTTCATCTTCAATAAGAAAAATTGAACAATTAAATGAAATCACAAATCCAACTTCAAATCTTTCAATTGAGGAAATATTAGAGAATGAATCTTTAATAAATGAAATAACATATATGCATTCACCTCAACATTCAATTTATTTTACATCTAATAATATTATTAAATTAATTGATTTTAGTACTCATATGCCTTATATGACTGATGATGATGTCATTACTCACCAATTTCCTTTTAATGCTTGTGAATTATTAAAAAGTGATACTGATTATATTTATAATAAATTTTTCCAGGAAAATTTTGACGATATTAATATTGATTTAAGTGTTTCTATTTCTAAAAAATATAAAATTTTAATTCACTTTTTAGATTTTTTAGATAATCCTAATAATAATTCTAATGAATTACTTTGTGGATATTTCTCTAAAATTTTTATTTCTTTGTTTGAAAAAAAAAGTTTAATTATTTTAAATATTTTATTTGATGATGATTATATTTCCCAAATGATTGATTTATGTGTTAATTTATCTATTTGTGATTGTGTGAAAACTATACTAATAATGGAAAATGAAGATCAAGATATAATAAATAAAAAAATAATAATTTTAAAAAAATTATTTGGAAAAATTTATAATATTGAATATTCAGATAATATTTGTTCTGGTATATTAAATTGTTTAATTTATGATGATATAAATGAACTTTTTATATCTTTATTACTTAAAAATTTTGAAGTAATTAGAGATAATATTAAAATAAAAGGAATTAATAAATATATCTTTGAATTTTTAAATTATTTAACTCAGACTATAACAGATTGTTTCAATAAAAAAAATGAAAATCCAAATACAATATATGGTAAAAAAAGAATTGAATTAGATAATTTTGTTATAGAACATTATGAAACATATCTTAATTATTTAAATGATATATGTGAAAATCTAATTTCAAATATAGATGATATAATGAAAGAAAAATTAGAAAAAAAAGTATTAAATAATTTAATGTTAAATTCAATAGATATTTTAACTTCTTATATTAATTGTATATCTTTTGTTGAAAATAATACTGTTTATATTACAAATATAAATTCAATTATTAAAGAAAACATTATATTATATATGGCACAATATATATTTTCAAATCCGTTATATACACTTTACCATAATTCATTTATTCTTTTTATAGAAAGTTTAACAAGAATTAACAGTCAAATAATATTAAATGAAAAATTTTTGTTAATATTTCAAGATTATTTAATTTCAGAATATGAACATTCTCCTTCATTTCTGGGTCATGTTGTAAAAATAATGGATATAATATTTCAATCAAATAGAATAAGCGAAAAATTACCAAAAGAATTTAAATTATTATGTGAATATATAGTTAAACCAATTATAAATATATTTGAACAAAAATTGTGTTATGAAGAAGAACAAAAATTAAATAATAGTGATGGAGATATAGATAGAAAACTTAATATTGTATCTTCACCTGAAAGTTATTTATCAATTAATTCTTTAAAAGAAATTGTATTAAGGGGATTAAGTGATTATAATAAAGAATTATTTAAACATAAATTAGTTAAAAGCACTGAATCAATAGGAGAAGAAATTGATTTAGATTTGGATGATGAAGATAGTGAAAATAATAATTTAAACGTTGGTAATATAAATTTAAATGATTTAAATTATTCAGATGATGAACAAAATGAATTAGATGATTCAATAGGAGAAATAATTAAATCCACCCAAAAAGAAATTGAAAATATAAAAAGAAAAAAAGAAAAAAAAGAAATTAAAGAAATTGAAGAAATAAAAGAAAATAAAGCAATAAAAGATATTGAAAATTATAATGATAATATTTTTTGGTCCACTCCAATAAATTTATATGAAAAGGAGATGGATGATTTAATAAATAATATAAATTAATTATAAATTTATAAGTAGAATATTATAATTTATTAAAATTAAAGTAAAATATTTTGAAAACAAAAAAAGAAAAAAAACAATTTATTTTATTAAATAATTATTCATTCTATCAATTTTTAACTAACCATATCTAAAATAAAAATTTTTTAAAAATTGTATTAAATTCGCAAATGTCTTTTTCTTCTTCTAATTATTCTTTAAAAAATTTATCTCCTTCACCTAAAAATTCATTAAATTCACTTCTTAATAAAAAAAGAAACATCGATTTAATACAAAGAAATTATTTAATAAGAAGAATAATTTCTCCCCATATTGATTATAAAAATGAATATGAAAAAATTAGTAATTTAAATTATCTTTTAAATTCATTTAATTGGAATGAAGAATTATATTCAAAAAACTCAATTATAGATAATTTAAGAGGAAGTTCTTTATGGTTTTATCTTAATTCAATGTATTTTCCTTTTACTTCAAATGAATTAATTGAAAATAAAGAATTAATCCCTGATATTATAAAAAAATATATTATTGATCGTCAAAGTTTAAATAAAGGAATTTATAAGAAAAATAGTCCAACTCCAAAAAAATATAAATTTTATAATGATATTTTATCATTATCTGAGTCTTTAAATAAGAATAATAAAGAATCCAATTTAGATAAAATAATTTCTAATATTGAGGATTCATTAAAAACTATAGAAAAATTTAATTCACAAAAATTAATTAATAATATACAAAAAAAATTTCTTTTAACAGAAAAATTCGACAGTAACATATCATATGATGAATACTTAAGAATGGATATGGAATTTCATACAAAATCAATAAATAAATTTATAGAATACATAAAAAATTTAAATGAATCAAGAAATGCATTGTTAGATCCTTTAAATGCAGGAAATATAGATCCAGACGATGTAGTATGTTCAATATGTAATGATGGAGATTATGAAGATGATAATTTAATTGTATATTGTTCAATTTGTCATATAACAGTTCATCAAAGATGTTATGGAATAACAATTGTACCAAAAGATGATTGGATTTGTCATTCTTGTTTAGTTTTTAATAATATCAATATAAGTAATAATACAGAATGTATTTTATGTCCATGTAAAGGAGGAGCAATGAAACCTTGTTCTTTGAAAAAGACATCTCAATTATATAAAAATTTAATGAATTTGAGAAACAATTCGAATGATACTTTTAATATAAATAATAATATATCAAATAATAATTATATAATAATTGAAAATGAATCATTAACAACAACTTCATCTTTACATAATCAAATTAATGAATTTATTAATGAGAAGATAGCAAATGAACATGCTTGGATTCATATGAGTTGTGCTTTATGGATTCCAGAAATAGAAATATCAAATTATAAACAAAAAGAAAAAATAAAAGGAATAGAATCAATTCATAAAAAAAGATTTATGGAATTATGTGAAATTTGCCTTTTGAGTGGTTATGGTCCAACAATAAAATGTGAAAAGTGTGATTTAAAATTTCATGTTGAATGTGCAAGAGTAAATAAATTTCAATTAGAAATAACAGACAATCAAATGGGAGAAAATAAATTTCATGTTTTTTGTCAAAGACATGCTCCACATAAATTAGTAAAGACAATAGAATTAAAAAAACAAAGAGAAATAGATGATATAAAACAATTTTCAAATATAATAGAAAAAAACATAAATATGTATAATAAAGATCATAAAAATTTTCCGTTAAGTGTTTATTGTAAAACAAAAGGTGAAAAAATAAATGGAGTAGTTAATACAGATATAATAAATAAGAAAATAAAATTGAATAATAAAGAGAAGAAAATGTTTTTAAATTCAATAAGAGAATTAGAAAGTGAAATAAGTAATTTAACAATAGAAGTAAATAAAGATGATTATACAATAATAGAGAAAAAAAATAAGAAAACATTATCATATAATGACACATGTTTAGCATATAAATTTCCATGGTATATGATAAAAGAATCAGAATTATATTTAAATGGAATGAAACCAATAGAAATTTTTAGATTATATCAAAGTATAATTCCAAATGAAACATCATATTTAAAAATAATTCAAAAAATGAGTAATTCAAAATTACAGAAAATAATAAAACAACAAAAACAAAAAGCAAAAGAAAAAAATATAATTAAATATGATAATGATGATATTTATTGTTATTGTCATAAAGATTCTAATTTATTTATGGTAGGTTGTGAAATGAAAGAAAAATGTATTAATAATGGATGGTATCATCCAAAATGTGTTGAAGAATTAAAAAATTATCCTGAAGAATATTTTACTTTAAATAATTTTAAATATTATTGCCCTGATTGTAGAAATAAATTTGAAATTGAAATTACTTTTCCTCCATATCACAATACTCAAGATTTAAGTCATAATTTTGAGTAAAATAATTTAGTTTTAAAATTTTAAAAAATTTTTAAACAAAAATATTATTCTAAATATAAACAACATAATTTTACAATTAAAAATATATTTAAAAGCATATAAAAAAAAATTAATTATAAAAATGAGGACAGGTAAAATTCAAGGGGTGATTCCAAATAAAAAAAAGCCACATTTAAATGAATTTATGGGTAACAATTCAAAAAGAATAAATGCTAAAAATTTAAAAAAAGAATATTTCCAATTATCAAAATCAACAAATCAAACAAAAAATTTTCAAATGAAACAATATATTGATATGACAGTTACACATTTTACATGTAAATGTACATTATTATGTAATGAAATAGAAGAAATGAAAAAAGAATTTGTAAATCAATTACAAGGAATTGTTGAAGGATTTCAATTAAATGAAACTTCATATCCTTTAATTAAAGGTTATAATAAAATATTTAATCAAAATTTAAATTATAATAAAATTAATTTAGATAATGGTTATGTTTCGACAAATTATATTGATCAATATAAAAATATTAGTAATTTAACTCTTAATAAAGAAAAATTTTATTTAAATAATAATGATGGGTTAGATTTAGTTTTTGATAAAAATAAAAGAGTTTTAAATTCAGAAGGAAATACTTTAACAGAAAAAAATGATTTTAATAGTCCTTTCAAAAATAATTCTAGAAATAAAAATAAAGAAACTAATTTACCACAAATTAAAAGTCTTCAAAAAATAAAAAACAATTCTAACAAAGAAAAAGCTATAAAAATTTTAATGAAATCAAAAATATTATCTTTTGAAGATAAATTAAAAATTAAATTTTTAAATCATTCTTTATATAAGAATTATAATAGTAGAAATATATTAAATTCTTGTAAAAAAGAATATGAAAAGAAAATAAAAAAAATATCAGCTGAAAATAAAGATTTACCAACATTAACTTCAACTTCAGTTTTAAATTTTTTAACAAAAGAAAAAGAAAAAACTTTAAAAGAGAATAATGAAATAAATAAAAAATTTATAAATTTAATGTTTACATTATCAGAAAAAAAAAATAACGAAAATTCTTCTTTAGAAAATCAATATAATGATTTTTGTAAAGAATTAAAAGTAGATTCTATTAAACAATTTTATCAAAATTATTTACGAAAAGTTAAAGAAAATATAAATGATATAAATAATAATATTATTAATAGTGTTGTTTCTTATTTAGAAAATAATAAAGAATTAATTGAACCAGGAAACAATGAATTAATTTCTTTATTTTCTTTTAGTATTAAAGAAATATTAGAAATATTTAAATTTGAAAAAAAAAAAAGAAAAAGAATTATAGATTATCAAACTTTAATTGATAATATTTGTAAATTAGAAAAAAATAAGTAAAATATATTTTATCTAGTCTATTTCAAATAAAAATTTTTTCTAATTCTATATAAATTAAAAAAACATTGTTTTAAATCTCATTAAAAGAAATTTCCTATTTTTTAAATAATTTATTTTATATTATTCTTTTATATATATAAATTTGAATTTTTCTTTTCTTTTTAGGAAAAGAACTTTCATTCATCTGGTTTTATAATTAAAAATAATTCTAATTACATTGAAGACTTTTTTATCTTTTATTAAAATTTTTATATATTGAGAATATTTAAATAATTAACTTCAAAATTGTTTCTTATATAATAAATAAATATTAATAAAAAGAAATATAATAATTTACTTAAATAATATTTTTTTTTTATGTTTATCAGAAAGTACAATATTCGTTTCACTATTTTTATTAATCAAACTTCCTAATTTTTTTAATTTAAATTTATTTCCAATATTAATATTACTATTAATTCTTTTAAAATAAATATTATTTAAATTATTATTATTATCTTTATTTTTACTTTTATTTTTAAAGTTTTTAATGTTTAAAATACTTGAATTTTTATTAATTATTTTTGAAGTTTTATTTAAAGAAAAATTATTATTAATTAAAGAATTTGATTTTAAATCAGAAATGTTATTTTTATGAAAACGATTTTTTTTTCCAATGTGTTCAAACACATTTTTATTAATTGATTTTCTATCACTTAAAGCTTCTTTCCCAAAACTATTTTTATAAATAATTTTCCTTAAATTTAATTTAGATATTTTTTTTTTAATATCTTTATTATTAATATTAGAATTATTAATACTATTATCATTTGTTAAAAAATTATTATTGAAATAAATAGGCTTTGAAATATTATGAAAAATATTTTTAGAATGCAAATGAGTATTAATAAAATCATTTCCTGTATAAATATTAATTTGAGTTGAACCTTGATGAATATTATTTACAATATTATAATTATATATAAATTTTTCTTTATTTTTACCTTTTGAAATAGATTTACTTTTTTTATTTATAGTTATTGTATTATTATTATTTATTTTTAAATTTTCTATTTTTGCTTTTGAAAATATTTTTGATTTTTTACAATTTATTTGACTTTCTGATTGAATATTCCCTTTTGATATTTTCTTTATTGATTTATTCTTTTTATTAAAACTAAAATTTCCGTTTGAAAAAATATTCTTTTTATTTATTATATTATTTCCTTCTGAAGGTGATGATATTATTTTTTTATTTTGAAAATTAGGTGAATTTGAATTATTTGTTGAAAGTATTATTTTATCACTTTTTGAAATATCATTTATTGAAATCCCACTTTTACTTTTATTATTATTTATTGAATTCATTAAATTTAATTTTTTTTTTCTTTCCAATAGTTTTAATTTTACATTTGGATTTATCAAAGCAGAAATACCAAAACTTTTCTCAGATAATAAATTTTTATTTTTATTTTTCTCAATTATACTATTAATCTTATTATTATTATGAATATTAATCATAAGATTATTTTTTTTAATAATATTATTATTTTTAAAATAAATAGCTTCTTTCTCATAATAATTGATTCTTTTAATTAAATCTTTAGCCCCAATATCACTTTTACTTGTATTTAATATTGAATTATTAGAATAAACTGACATTGAAAAACTATCAATATATTTAATTTCTTTTGAATTAAATATTTTACTTCCTAATTCTTCACATTCTTCATATTCTTCTTCTTCATAATCATTGAAATTATTCTGCATTTGATCAATTACTTTTTGTTTTCTTTTTATATTTTTATACATAAATTTACATTCTGGAATTGCAGTATAATTAGCATAAATTTTAGAATACTTTTCATAAAAATTTAATATTTTTGGTAATTTTATTAATATTTCATTCTTTTTATAATATCTCTTAAAAAATTCATTAAAGTCATCATATATTAAAAATTCTTTGAATATTTCTACAAAATGAGTTTTTTCATTGTATATTATATCATTTATTATTTTTACATTATGAAAATAAGTTGGCATTTCATATCTATATATTAATTTTATATTCACTAATTTTTCTATTTTTCTTCTATAATAATCTAGATTTCTTTTTTTATTTGAATCACCTACAATGTAATCTCTGCTGTTATTCATTTGAAAAAAAATAATTTAAAAAAAAATTTTAAAAAAAATTTTTATTTTTATACAAAATATGATAGAGAAATAAATTGCCATAATAAAAGTTTAGATATGTTTAATAATTATAATGAAAACAAAAAAAATAAAAAACAATAATAATAGAACATATAACTTATAATTTGAGTGGACAGAGGAGATAAAATAATAATAATTTAAATTGATCCCAAAAACAATTTCATAAAAATGAAAGAAATTAATTTTTACTGATTATTTAAAAAAAATTGGAAAAAGAATTGAATGAATTTTTAAATATTCATTTTTTTTAAATTATTAAAATTTATAATTGAATAATTTATAAGCAATTAATAATTTTAAAAATAATTAAGTTAATTTTGAAGAATACAAAAAAGTTAAAAATCTAAACAAGAAAAAAATATAAAACCCAATAAAATTTAAAGATAAAAAAATGAATAAAACTTTCTTATTAAACCATAATGATAAAAATTATGAATATCCTTTACCGAAAAAATATGAAGATTTCATTGAAATTTTAAAAAGAATAGAAATTAATTTAGAAAATTTTGATATAAAATATGAGAATGAAGAAAAAGAAATAAAAACAATAAATAATAAAGAAGATTATGGAATGTTTTTATCATATAGAAATAATACAATTTATCTTAAAGAAAAAAGTTTATTTAATTCATTGATTTTAGGAACAAAATCTGATTCTTCAAATTCTTCTTCAATCAATGAAAATATTAATTCTTTTGATTTAGAAAAACAAAATTTAAAAAGAGAAAATGAAAAAATAAAAAAAGAATATGAATTATTAAAGGAAGAAAATAAAAAAATAAAAAGAGATTATGAATTATTAAAAGAAGAAAATTTAAGGATGAGACTAAAATTTGAAAGATTAAAAATAAATTGTGAATTTGTAAAAAATAAAATGAAAAAAATAAGAGATAATATTTTTTAAAGAATTAATATTTAAAAATAGTTTTAATTTTAGTTTTTTTTTTAAAGAAAAGTTTGTTAAAAAAAAATTATAAATAAAAATTAATTTTTGAAATTAATTTATTAATTTTCAAATAATGAATTTTCAAAATAAAAAAATTAATCCAATATTTAAATTGAAAAAGACATTGTTTATAAATAATAATAAAACAAAATTAAAAAATAAAAGGTTTACATAAATGATATATGTTTTAATAATATATCATCAAAAGAATTATGTAATTCAAATGAATAGAAAAAAAATTAATTTATATATTAATGTGGAATAATTTTTGAATAAAAAATGTTTTATGATTTGATATTTATAAGTGTTAAATGAATATTAAAAATGTAAATAGTTGAAATATTATATTTATCTTCTATTATATTTATTTAAAAATTCAATTGAAAAAAAAATAAAATAGATATTTTTTATAAATCAAATAATTACAAAATAGAAATATCTCAACTTAAAAAAACAAAAGACCTAATTATATATCAGGATAGAAATATCAGAAGAAAGATACTTAATAACTCCTGAAAACAAAATTCCAAAAAACATTTATTATTAAAGAAAAATGATAATGAAAAAAACATAAAATCAAAAGAAGAAAAAAATGATGAGTCAATAGAAAATATAATATCAAAAGTGATAAACAATATTAGTAAAAAAGAAGATAGAAATAAGAAGAAATGGAATAAATTTTATGGAAGAAATTCATAGAGAAAATTTATGAAGATTATTGTCAATGTACAATCATTAGAAGAAAGACATTTAATTAAAGTTCAAATGATTAATAATGGAAATAATATTAATAGAACCTAATGAAACAGATATTAAAACTTTGAAAGAAATAGGTTTTCCTAAAGACAGTATAAGAACTGTTTTGATTAGAATTAGAAATAATATTAATAGTGCTATTGATATTTAATTGAAGAAATAGAACAACTTAAAAAATATTATGTTTATTTTATATTTTTGTGGTTTTTTTAAATATATAATTATTTTTTTAAATGATTTTTTTAGGTTTTCATTTTATTATTTTTTTAAATTTATTTATATTAATTGAATTTTACAACAACCATTATATAATAATAAACATTAATATTAAATGTTAATTATTTTTTTTAAATTTCCCAATTTTACTATTAGTAATATTAGTAATTTTATTTTCATTACTAACATCATTCTCATCTAAAGTAAAATCATTTTTTTCATCAAAATATTGTTTATTTTTTTCGTAATTTAAAGTTAATTTGTCATCAAATTGATTAAATTTGAAATTTTTTTTATAAATATCACTCGAACTTTTACTAATATTATTTGAAAAATGAAATTTGTGAGAAGGAGATTCATTATTTAGATTTTTTTGATAATCACTTTTATATTTATTCAAATTAATATTATATAAATTATCTTTTTCTTGAAAAGTTGAATAATTCAAAATTTTTCTTTGATTTTGAACATTAATTTTATTAAAATTAAGAGGAGAAGAATTATTCTTATGCATAAGAGAAAGAGAATCTTTGAAATGTTTTAAAGGAAACATATTAAAATTAGAACTAGTATTAGAAACAAAATTAGAAGTAAAATTTACTCTTTTATAATATTTAATACATAAAACTTGTTTGATATTTTTTTTCCAACTTTTTCTTGAAAAAGGATTTCCATAAATAACAAAAATTTCTCCCATTTTTATATTAGAATATGTACTCATATTTCTACAAGAAAAATAAATATGATAACAAAATAACGTTGTTATAAAAATTGCAGTCTAAATAAATAAATTATTAATTATTTTATAATATATCTTACTAAAATTGATAAAATAAAAATTACAAAACACATATAATCTTCTTTTAAAATTCTTAAAAAAACATTTTTACAATTTTCATTATTTTTCCTTTTACAAATTTTAAATTCATTGCTAAAAAATTTAATTTGTTGAAGAAAAAAGAAGAAAGTTCCAAAGAAATTAAAAAAGAGTAAAAAATTGAAAAAAACTAAAAAAACCATGAAAAATTTATAATTATTCTTTCCAATACAATTTCCAATCCAAGGACAATGATGATCGAATTTTTCAACACAACAATTACATTTTTTACAATGAGAAATTCCAGGAGGTCTAAATAAAAGACAAGTAGAACAAAATTTTATTTTAAATTTAAATCCTCTTATAAAACATAATTTATTTTTTTCAACAAAAATAATATCCTTTGTGTCTAATATATTAAATAAATTATTTTGTGGTAAAACTCCAGGATCTGAAAAACAACAAATTAAACAAAAAATAAAAGTTCCAAAATATAATATTGATTCTATTATTAATAATATTATTCTATAATTTTTTTTTTCTTTCTATATAATTTAAAATAATTTTTACCATTATTATAAATATTATGTAAAACCAACTAAAACAATGAATATAAAAACTGGTTAATAAACCATAATAAAATTCCGGTCCTATATAAATTTTCCCTTTAAAACAAAATAAACTTTTTCCTCTCCAAATTTCATATATTTTTTTCTGTTTAAAAGTTCCTTTATATATCATTTTTTGAAAAGAACTATTGAACATTTTTTATTTTTTAATTTTGTAAAAGAATATTAATTATTTTTAAAATATTTTTATTAGGTTAAAAAAATATGAATTCAATAAAAGAATTAATTCCTTTATTAAAATAATATTATAATTAAGAACGGTTTAAATAACAGAATATTTTGAATTTAATAATGAAAAAGAAGAAATTAATTTAATTGTTTATTACTAATCAAAGATAAATTCAAAATTGAAAACAAAAATATTTAATTGAACAAATGTAATAATTAATAATAAATATTTATAAAAAAATAATAATAATAAATAAACAATAAAAACCCTATTATAAAAAATAAAAAAAATGTCTAAAGAAAATCATTCCTCAAGAAATCCAAAACTAACATTATTAAAACTTCCAGAATTAAAAGTAAAAAACTATAACACCAATAATAATTTTCAAAATGATTTAAGTCCAACAATATTTCATACAAAAGAACATAATTTATCTTTCGTTTTATCAACAAATGAAGAAATAAATAATTCAACAAATGATATATCAATAAAACCAACTTTAACAAAAAATTATATATCATCTTCTTTAAATAATAGTATTAATGAAACAAATAGAACACATAAATCTTTTAATACTCCAATTTTAAAAAGAAGATCAAAAAATATTATTTCAAATCATGAAAGTCCTAATTTCAAAAGAATTAATAAATCTAATTTTCATAAAAAAGTTAGATTTGATTTTTTTGGAAATGAAATTAATCATAAAAATAAAAAGAATGTAAAAGTCACTTTTATTGATCAAATTAATGAAGATAAAAATTTTACTGATATTATTGATGTTGAAAGTATTAAACAATATATTAAAGTTTATGGTAAAATTAATAGGAAAGATACTTATGTTAGAGATGCTAATTGCTCTTGTTCATGTTTTCTTTTTTGAAATCAGTTTATTTTCAAGTTTTTTTTTATAGGAATATTTAATATATATATAATTCAAATTATTTTTTAATGATATTAGTTCTTTTGATCTTTTATAAAATATGTTATGTATTTGTCAATGGAAATTAATTGTTAAATATTTATTATTATTTTATTACAAAAATATTCTCCGTTATAGTATAATATATATAAAAAAAACCTTTGACAAAAAAAAATTAAAAAAATAAAACAATTTTTCTGTAAAAAAACTCAACAATTATTTTAATCTATAAAAAAGTAAATAAGCATCTTTATTCAAAGCTTTACTTTCAGAGCAAGGGTTAACATCATCATCATTACAAAAATACCAAGTATCATTTCTTTTAACAAAAGAAACATAATGTCCTCCTGAAATTGAAGAACCAATATGAACTGCAACAGCAAATAAAGAATATTCCCATTTTTTGCTCATTACTTTATCACCAGCATATCTTTTTTTTAAAAAAATTATATAACTTACAAAATAATTTACGTTTTTAAATCAAGATTATGTTTATATGAAATATTTGTAGTTAACTTTGAACCATTATCTCTAAATCTTTTAAATTGAATTGTTAAAATAGGAGGAACTAAAGCTAATTCTAATTTTTTCAAAATCTACAAAATTAAAAAAATTATTACTTTAGTTTTTTTTTTACATTTTTCACATTTATACCCACAATCTAATTTTTCACTGGAAAAATATCTATCTAAGCAATCTTTTAAATTATCATTTTTTTTATTTTCAATAGAGACACTTAAATCAAGGAAAGGATCATAAGTATAAGAGCAAAATTTACATTTAAGACATTTAACAGTACTAGTGATTAATCCAGTAAAGACAGAATCAACAAAAGAAGGATTAACATTTCTATAAATATTCCAAGCATCTTCCATATTAATATTATCAGGAAATCTATATTTTTTATCATAATTTAATTCATCTTGAATTCTTCCTAAAAATCTTCTTAAAAATTCTTGACAATCATGTTGTCTTCCTGATTCTAAAAAAGAATGACATGTATAATATATTGATTTTGGAGGCTTTATTATTTTTTTTTCTTTATATAATAATAAAAATTCATTATATGATTCACATGCCTTTAATTTTTTCTTTGATTTCTTCTCTTTTTCATATTTCTTATTATAAAAATATGAATTTAATTCTGGAATTGATGATAAGCATTGAAGACAAGTATTCATAAAACAATATATTGATGGATTTATTATTCCTGTTGGTGATAATGGTATTTTTTCAAATAATGATAAATTGGTTATTAATCTATCTGGAATTGATTTTTGAGAATTATAATTTTGATTTTCTTTCTCTTTTTTTTTTTTCTTGATTAAATTCTTTGTTAAATTGTTTTCTTCTTCTATTTTCGATTTTTCTTCTTTTTCTGTTGTAGAATTATTGTTTAAATTCATTATTTTTGGATTTGAATTTTCTTTCTTTTTCCTTTTCTTTTTTTCTTCTTCTTCTTCTTCTTCTTCTCCTTCTTCTTCTTCTTCTTCTTCTTCATTTTCATTTTTTCTTAAATCTAAATGAGATGTTTCTTTAGGATCTTCTTTTTCAAAAAAATTCTCTTTAAAAGAAAAATCCTTTTCATATAATAAGTAATTTTTTACAGTTTTAAACTCTCCTTCAGATTTGAGATCAAAATCAATGAATTTATCCCTTTCAAAAATTTTTATATTTTCTAAAGAAGGAATTTGACGATTTTTATTATCGAAACTAACTTGAATTATATAATCAATATTAAAATATTTTGAGATTTCTTTCATAATTTCATAAAAAACTAAACTAATAGCATTTGGATTTATTTTATTATTAATTTTATTTTTTTCTTTATCTAAAAAAACTACATTTCTAATATTAAATATTGAATGAGAATATTTTCTTGTACTATCTTCTGTAATATTAATAATTTCTTTTAACCATTTTGAAGGAACAATATATCTGTAACTTTTTATTTCAGTATATCTAAGATTTTCAAAATAGTTTGTTATCATTTCTACTGAAACTTCAACAGGATTTCTTTTAACATCTTCCTTTTTTATATTAATATAATCTAATTTACTTTTTTACTTGAATTTTCTGAATCAGATTCTGTTGAATTATTCTTTTTTTTCCCTGACTTACAACTAAATATTCTTTTTAAAAAATCTATCATTTAAAAAAAATATATGTTATACATAAAATAAATAAAAATATTAATATTAAATTAGATAAATCAAAATTTATTCATACATTTTAAAAAAATAAGGGTTATCTAAATCTTGGATTTGAATATGAAAATTATAATCTGAATTTAGTTTTTTTTCAATACAATTAACATTAGCTATATTATTATTTGAAGTAATATCAAATTTAAAGTGAAAAGGACCATCATTTAATTCTAAAAGAAAATTATCATTTTCTTTGTTAATAATATTTCCAATAATAAATTTATTAGATTTAACTACATAACTTTTTTCAGAATCATTTGGATAAACTCTTATTATTAAATTATGAGGTTCATCCCAAATAAAAATGTTATTTAAACACATATTATCTTTTAAATTAATTATATATGATTTATATTTTTTTAAATCATTTAATTTATCTTTTATCATTAAATCTATTTTTCCATTATCTAATTCTTTTATTTTACTTATTATATTATTACAAATATCGTTTGAAGATAAAAAAAAGCAATTTTCTGGATTTAATTCTAAAAAAGATTTAAGAATATTTTTAAAATTATTATAAATTTCATTTGATGATTTACTATATATAGGATAATGATTAACTAAATTTTCAAAATGTAAATTATAATATTTTAATTTTTTATAAAAGTGATTTATTATTTTTCTAGATTTTTCAATTTCTTCAGTTAAATTACTTGAAACATTAAAATTTTCAATTTTTTTTGAAAGAGGAATATAAATTTTAAATTTAATAGGAGTTAAATTTAAATTATTATTAAATTCATTTTGAATGTCTTGATAAAAATCTTCTGAGATTTTATTTACTGTTTCTTTACATTTATCTAAATTAATAAAAGCACAATTTGAATTTAAATTAGAAAATTTATTATTTAAAATATTATTATTTCCTCCAATTTGAATTATTGATATTTTTAAATTTCCTTTAATTTTATTTTTATTTATTATATTATATATTGAATTATAAGTTTCTTTTAAATTTCCTGTTTGTTTATTTTTATTATATTCTTCTAAAAATTTATTTTTACCTTCTTGAGTAAAAAAGGATAATTTAATTGAAGAAATAAGTAAAATTCCATTATTATAATTTTCTACTAAAACATTTCCACATTTTTCTATAAAATTATCTTTTTCTTCATTATATATTTTTTTCCCTTTCTCATTTAAAAAATTATCGGTGGAATTTAAATTATATTTATTTTCAATTCTATAATAAATTCTATAAATATCAGAAATTGAAAAAGACCAATCATTATCTTTCATATCATTTAAATATTGAAATAAATCAAATTTATTAAAAATAAAATTTCCAGTTTCAAAAAAATTTCCTAAATTTAAATAATGTATAACTTTATTAAATTCAATTGAATTCATAAATTTTTCATTTTTTTCCGATTTATCGATTTTATCAACAAAAAAACATTCATCTTTACTTAAATTAAAACTTAAAGAAGAAAAGCCTTTTTTTTCATTATAATCACTGAAAAAAATTTGACAAAAATATCTCTTCAAGAAAAGAAGAATCAAAAAATAAAAAGACATTTAAAAAATATTTTTTTATTTTTTTTAATTTATCAAATACTTTTTTATCTTCATTTTTCAAAATAACTTTAACTTAAATATCTTAAGAATAATGAAAAAAAAGTATTTATTTATTTTATAAAATATTGATTTGAATCATTATTTTAAAATTACATTTATAATTTATACATTGTTTTATTTTATAAATATAAATGTCTAATGATGATAAAAAACATATTAATGACACTAAAAAATTATTAGAAATGTCTTTAGATGACATTGCTAAAATGAATAATGAAAAAAAAAGAAAATTTAAATTTGGAGTTAAAAAAAATTTTAGAAATAAAAGATTAAATAATAATAATAGAAGAATAAGAGGAGGAAATCATTTTAGAAAAAAAAATAATGATAATTATCATAAATCAAATTATAATAAATTTAAAAAAAAAAATAAAAATTATGAAAAAGAAACAAGAACAAAAATTAAAATAACTAATTTACAAAAAGAAATAAAAGATGATGAATTAAATCAATTTTTTTCTTCAGTAGGAAAAATTAAATTTTGTAAAATTCAAAAAGATGAAAATAACAATTCTTTAGGAATAGCATATATAGAATATTATAAACCAGAAAGTGCAAAAAAAGCGATTAAAGATTTTGACAATGCTGAAATCGAAGGAACCTTTATGAAAATAGAATATAATAATGAATAAAACAAAATGGAAAATTAAAAAAAAAATTAAATATTAAAACACTTATTAATATATATAAAAAATAAAAAAATTATAAAAAAATAAATTTAAAAAAAAAAGAAAATGATATTAAAAAAGCGTGGATTACTAATAGATTTAGAAAACATTCAAATTCCTAACGTAACAAATTTTGAAGAAACCTTAAAAACAACATTAAAAGTTCCATTATCAATAATAACATTTGAAGATATGGCAAAAGAGAAAGAATCAGATATGCGTGAAATGAAATCAAAAAGTGAGAGAATGTATAAAAGAGCATCACATATGTTATATGCAATGGAAAGATGGAAAAAAAGAGAAGAAATATTAAAAGAATTAGATAAGGGAAATAATATAGTTATTATTAATTATTGCTTTAAAGAAATTGCAGAAAATATTTGTGATGATTTAGATATTGAATGGGCTAAAACACATTATACTGGTTTAATTAGACCTGATAAAGTTTTATTCTTTGAATTAAATAATTTAGGAATTAATAAATTCTTCTCTAATTATAAATATATGTATAAAATCAAAGATAATAAAATTAATGCTGTTGTTAATGATATTTCACTTAATTTTACTAATTTATTAATTGAATATAATAAAAATGGGGTGGATGATTTCTCTAAAAATTTTTATTCTAATTCTATAGGAGAAGATTTATTTATGTATACTGATATTTAATTTTATTATTAAAAATTTTTTATAAAAAACAATGAAATTATCTAAACAATTAAAATTTGTTGAATTTATATAAATAAATAACAAGAGAAATGTTTCTTTGAAAAAGTAATTAAATTCTTTTAAAAATAAAAAAATAAATAATTATTTTAATATCAAAAAATAATCTAATAATATGAAAAAATTAAAAGATTTTTTAAATTTTTTTTTAAATGATTAATAAGATAATGAGGAGA
>JAEEGL010959017.1_pt1 | contig 26060 bp, 20 predicted proteins | sample 9134231 | NCBI WGS metagenome assembly JAEEGL01 (sample SAMN16246548, study PRJNA631951) | gut metagenome | biome: gut microbiome; feature: rumen; material: fiber-attached | host: Bos | place: Iran: Karaj | collected 2018-10
AGAGCTTCCGACTACCTGGCAGAGCTCACATGGGACGATCCTCTGATGCAGAAGTTCATGAAGACCGGCGTCACCATGCCGATCTGGAAGGACAGAAACTCAGGGACCACTAACGCCATAGGCCAGACAGGCATAGGCGTAGGCCCGGGATTCACCCTCGCATGCGTGGAGTTCGAGAGGATACTCAACGAAGGCGCAAGAGCCCTCATAAACGAGGCCAAGGAGTGCCTCGCAAACGAGAGCTGCCTGCACTACGACGATTATCAGAAGCACGAATACTGGACCAGCGTCATAAAGGTATTCGAGGGCTTCATCAACTACGCCAACAGGCACGCGGACCTGGCCGAGCAGATGGCAGCCGAATGCAAGGACGAAAAGAGAAAGGCTGAGCTCCTGCGCATGGCCGAGACCTGCCGCAGGGTACCGGAATTCCCGGCAAGGACATTCTACGAAGCAGTACAGGCCTACTGGTTCACGCTGCTGTCCGTATGCTCCAACACCATGTCCGGCGGACGTCCGGACCAGTTCCTCTACCCCTTCTACAAGAGGGATAAGGAAGCCGGCATACTCACCGACGAGGAAGCTCTTGAGCTCCTTGAGCTCCTCAAGGTCCACACCACCACCTTCCACACCGTAAGAGGCGGTCTGGGAAGAGGCAGACACTCCGGTGACTCCCGCTGGATCAACCTGGTGATAGGCGGCTGCGATCCCGAGACCGGCGAGGACGCCTGCAACGAGCTGACGATGCTCTTCATGCAGGCCTCCCTTGAGTGCGGAGTTCCCCACCACACCATCACCCTGCGCGTCTCCAAGAACACCCCGATAGAGTACATCCAGAAGGGCGTGGAGTGCGTAAGGAGCGGAATAGGAATGCCCGCGTTCATCTCCGAGGAATCCTACATCACCTTCTACAAGAACCTCGGATTCGACGAGAAGATAGCAAGGCGCTTCTGCATCTGCGGATGCCTGGACGCCGTCATCCCCGGCTACGCAAGGACCATGGGCGTTCTGTTCTACAACGAGCCCCAGGTGCTGGACATCTTCCTGCACAACGGTTACTGCAAGCTCTCCGGCGAGGAGATAGGACCCAAGCCCGGCGAGATGAGCAGCTTCAAGACCTGGGAACAGTTCAAGGACGCCTTCTACGAGCACATGAGCTGGTTCACCAAGCTGGCAGCCGAGCGCTGCGTAAAGGACTCCCTTGCCAAGGCGATCGCCGCTGCCGAGCCCATCAAGAGCCCGCTGATGCACGACGGCATCAAGTGCGCCACCCCGATGCAGAGAAGACGCTTCAAGCCGTTCGACTGCGCCATCACGGTAATGACAGTGGGCGGCATCAACACCGCGAACTCCCTTACCGCCATCAAGAAGCTCGTCTTTGATGACAAGAAATATACCCTGGACCAGCTGGTAGCGGCTCTGGACGCGGACTGGGTCGGCTACGAAGACATGCAGAAGGACTTCATCAACGCACCGAAATACGGCAACGATGACGACTACGCAGACAGCATAGCGGCAGAGTTCTACGCTCAGCACGCAAAGCAGGTAAAGGCCTGCGACAGCGGCTTCGGCAACAGCTGCCTGCCCTCCGGCATCTCCATCTCCGCCCACCAGCCCTGCGGCAAGGCCGTGGGAGCCACCCCGGACGGACGCAAGGCCTTCACGATCCTTGCAGACGGCATGATCTCCCCGGCTCAGGGCAGCGACACCCAGGGCGTTCTTGCAGCCTTCAACTCCGGCCGCAAGATAGCTCAGGACGAGTACTCCGCCACGCTGTTCAACATGAAGTTCAGCCCCAGCGCCCTCAAGACCGAGAGCGACATGAACAAGCTGGCCATGGTCATCAAGACCTACCTGACCAACGGAGGAAAGCAGATCCAGATGAGCTGCGTATCCGCCGAGACGCTGCACGCTGCTCAGGAAGATCCCAAGGCCCACAAGGAAGTAATAGTCCGCGTGGCAGGCTACAGCGCTTACTTCGTAACGCTCACCAACATGATGCAGAACGAGATAATCGCCCGTACCGAGCAGACCAAGATCTGATAAAAGAAAAGCAAAAGCTTAATTCAAAGACAGGAGGCCGTCCGCGGCCTCCTGTTTATTTCCGACAAAAAAAGCAATACCCCGTCTTTTTCTGTTATAATTAACAGTATCACAAGGAGAACAGATATGCAGACCAACTTCGATCTTCAGAAGCACATAGAAAAAGGCGTGGAAAAGATAGTGGCGGATACCCTTAAGGCAACGCTTAAGGACCCCAGGGAGAGCGCCTTCATGGCGGGCTTTGCGGCCGCAAGCAAAAAGGCGGCAAAAAGGAGGCTCGCGCTGGAAAAGGAGGGGCTGCACGTTCCCGGCTTTCTTATTGCAAGCATAACCAGCAGCTGCAACCTGCACTGCGCGGGCTGCTATTCGCGCTGCACCGGAGGTACTGAGGATACCGCCCCGGAAGAGCAGCTCAGCACCGAAGACTGGCTCAGGGTATTCAGTGAGGCAGAAGACCTCGGCGTCAGCTTCATAATGCTGGCCGGAGGCGAGCCGCTTCTGAGAAGAAGCGTAGTGGAGGCCGCCGGCAGTCTTAAGAGCATCATCTTCCCCGTGTTTACGAACGGGACGTACATAGACGGAAATTACCTGGAGCTTTTCGACAGATGCCGCAACCTGATACCGGTATTCAGCATCGAGGGCGGAAAGCTTGCAACTGATGTTCGCCGCGGCGCGGGAGTCTATGATACCCTCATGAAGAACATAGACCTCTTCAGCGAAAAAGTCCTTCTTTTCGGCGCGTCGATAACAGTAACCACGGACAACATGCGCGAGGTAACGTCCGAAAGCTTTTTAAACACTCTGATGGACAAAGGCTGCAAGCTCGTCATCTACATAGAATACGTTCCCGTAAGCGAAGACAGCGCTCACCTGGCTCCCGGGGACGCGGAGAGAAAGTACATGGAAGAGACCATGGAAAAGCTCAGGAGCACCTATGACGCCGTAATGCTCTCCTTCCCCGGCGATGAGCTCGCCATGGGAGGCTGCATGGCCGCGGGAAGAGAGTTCTTCCATATAAATTCACACGGAGGAGCCGAGCCCTGCCCCTTCTCGCCGTATTCAGACGTTAACATAAAAAACACCTCCCTGAGGGAGGCGATAGGTTCGGGCCTGTTCGCGCTTCTGAGGAGCGAAGGCCTTCTTAGCGGAGAGCACAAAGGCGGCTGCGTCCTGTACGAAAAGCGGGACGAGGTGGAAAAGCTGCTCTCATCCCGCTCTTAGATCCGTTTTACTTATCTTCAGGCGTTTCCTTGTTCGCCCTGCGTTCCTCGTAGATGCGCTCAAGCTCCTTTTTGTACTCGATCTTTGCCTGCTCGGGAGTAAGCGCCCTCCAGCGCATGGGCCTTTCGTACTCGTCCGTGGCCCATGTGGCGGCAAGCTGCTGTATCTTTCCGCCCATGGCGGAGATGGCAACGCCTCCCACCTCGTAGTAGCGGCTCCCCAGCATCTGCGCAAGCTTCAGCGGAAATATCGCCGCGGTGAACTCGTACTTGTAGCCCTGCCCTACCGAAAACAGCGCCCAGGTGCCGCTCACCGTTGCTTCGTGTATCTTTATCTCCTCCGGGCGGGGCCCAAAGCCGTAATAGGCCTTGAGGTTATCCGCCAGGATCTTCTGCATGGTCTCTTCTGTAAGCATCGTTATACCGTTCTGTGATGTTCTTCTATGTTCTTGTCCTTAGGTCTTGAGACCTTATAGGCCAGCTTGAGAGTCTTCGTCTGCGCGGGCTCCAGCTCCACCTTCCATGAGAGCAGGCCGTTTTCCTTATCCTGCTCCGCGCCGGAAGTTTCCAGCACTTCCACGCTTATGTCCTTGTTCTCCGATACCGGCACCTGATCCTTTACCACTACCGTGATCAGCTTTTCAAATCCGTTGGTGACAGCGGTCTCGTAGCCGTATTCCACCACCTTCTGGCCGGAAAGCAGGGTCGTAGAGGTCTTGTGCACCGTCTCCCTGCGGTTTATGTGCACGCGCTCCTGACGCCCCAGGGTTATCTCTATCTCGTCCTTCGTAAGGTCCGGATCCAGCCATATCCTGCCGGAATAGACGCCCTTGTAGTATATCGCGGGCTCCGCTGCCTCGGTCATCGGGAGATCCTCGGGCTTTACGGCAGCCACAAGATAGGCGGACTGTTCCATCTTGGGCACGGAGATCATCCTGAACTCTGCAGGGATATCATAGCTCTGAAGCTCCGCAACGGTACCTCTTCCGCCCTTAAGTACGTCTCGCTTTCCGGGAAGAACGTACTCTGTAGAGGTCTCGTCACTGCTGACGGAAGCCTGCTTCATGCTCATGCGGGCCATAGGAGCAGCCATGCCCATGGCCATCATGGGCGCAGCAGCCTCTTCCTCCACGCACTCGGCGGTGTCCGCCATGGCGCTCTTCATCATGGCGCCGGCGCCCATGTAGTTCCTTCTGGTATCGACAGGCTGCCTTATGTCGAGGAACAGCGCGGGAAGCTCCGGAACTGTCCCTGCCAGCGCCGGGCTTCCGGTAAGCAGGCTCAGGTCCACGTATTTCCAGTCCTCGCCTGTATTCTGTGTGATGTTTCCCTTAAGGTACATCTCCAGCCTGCCCTCGCCGTCCGTGTGGATCTCGTATACCGACCTCCACTGAGCGGCGTGCTCGAAATACCTCAGCTCAAAGGTGTAGAGCCCGTCTTCCGGGACGGTCACGTCCGCAGCCATCACCGGGACGGACAGCTTTTCGTTCCTTTTTTCGAGCTTTTTGTTCAGCTCCTTTATCTCCTTCTGCGCAGCAAGGATCTCGCTGTTTATGCCCTCGAGCCTGCCGGCGAGCTTTTCTATGTAATCCTGGACCTCGGAGACGGGCTGGGCCGTCCTTGACGAGAAGTCTCCGTTGGTCTTCCAGAGCTCTGTCTGAAGCTCCTTGGCCTCTATGAGCTTTTCGAGCGCTGCTATCTTATCGCTCAGCTCCTTTACCTCCGCGTCCTCGCCGTCGTCGTCATAAAGGGACACGAAGCGCAGATCCGTGCAGGAGAGCCCCTCAAATGAGTATATCCTTGCCGTGTCGGTATCGGAGCTTGCGGACAGTCCATGGACATACAGCGTTTGCTGCCCTTTCGAAAGCTCCGCGCTTCCCTGCCTTGTCATCTCCGCGCCTGTTCTGTAGACGCGCGCTTTTACTGCTTTGGTGTAAAGATCTGTCATGTCATTGCCTCCGTGCCTCAGGGCTTATCATCTAAGGAATACGGGCATTCCGAACGCGGAGTTCCCGGCGATATCAGTCGCCAGGATCCTCGCCCATTTCATGCCACGTGGAAATTCAAATCTTATCGTTTTCCTTCCGAACGGCGCGGTATCGCTCTGTGAAAGCACTGCCCGGCTGACGTTCTCCCCGTCGGAGTATACCAGCTCCGCGTCCAGAAGCGGGAACGTCCAGCTGAGCACGGCTTCCGCCGCCCCGTCCGTTATCTTGCTTTCCTCTATCAATATCTCGCCTGTCGAGTAAAAATGCCGTCCGCTCCTCAAAGCGTCCACGAGCTCGCTGTAATCATCCGATGACGGCAGTCTGTCTAGCCTGACATAGCTGCAGTTTATAAGGCCGTACTGCTCCCAGTCCTCCTCGCGCTCCTCCACCTTGGTGTAGGTGTCCAGCTCGCTCATTGCGTATATAGGTCTGTCGTACCAGTTGTTAAGGTCGTTCCACACCCTGTCGGTCCTGCCGTCGAACATCGTCTTGCAGGAATTATCCGCAGGCACCATGCGGCAGCCTATGCCTATCCAGCGCTCCGAGGTCTGCCAGGAAGTATACCTGGAATCATATGGAAGGCCGTCGTTGGCCTTGGTGTCCGGGTGAGGCATCTGGATGAAGCAGTCCTCGAGCTCGCACATCCTTATCACATCTTCCGCAGACTTTAAGTGATAATATGTCCTTCCGTCCGCGAGCTTCTCCGCGAACTCCTGATCGTCGTCTCTCCACCTGGAGTAGAGTACGGGGTGCGAGGGGAATATCATGAAATGGTAGGGTATAAGCTGCCTGGATTTATCCTGTCCCATTACGGCAAGCTCCTCAGCGGGCACCAGAAGGAAGTCCGGCGTGCTTACGTAGCGGGATTCCAGGTGGTATCTCTCAAGATCCGACAGCCTGCCCTCCTTGTTGTCATCGTTCCTGCCCTCTGCCCAGAAATCGCAGGGCGCGAATATGTCAAAGCCCACTTCCCTGAGGGCGAGCTCCCAGGGCATCTGCCTGCGGTAGTCCCTGGCAAAAGCGGCGTTGCTCGCTATGTGCATGTGGCAGCCCAGGCGCTTATAGCCATCAAGCGGCCTTAAATGGTCGAAATTGGTATACCTCATCGCCATGCTTCGGCAGGAGTATACAGTCTCGCTGCATACACACAGAAAGAAGGACATCCTCTGAACCGTGCCCGGCTTTGCGTTGTACAGCGGCCAGCGCACGTTGTAGTTCTCCTGCTCCTTGTTGTGCCTTACACCGATCGCGAGGCTCCCGTCCTTTTTCAGGGCGTAATAGTTGTAGCCCACTATATTCTCTGTCTGGCATGCCCAGAGGAAGCGGTGCGGAGGCGGAAGCACGGATACCGAGCCCTTAGGCTGCTGAAGCGTAAGCACCCTGCCGCGGGCGTCCACCCTCTGCCTGTCCCTGTCCGGACCGCTGTTAGTGTGCAGCCCGGGGTTCTCGAATACCTCACGGCGCTTGGGCGAGACGTAATAGAGCTTGTCCGCCTTAAATCCGTCCAGCCCCGCATGGTAAAGATAGGCAACGCCGTCCTCTTTTGTGGAAGCCATTGCCTCTATCCTTATGAGGTTCGATCCCTCGTAGAAATTGAAAACGCAGCTTCCGGAGAACTTCCCTATCGTAAGCCCGTCGAATATGACGCTTTTGCGCCTCCCATCCTCCTCCGTGCGAAGCTTTGTCGACGCGAACAGCTCGTTCGCCTCTTCCACCTCGGACTTTCTGCTCATGGGGTCGTCCGAATACGTGTCCCACTGGTAATCCAGGCTCTCACCGGGGGCAAGACCCTTCTCCCTCTGAGGGTTGACCCTTGTCCTCTTTCCGGTGATCACCTTAAACTGGGGGTGCAGCCCTTCAGCGAGAGTCACTGCCTTCCCGTCGGTCTCGTAGCAGAGCGAAAAGACGCAGGGCCTTCCCCCGTCTATCCCAAGCTCCGCGGACCATTTGAGCCCGTCTTCACCTGTCCATCTTATGATCTCGTTTTCCATCCCTGTCCCCTTGTATCTCTACAGCTTCTCCTTTATCTCAGCGCCTTCGCAGCGGCTCTTTATGTAGTTCCAGACGAAGTTGAAATCTTCGTCCTCGCAGTAGACCCTGTTGTGATCCATCGGCGAATCCAGCTTTATAAGCCCGCGCTTGGCAAAGCCCGACACCTTCTTTGTGCCCTTAAAAGTCGTATGCATGGCTGTCCGCCTTGCGGAGGAAAGACCTATGCCTGTCGTCGTAATGTTTTTCGAGAGTGCCCCTGCTATCACCAGAAGGTCTGCAATTATATCTGCCTTCTTGGCCTGCTTCGCCTGCTGCTCGTGGAGTATGCCCTTGTCGTCCATGGTAAAGACCACGCAGTATTTCCCGCCCATTATCGCAGCATACAGCAGGTAGCCCAGCACCGAAAGCACCAGGAATATGCCCAGCATTATCCCTGTCATCTCCAGGACGGACATGTAGTTGTGGCCTCCGAAGAGCTCCACTATGAAGAATATCACCGCTCCCGCAAGTATTATCCCGCCGAAGATCTTCAGCACTATGCCCAGTATTGAAAGGTCTTTTAAGAGATTGAGCTCGTATACCCAGCGGTATTTCCCGTCCGCGCAGAGCATCACGTTCTTGCTTACGTGAGGGTCAGCGCCTGCCGCAGTGCTGTTCTTTTTACCGGAGATATCGTCCGGAACGGCCTTCGGACCGTCCTTGGGAATGCTGCCGTCATCGGCAGCCTGTCTTACTCCGCATTTGCTGCAGAACACAGCGTCATCCTGCAGCTCCTGACCGCAATTGAAACACTTTTTCATGGTCCTTCTCCCTTGCTTATATCGGCCGTTTAAATAGCCGGAGCAGATGTCTTTTTACATATTAAAATTATAGCATATGCATATGCACCATTCCAATAACAGTTTGTACGGCACGTGAATTCGTTATATAATAATCATATGATCGAGTCTACTAAGCTTGACAGGTTTCTACATACTTAGATAAGGAGGACCACTATGCAGAACATCAGCAAAACACTGTACTGCGATGTAGCAGTAATAGGAGGAGGAGTGGGCGGATGTGCCGCGGCAATCGAAGCTGCGCGCCTCGGAATGCATGTCACCCTTTTTGAAAAAGGCTGCTCCCTGGGCGGACTTGCCACCAACGGTTACGTCCCCCAGATAGCCGGAAACATCGAGGGCATTTGCCTTGAGTTCACCAAGAGGCTGGATTCCATAGGCCAGCTCCGCCAGGTAAAGGCCGGACCGTACTATGCAGTACCCAAGCCGGTAGACCTCGGAAAGCCCTACTACAGGAACCCCTCGTTCGAGCCGGAATACGGAAAGCTCGTGCTGGAAGACATGGTGTTTGAGGCAGGCGCCAGGGTAATGTACGAGTCCACCGTAATAGATACCGAGGTGGAGGACAACAAGATCACCGCCGCAATCATCTACACCAAGGGCGGATACGTTGCCGTAAAGGCAAAGATGTACATCGACGCCACAGGAGACGGAGACCTTGCCGCGCTTGCAGGAGTTCCCTGGGAGAACGGCGGTCAGGACTTCGCAGGCCTTAACATCTCTTCTACTCTCGGCTCACGCTGGTCCGGAGCGGATCTCGTAAAATACCAGAAGGCAGAGGACGACTACCGCGCTGAGCAGCTTGCCAAGGGCGTCGAAAAGCCCAACATGCTGATCTACGATCTGCAGAACCAGGCGATAGCAAGAGGCGAGCTTACCAGAAGAGTAGGCGGACCGTTCGGTTTCTTCCGCGTGATAATCCCCAACACTACCATGGATAACGCGGACTTCGCCACCTTCGCATTCCACGCCTACTACTGCCACAACACGGACGGTGAGGACCTTACAAGGCAGATACTTGAGCAACACCAGCTGATGAAGCAATTCCACAACTTCCTCAGGAAGTACGTTCCGGGCTTCGAAAACGTAAGGCTTACGGGTCTCGGATCCCTTCCGGGCAACAGAGACTCCCGCAGGGTATTCGGCGAGTACATGCTCAAGGCCGAGGACGTCGTCTGCGGCAACAAGTTCGAGGACGGCATAGCCAGATTCCCCGAAGTGTTCGACGCGCACCATCCGACAAGCGACGAGAAGGTGTTCATCAGGCACTATCACATTAAGAAGCCCATGGGAAGCGCGGTCTGCGAGGAAGAGCACATAGGCAAGTTCTGCGACGCTCAGACCCACCCCTTCGGAGTTCCCGCAGGAGTTCCCGCGAGGACCAACCCGCGCGACTACTGCGACATCCCCTACAGGAGCCTCGTACCGGAGAAGATAGACAACCTGCTCTGCGCGGGCCGCTGCTGCTCCGCCGAGTTCCATGCTACAGGCGGCATGAGGATCATAGGGCCTGCCATGGGAACAGGCCACGCGGCCGGTCTTGCGGCCACACTGGCTGTTACCGAAAAGGTACGTCCGAGAGACATCGACGGAAAGCGCGTAAGGAAGCTGCTCATTGACGAGGGCGTTCCTCTCGACCACGCTCCGGACGGATACTGGGCCGAGATAGCGGCCACCAAGGGCGAGATCTTCATCAACCCCGGAGACATGGCCATAATCAAGGCGGATCCGGATCAGTAGACAGCTGCCGAAAGAGGAAAAGAAGATGAAGAAACTGCTTGCCGTCATTCTGGCTCTGACCCTGGCGCTGTCCTTTGCGGCGTGCGGAGGCGCAGGCAAGAACACTCCCGAGGGCGTGATCTCCGGTTTCTGCGAATGCCTTAAGACGCTCGACGTAAAGAAGATGCAGACCTACCTTAAGGACCCTGCGGAGGAGTCCGAGCTCGGTCTGAATGAAGTCCCCAAAGAGTTCATGGACATACTCAAGACATGGGCTAAGGATCTTAAGTACAAGGTCGGAAAAGCCGAGACGAACGGCGACAACGCAAAGGTCAAGGTGGATTTCACGTACACCGACGCCACGGATATCTTCAAGGCCGCGCTGTCCTCCTACATCTCCAAGGCCATGGCAGAAGCCCTGTCCGGAAATGAAGTCAGCGAGGAAAGGATGACAGAGCTGCTGATAGAATGCATAAAGGAAGCGCAGAAGACCACAAAGGCCAAGACTGCGGACCTTTCCATGGACTTCACCCTTGAAAAGGTGGACGGGAACTGGAAGATAAGCAGCTTTGCAGACGAGCTTGCAGACATGATACTCTCCAACATGCTCGAGGCTTTCGGAGGCCTGTTCGGAGATTAAAAACACAACAAAAAGGGAGGCCGGCAGGCCTCCCTTTTTTATTTCCTTCAGTTTACTTTCCGGGGATGTCGCAGAAGAAGCCCGCGTAGGGGAAGGCGTAGTGCATTATCTTGTTGCCCATGCGCTCGGTCTCGGTGCCCGAGGCCCTGCCCTCTATTATGGATACTGCCCCCTCAATGAGCTTGTCTATGAGCTCAGGCCCAGCGGGAAAGTCCCCGTGGCTGCCCCAGACCACGTCGAAACGGTCCTTGATCGCCCTGAGCTTTTCAAGGCTCTTTACGAAGTCCCGGATGTTCCTCCTGGGGCCGAACATGAATATGTTGCTTGTCTGCACGGTGTCACCGGATATGAGGATCCTCGCGCCTATGTCCAGAAGCGCTATACTTCCCGGAGTGTGGCCGGGAATGTGTATCACCTCCAGCGGCCTTCCGCCGAGGTCTATTATCTCCCCGTCCGTTACCGGTATGACTTCTCTTTTTCCGCCCTTCTCTCGGTAGCAGCCCTCATCGTCCGGATGCATCCAAAAGCTCTCGAAGCCCTCGTTGCCGGAGGTGTGGTCCGGATCCGAGTGTGTGTTTATGAGCTTTACGGGAAGCCTCGTAAGGCCTTCCGCCGTCTGCCTCGCGTCCGGGCTGGCCGCACCGCTGTCCACCAGGAGGGCAAAGTCCTTCCCTTCCAGGAGAAAGTAACGCACGAAGCCCTCGTCTATGCGCCAGCTGTTGTCGTTTATCTTAAATATTTCTGCCATGTCTTCACCTCCTTTGTTTTATTATACAATATTATCACTGATCGCGCAGCGCCCTTCTCCATAAAAAAAACACAGCATCAACACCGTTTCTGCTGGAACCGGCGGTACACATGCTTTAAAATGATGCTATAGGGATATTGTGCCGTTGTCAGGAGAAAAGAACATGGAAAACGATATTCAGTTCAACGAGAAGGAACTTCTCGAAAAAGTGGAAAAGGCCGCCATGGAGGGGGCAAAGAAGGGCTCCGGTTCCGGCGCTGCCAAGGAGCTTATTAAGGCTCTTGTGCTTAAGGTCGCCATACCCGCGCTCATCATCATAGCCGTTCTGATGTTCATAATACCCAAGGTGAGCCTTACCGGCAGCATCAAGGGCATATTTGAGGTGGATAAGCCCGTTGAAGACAGGGATCTTACCATAGAGAACCATGGCTTCCTGGGCTATACTGCCGCGGACTTTGCAGAAGCGGTATTAAAGGACAGGACGCAGCTCAGGAAGCTGAACGTAATGTCGTATAAGATCTCCGACGCCGCCACGATCACTGTCGAGGGTCTGGCCAAGCTCAAGATGTTCAGCAAGAATCAGATAATCACCTACCACGGAACTGCGGTCTACACCATAGACCTCAGCGCTCTTACAGACGACTGTATCATTTTGGATGAGAGCAACAAGACGGTGACCCTGATGATACCTCACGCTCAGCTGGAGCCCATAAACATACAGGCCGAGGACATGGAGTTCGGCGACGTGGAAAAGGGCCTTCTGGCCTTCGGAAGCATTAAGCTGGAGCCCGGAGACATGGCAAAGATCCAGTCAGAGGCGCAGGCCAAGATGGAGCAGAAGCTCCTCTATGACAACATCTCTGCGGAGGCCGACAGGTTCGCAAAGATGGCAGTCTGGGAGCTCTACCAGCCGATAATCAGCTCCGTATCATCCGAGTACAGACTGAACGTCATATTCCGGTAATATATGCCGAAGAAAAAGGGGCAGCACGCGCTGCCCCTTATTTTTTTACTTCTCCGGTTCGCCTGAGGGCTCATCCTTAAAGTCCTCGATCGTCGGTTTGTGGTTCGGATCTATGTTGGAGATGGTAACGTTCGGGAACGGTACCGTAATACCGTTGCGGTAGAATATCTGCAGAACGCCTCTGTTCATGTACCTGAGCACGGACTTGATGTCTGCCTCGTTGCACTCGCAGGTTATCAGCAGCGACACTCCGCTATCCCCAAGCTCGTGGACGCCTCTGTACCTGGGCCCGGAGATGATCTTCGAGTTCTTCTTTCCGAGCGCGGGAAGATCGCGCTTGAGCACGGCTTCTACGTACTCTATGTCCTGACCGTACTCTATGCTTATGAAGGTCTTGGCTATGGAAGCCTCCTTGGTCATGTTCAGGACGCCGGAGATCTCGCTGTTATTGTAGATCTTGATGTTGCCGTCCATGCCGAGGATCTTGGTGGTGCGCAGGCCTATGTCCATTACAGTCCCGCGGTATCCTCCGATGGTGACTATGTCGCCCACCCTGAACTCGCCTTCGAACACTATGAATATTCCTGCGAGTATGTCCTTGATGAGGCTCTGGGCGCCGAGGCCTATCACCAGCGACAGTATTCCCGCGCTGGCGAGGAGGCTGCTTGCGTCTATGCCCAGCAGGTAGAGGCAGTAGAACAGTCCGCCTATGGCTCCGCCGTACTTTACTACAGACAGGAGCAGGTGCCCTATGGTCTCTCCGCGCGTGCCCACAAGGGCGGTAACTATCCTTACCGGGATGCGGAACAGCGCCACGATCAGAGCAACGCCTATGAGCACCAGGAAGCAGGCACTGTAGGCGAATATGTTAGGTCCTCTGTCCCAGTCTCCGCTGAGTATGTACTTGACTATCGAGTCGTCCTTGAACAGGTAATTCGCCCCCACTACCGTGAGAATAAGGTAAGCTATGAGTATGCATCCGAGCACGCTGCATATGAGCATCAGCTTCTGCTCGGGGCTCTTTTCACTCCAGGGTATGCGCTTGTTGTCCCAGCGGGCAGCGGCCTTTACGGTAGTCGCCCTGTTGCCTGAAGGCAGTATGATGTTGAATATCGCGGAGTCCAGCCCCTTCTTAGCCTGGTCGTCGCTCATGGTGGCATAGAGCTGTTCCTCCTCCTTTGAGGTGAGCGTTACGGTGCCTGTAAGGAAGAGTATCAGAAGCAGCGATACCAGAGCCGTAATGGCGGCTATGGTGGCCCTGGCGGTGTACATACTTGCCTTGGGTATGGCTGTCGCTATGAAGTATCCGTCCGCGTAGCGGAAGAAAGTGAAGTACCTGGTGCCGTTTATCCTCATGAACCCGAAGTAATCCGCTCCTGTAAAGGCCTTGGAAGAGACTCCCAGTTCGGATGCCTTGACGCCTATGCTGGCCTCTCTGGGCGAGTAGACGCAGAGGTGATCCTCACTGTTGTCGAACAGCACCATGAATCCGCCGTTAAGCGTGTTAGCGGACATTATATAGCCTATCTCAGTAGAAGCAAGAAGCCTTTTTGAGACCTCCTGATCCAGACCTATCTGCAGCATGGAGCTGTGCCTGGTTATACTGCCCGCGCCGTCCTGATAGTCATACTGCGACATATATTTTGTGCTGCCGTCCTCCGCCCTGGAGGTATAGTAGTTGAATGTCACGCCTATATACTGACCGGGCACACCGACGTCGCTGGTCATGGCCTCCTGTATCAGGATGTCCTTCTTCCCATCAAGGATCTCAAGAAACGGATAGGATTGATCTTCCTTGTTGTGGCTTATGGAAAAGTACCACTTGTCGGTATTGGTGGCTATGGTGTTGCCGTCGGTATTGAAGATGTATATGGATTCAATGTCGTTCTCATCGCACAGGGCCTGCAGCCTTGCCGAGTTTGAAACAGACCTGAGGTCGTTGCCCTCGTCGTCCGTCAGGTAGTGCTTCCTGTTGTTCTCGTCATAATACGAATGGATCTTATCCGTGTTCTCGTTCATGGCGGAAGGATCCGCCTCCATAAGGAAGGATAAAAGCTTTGCCTTGGCGAGATACCTGTTGTCGTAATAATCCGTTATTATTCTGCGGCTCTCCAGGCTATCCTCATACCTGGCAGAGACCTCGCTGAGCGCTATCTCGGAGTCCTCTATGGCCTCGGATATCTCCAGAAGAGTCTGGGTGTAAAACGATATGAAGAACACGATAAGAACACCTATCACCATCAGCGGGAAGGTCTTTTTGAAGATGGAGATGTCCAGTATCCAGGGGGAGCCCTTCTTGCCTCCGAAGTACTTCTTTTTTGTATCCACCGCGTGGCGCACGAAATCGTTGCGAACTATGATCGCGTACACCAGGCACATGATCATCACGAGCACGAAGCCCAGGATGGACCAGAAGAGTACATATTTGTCGTTGATGAAGATCTTTCCGGTCTCGGCCACGGCGCATATTACCGTGCTGTCCCCGAAGCTGCGGGACACGCAGTAATACTTGGTCCCGTTTATGGTCTCGGTCCCGACGTAGCCGTCAGTGAACGCGGCCTCGGAAAGGCCTGCCTCGCGGGCGTCCCGCCCGGTAAGGTCTTCGGTCTCGGTCTTATAATAAATGAAGGATCCGTCGCCCCTGTCCACGGCGAACATGAAGCCGTCGCTGCCCACCGAGGCGCGCTGCAGGACAGTTCCGACATCCTTGAGCGATCCTATCTGGACATCCAGAACAGCTGCGCTGGTCCCCAGGAGCGTCACATACGGGGATCCTTTGAAATCGGACGGAATGGAATAGAAATAGGCGTATTTGTAGGATCTCATGACGAGTGCAGGTGCCACCGTTCCGTCAGGAAGCTCCGTGCCTTTTTTGAGCCTTTCAGCGCATTCTTCGGTCACTATGCCGGACCTGACGAGATCCACGCCGTTATATCTGGGGTCGGGAGATATTATTATCCTGTTATCCGGCCCGACTATAAGCAGGAATTCCAGCCCTGCGCGCTCCACGATATCCGCGAACACCTTTGAACGCGTCTCGGAGTCGGCACTGATAAGAAAGTCCATGAGACCGCTTTTGAACAGCTCCTCCAGATCCTTGAGCATATCCTGGTTGCCGTCGTGGAATATCTTCGTCAGCTCCTCGGCGTCCTGCGCGTTCTTGTTCAGCGTCTCAACAGCCTCCGCGAGAGCCTCTTTGCTGTTCTCAGCCTGCTTGACGAGCGCGGTCCGGTGCTGCATCTGCCTTAAAAACAGCGCTATCAAAACGGCTCCTATTATTATCAGCAGGACGTTTATGACGACCTTCGTAAAGAAGTACCTGTTTGCCTTTTTCCTTACCTCGTTGTTCTGTCCGGACATTTTCGGGGCTCCTTCTGCAAAGAGAAAATAACAGTACATTTTAATATACCACAATCCCGGGAAATAATAAACACGTGAAGAAATCTTCACGGATAAAGCCATTTCTACGCTTTTTGACACTTTTTTATCATTTTATAATGAAACTATAATAAAGGCAAATATCGATCACCAAGGAGATCTGATATGGGAAAGTATCTGTTAAAACGCTTGGGCCAGATGGTCATCGTAGTGTTCGTCGTAACGCTGCTGACGTTCTTCCTTGTAGACATGGTACCGGGAGACATCGTTTACAATGCCGCCGGAAGAGATGATCTTACCCAGGAAGAATACGACCAGATCTACTACGAGCTCAACCTCGACAAGAGCACCGCTTCCAGATATGTCATCTGGCTTAAGAACCTGCTCTCCGGAAACCTCGGTTATTCCTACGTCTACCGCAGGCCGGTATGGGACATGCTCAAGGAGAAGATCCCCACCACTCTTTACCTCTCGTTCCTGGCGATGCTGATAAGCGTCCCGCTGGGAGTCCTGTTCGGCAGCATTTCTGCCATACGGCGAAAAAAACCATCCGACACCATCATTACCCTGATAGCCAACATCTGCAACTGCCTGCCGCAATTCTGGATAGGCATAATGCTGATGCTGTTCTTCTCGTTCAGGCATAACTGGCTGCCGTCCGTAGGTTTCGGATGGCCTGCCAGAGTCGGCTGGGAGAGGCACATCAAGACCATAATAATGCCGGTCATCTGCGTGGCGCTCGGAGGCATTGCGGGCTTCACCAGGCAGAGCAGATCCGCCATGCTGGAGGTAATAAGGCAGGACTACATCAGGACCGCAAGGTCCAAAGGCCTGTCCAATTCGGCAGTCAACCTGAAGCACATGGTCCGCAACGGACTGATACCCATAGTCACCATCCTGGGATCCAGGCTGGCAAGGATACTCAGCGGATCCATGATAGTGGAGAACGTATTCTCCATACCAGGCATGGGCCTTATGGCCATGACATCGATAAACAATAAAGATATTCCCGCGATACAGGCCATAGTCCTCGTATCGACCATAGTAGCCTGTCTGGCGTTCATACTGACCGACGTCTTGTATGTACTGGTCGATCCCAGGATAAGCCTGGACGGTTCGGCAGACTGAGGAGGTACGGAATGGATACTAAGACTAAGGCTGCTATGGACCAGTCCAGAAAAGATGTAAAGAAACAGATGAAGAAGCAGGCCAGGAAGAGATTCTTCAAGGCCATGTTCGCGCGCCGCATAGTTATAGTCGGCACGATAGGCTTCGTCATCATACTGCTTGCGGCTATATTCGCCCCGGTCCTTACTCCTTACGAGCCGGACGCCATGAACGAGAACGCTCAGCTGGCGCTTCCGAGCCCTGAGCATCTGCTGGGCACCGACAACTTCGGAAGAGACATATTCACAAGGCTCCTCTACGGCGCAAGGATATCCCTTATAATAGGCGTTCTTGCCGTAATACTCGCGGCCATCGTGGGCATTGCTTTGGGCATGTGCGCCGCGTATTTCAGCGGCCTTGCGGACATACTGATCATGAGGATAATGGAAGCTCTCAACTCCATACCGAACCTGATGCTCTCGCTGGCGCTGGTAGCCGTATTCGGGCACTCGATGGGGTCGCTCGCAGTGATCCTGGCGATAGCCACCGTCCCGACCTACGTGCGAATGACCAGGGCCATGACGCTGCGCGTCAAGAACAGCGACTACGTAAAGGCTGCCCAGATGCAGGGCGCAAACAGCGTGTTCATCATGATCAGGCACATACTTCCGAACATCATGTCGCCTAACCTGGTAATGATGATGAGCAACGTGGGAGGAACGATCCTTTCGGAGGCGAGCCTTTCCTTCCTGGGCGTAGGCATAACCATCCCGACCCCGTCCTGGGGCTCGATGGTGTCCCAGGGCAGAGGCTACCTGCTCGACAACCCGTATATTTCCATAGTGCCCGGTATCTGCGTAGCGGTGCTGGTGATCTGCCTCAACATGATAGGCGACGGCCTGCGCGACGCTATGGATCCGAGACTTTCCGGCGAAGCATAGGATGGTAAGATAATGGGTCTGATAACAAACAGAAAAGAAGACAAGCTCATTGAGGATCTTCTTAATATCGAAAACATAAAGACCGATTTCCGCAACAGCGACAAATCGGAGATACGCGTACTGGACGGAGTCTCCATCCAGCTGAAAAGAGGCGAGATAATAGGCCTTGTAGGAGAGTCCGGTTCCGGAAAATCCATGACCATGCTCTCAGCCCTTCAGCTCCTGCCCGGAAACGGCAAGGTAAAGGAAGGATCCGTAGTGCTGGATGACAACGGCAAGAACCTCCTGGACTACAAGCCTAACAGCAACGCCATGAGAGAAGTCCGCGGCGGCAGGATAGGAATGATCTTCCAGGAGCCCATGACTTCCTTAAACCCCGTAATGCCTGTAGGCGAGCAGATAAGGGAGTCCATCTCCGAACACCTTAACCTCAGCAAGGCGGAAGGAAAGGCCAAGGCCATCGAGATGATGGAGATGGTAAAGATACCGGACGCGGCGGACAGATACAACGAATACCCGATGCAGTTCTCCGGAGGGATGAGGCAGAGGATAATGATAGCCATGGTCCTTGCTGCTCAGCCCGACGTGCTTATAGCGGACGAGGCCACCACCGCCCTGGACGTTACCACCCAGGCACTGCTCCTTGAGATGATCAAGGAGCTCTCCGTGACCACGGGAATATCGGTAGTAATAGTAACGCACAACCTCGGCATAGTGGCCAGGTACGCGGAACGCATATACGTCATGTACGCGGGAAACATCGTGGAGCTCGGAGACGCCGTGGGCATCTTCCACAAGCCCTATCACCCATACACCAAGAGCCTTCTTAAGGCCATCCCGCGCCTGGACGACCCCATAGACAGGGTGCTGGTCCCCATAGAGGGAATGCCGCCCTCGCCTGCCAACAGGCCCACGTACTGCGCGTTCTACCCCAGGTGCAAGTACGCGGAGCCCAAGTGCGCGGAGCTGCCCAAGCCGGATCTTTACGAGATCTTCCCGGACCACTTTACGGCCTGCCATCTGACGCTCGAGGATTTCGTAAGGAAGGCCAAGGAAGCGGACGTTGCCCTGTCGGCAGTTCGTCCTCCGAAAAAGATCGAGGACACGGTCTGCATAGATGTAAAGAACGTAACAAAGAGCTTTACCATCTATAAGGGCGTCATGAAAAAGAAAGTCGCGGAGTTCAACGCCATTGAGGACATCTCCTTCTTCGTAAGGAAGGGCGAGACCCTCGGAATAGTGGGCGAATCCGGATGCGGAAAGACCACGCTCGCCAGGACCATCATGAGGATGTACGAGCCTGATAAGGGCGAGATCAACATCTTCGGCACGGACATCTCAAAGATGAAGCCCAAGGAGCTGGTACCCTACCGCAAGAACATGGCCATGGTATTCCAGGATCCCTCTTCTTCCCTGGACCCCAGAAAGACAGCGGGCGAATCCGTGGCGGAGCCCATGATCATCCACAAGATCTATGACGACCCCGCAGAGATGAGCGACCGCGTGGACGAGCTGTTCACCCTGGTAGGCCTGGACCCGATGATGAGAGACCGCTTCCCCCACAACTTCTCCGGCGGACAGCGCCAGAGGATAGGTGTGGCAAGAGCTCTCGCGTCCAACCCGTCGATACTGCTGCTGGATGAGCCAATCTCAGCTCTGGACGTGTCCATACAGGCGCAGGTAATAAACCTGCTGGAGGACCTCCAGTCCAAGCTTGGGCTCGCCTATCTGTTCATAGCGCACGATCTTGCCGTAGTAAAGCACATAAGCGACAAGATACTCGTAATGTACCTGGGAAGGGTGATGGAGGAGGCCTCAAGCGAGGACCTCTACAGAAACCCGATACACCCGTATACCCAGGCTCTGCTGTCTGCCGTTCCCATAGCTGACCCCGTCATAGAGAGGCAGCGCAGCTTCATAGAGCTCCAGGGAGAGGTGCCGAGCGTCATCAACAGGGCAAAGGGCTGCCCGTTCTGCAACAGGTGCAGATACGCCACGGAGCAGTGCTTCGCGGAGTGCCCGCAGGCCACGGACCGCGGAGACGGTCATATGGTAGCCTGCTTCAATAAATAGGTCATTGCCGGTGCACGTAAAGTGTCCGGATAATTTGTTAGTTGATTCTTATCAGGAGGAAAACAAAAATGGCAAAGAAAATCATCGCTGTTCTGTTGATCCTTGCTATGGTGTTCTCGCTTGCCGCCTGCGGCACCCCGGCGAACAACGGCAACAATCAGAACAACAGCAACGAGGCCGGAAAGAACGACAAGTACGGCGGAGTCTACAGGGTAATAACCACTGCAAAGTGCACCGGACTCTTCCCGCTGACAGCCAACCTCAGCAACACGTTCACCGACCCGATCTACGAGAGCCTTATCTGGATCGACAACCTGGACAACAGCATCACCAAGGTCCTCTGCACCGACTACACGCTGAGCGCGGACGGCAAGGAAGTCACCATTAAGATCAGACAGGGCGTCAAGTTCCAGGACGGTTCCGATCTCAACGCGGACGTCGTAGTATGGAACTACGAGCTGGCAAACAAGAACAGGATACTCTCCAAGTCCCACAGTCCCAAGATCGAGAAGATCGATGATTACACCGTTAAGCTGATCTTCGACAAGATGTATCTGGACTACGAGAATGCCCTCACCCTCAAGATCGCTTCCAAGGCCCACTACGACAAGGTAGGCGAAGAGAAGAACATGTACGATCCTGTCGGAACAGGCCCGTTCAAGTTCAAGGAGAACGGTTACGTTGCCGATACCAGCGTATCATTCGTAAGATGGGAAGGCTACTGGGGCAAGAGCGCTAACGGAGATCAGCTCCCGTACCTGGACGGCTATGAGATCCTCTCCATCAACGACGACAACGCCATGATGACCGCTCTCGTCAACGGCGAAGGCGACTGCATGAAGATGGGTACCAAGTCCGTTATCGATCAGCTGAAGGCCAGCGGCTTCGCCGACAAGAGAATACTCGGCGCAGACGCGTTCATCATCTACGGAGTAGCGGCATTCGACGGACACGATGCCAACAACCCCTGGTCCAACATCAAGGTAAGAGAGGCAGTCTTCAAGTACGGTCTCGATTACGAGAAGATCATGAAGCTCGGCGAGCCGGATCTTGGTATCATGGATCACAACCTCGGCGCTGAGGCAGCTCTCGTATATGACAAGTCCGTAAACTCCGCATATACCTATGACGCCGCAAAGTGCAAGGAGCTCCTTAAGGAAGCAGGTTATGAGAACGGATTCGAATCCACCATATACTGCATATCCATCGCTACCGATATCGCTACCGCCATCCAGAGCTGCCTTAAGGACGTAGGCATCAACCTGAAGGTAGAGACAGTCGGATCCGCAGACCAGAGAAGAAAAGACGGAACTACTCCGGGACTCTTCATGCTGACACTGCCGTCCTACTATGACAACATGGCCAACACCATGGCTTCCACCTTCGATCCGGACGGGACCGGCTACTGCAAGAACATGATCTTCCTTGACAACTACAAGGAAAAGAAGCTTGCGGCCCAGAACGCCCAGACCAACGAGGAGCGCGCAAAACTCGGCGTTGAGGCTATGAAGGCACTCCTGCTTGAGGACTACACCGCTACCGTAATGTGCCACGTGTTCACACCGGTATTCGAGTCCATGGACGTTCATGATTCCCACTGCGGAAACTTCCAGATGACACCGGCTACCATCTGGAGAGAGGTCAAGAATAAGTAATAAGCTTATTCAGAAAGACTGAACTAAATAACAGCCTGTCCCCTGCGGGCAGGCTGTTTTATTGCGCTCAGAGCGGCTCAGCGGCCTATGCTCTGTCTTGTTATGAGCGTGGCGAAATCGATGAAGTCCTGTATGTAGCCGGGATACATGGGCGCCTTCTTCCACGCGAGGACGCTGGTGAGAGTCATGTACTTCCTGATGGGAAGAAGGAAGAGCTTGACGTCTTTAAGCGTTTTAGCCAGTTCCTCGGAGATGATCGGATAGACGAGGCCCCGGTGCATCATGTCTACTATCATGTCGAAATCCGAGGTCTTAAGCGCCACGTTGCAGCTCCTGCCGAGCGGCTCAAGCGCGTTCTTCAGCGTAGACTCTATCGGCGCGGAGGCCGTTGCGAACGCCAGGGGTATGTCAGCTATATCCTCTATGGATATGCTCTCCTTTTCGGCGAAGCGTTCGTCGTCTTTTGGAACGACAAGACAGGTCCTGTTGTTGTAGAGGAAGACACGCTCGAACCTGTCTATGTCCAGGACGCTGGGGGCCATGGCAAAGTCGTATTCGCCTGAATCCATGCGCCCGAAAGCATCCAGCGCGTTGTATTCGTGGATGGCAAAGCGTATCTCGGGGTGCTTCTCTATGAAGGGGAGCAGGAACTTCTCGTAAAAGACCGTGCTGCAGGACCTCGTCAGGGCGACTCTTATCACCTTCTCGTGGACGATGTTCATGCTGTCCAGCGTCTTCCTGAGGTATTCGTAGCCGCTCTGCATGGAGACCGCCTGCCTTAACACCTGCTCGCCCTCTCTGGTGGGAACGACACCGCTCTTGGACCTCTCTAAAAGTTGTACGCCGAACTCTTCCTCCAGCTCGTGTATGGCCTTGGAAACGGCAGACCTGGACGCGTAAAGCTCTTCCGCGGCAAGGGTGATATTGCCCTTCTCGCAGGTCTTGATAAAGTACTCGATCTGTTTAATTGTCATCTTTCTGTGCTGAAAGGCTCTTTCTGTGCTAATACCTTCTGTAGTGATTATTGCATATCGTTACGGCGCTGTCAATCTCGGCATAAAAACAGACCGGCCGAGCGGCCGGTCTGAAAACTTATTGTTTTTTCTTCAGGAAAGCTCGAAATCGCAGGACACCGATGTCTCCACCACCTCGTGCATGCGGGCCTTCACCGGCAGGTGCACGGGATGGACCTGGTATGCCTTAAAGGCATCCATGTCCCTGAACAGCGTAACAAGAGCCAGGTCGTAAGACCGCGCGCTGCGCACTATGTCGGCGCCGGATTCCAGCTCCAGAAGGCCGTCTATCTTCCCCTTCATGCCGTAGAAGTTGGAGATCAGCTGAGGTATCTCAGCCTTGAACTCGTCCTTTATCCTGTAAAGCACTACGTGGCGCAGCATATCAGAACTTCCCTGCCTTGGCGGCTTCCTCTATGGATACGGCTACGGATACCGTCATGCCTACCATCGGGTTGTTTCCGGCGCCGATAAGACCCATCATCTCCACGTGCGCAGGTACCGAGGAGGATCCCGCGAACTGAGCGTCGGAGTGCATGCGTCCCATTGTGTCCGTCATTCCGTAGGAAGCGGGGCCGGCTGCCATGTTGTCCGGGTGCAGCGTGCGTCCCGTGCCGCCGCCGGAAGCTACTGAGAAGTACTTCTTTCCTGCCTCAATGCGCTCCTTCTTGTAGGTGCCTGCTACAGGGTGCTGGAACCTTGTGGGGTTGGTGGAGTTGCCTGTTATGGAGACGTCGACGTTCTCCTTCCACATTATCGCAACGCCCTCCTGGACATCGTTCGCTCCGTAGCAGTTGACCTTTGCCCTGGAGCTGTCGGGGTCCTTGGAGTAGCACTTGCGGTAGACTTCCTTAAGCTCTCCGGTAAAGTAGTCGTATTCGGTCTCCACATAGGTGAATCCGTTGATCCTGGAGATCACCTGGGCGGCGTCCTTTCCGAGGCCGTTGAGTATTACTCTGAGCGGCTTTACGCGTACCTTGTTTGCCTTCTCGGCTATGCCTATGGCGCCCTCGGCAGCGGCGAAGGATTCGTGCCCTGCAAGGAAGGCGAAGCACTCGGTATCCTCCTCAAGGAGCATCTTTCCGAGGTTTCCGTGGCCGAGGCCTACCTTTCTGCGGTCAGCAACGGAACCCGGGATGCAGAAGGACTGAAGGCCTTCGCCAATTGCGGCTGCAGCCTCGGAAGCCTTGCGGCAGCCCTTCTTGATGGCAATGGCTGCGCCTACAGTGTAGGCCCATTTGGCGTTCTCAAAGCATATCGGCTGGATCTTCTCCACGGCGTGGTATACGTCCAGACCGGCGTCCTTCGTAATCTTTTCTGCTTCTTCTATGGATCCTATGCCGTACTCCGCGAGCTTGGCAAGGATCTGCTTTTCTCTTCTTTCGTAAGATTCAAATGTGATCATCTCTGTATCCTCCCTGCCCTACTCCTTGCGCGGATCTATGAGCTTTACGGCGTCCGCTACGCGTCCGTACTGTCCGGAAGCCTTCTTGATGGCCTCTTCCGGAGAGTCTCCTGCCTTGATGAAGTCCATCATCTTTCCGAAGTTCAGGTACTTGTAGCCTATGATCTCGTCGTTCTCGTCCAGAGCAAGCTGCGTGATGTATCCTTCCGTAAGATCCAGGTACCTGGGGCCCTTCTCAAGGGTGCCGTAGGTGGTGCCTATCATGGACCTTGTGCCCTTGCCAAGGTCCTCAAGGCCCGCGCCTATCTGCAGTCCGCCCTCGGAGAACGCGCTCTGGGTGCGTCCGTATACTATCTGAAGGAAGAGCTCCCTCATGGCTGTGTTGATGGCATCGCAGACGAGATCCGTGTTGAGAGCCTCAAGTATGGTCCTGCCGGGGAGTATCTCCGCGGCCATTGCGGCGGAATGTGTCATGCCCGAGCAGCCTATGGTCTCTACGAGCGCCTCCTGGATTATGCCGTCCTTGACGTTGAGAGAGAGCTTGCAGGCGCCCTGCTGCGGTGCGCACCAGCCTATGCCGTGGGTGTATCCGGAGATATCCTTAAGCTCCTTTGCTTTTACCCATTTGCCTTCCTCGGGTATAGCAGCGGCGCCGTGGGACACGCCCTGATGCACCGGGCACATGCCCTTGACTTCTGTTGAATAGATCATTGGTAAGACCTCCTTAGATAATGCGATTATTTTTACATTTAGCAATTAATTATACCCCATTTCAGGTCCAATATCAATCGATGGTTCAACTGTACATCTACCCGCGCTTGTGATAAAATTAATTGATGTATACTTTTCACAGAGCAGTATTCGCGGTCTTAAGAGCCCTTATACGGGTGTGGTTCGCGGTCAGCGGCAAATACCGCTACCAAAGCTATTCCCCCCGCTCGAAGGCCAACCTGATACTGACTAACCACAACACGAACTGGGACTTTCTGTACTTCGGTGCCGCTTTCCGCGGGCACATGTATTTTGTCGCGAGCGAACACATCTTCCGAAGCGGGCTTGTCAGCAAGCTCATAGTGTTCCTTGTGGACCCCATAGCAAGAAAGAAAGGCGCTTCTTCCGTTAATACCGTGCGCGAGATAAAGCGCAGGCTGTCCCTGGGACGCAACGTGTGCATGATGGCCGAAGGCAACAGGTCCTTCAGCGGCCAGACAGGCTACATATCCCCCGCCACCGCAAAGCTCGCCAGGACCTGCGGCGCGGGGCTCATAACCTTCCGCGTACACGGAGGGTATTTCGTGAACCCGCGCTGGAGCAGAGAGGTCCGCAAGGGTCCGGTGTGGGGAGAGACCGCAGGCCAGTATACCCACGAAGAGCTCATGGCCATGACGGACGCGCAGGTATACGAGCTATTGAACAGGGATCTTCTCGTGGACGCGTACAAGGATCAGGAGGAGAAGCACTATACATATAAGGCCAAGGCACCCGCGGAGGACCTGGAGACCATGCTCTTCCTGTGCCCGGACTGCGGCGCGTCGGCAAGCCTTTCCAGCTCCGGCAGGGAGCTCGTCTGCAGGAACTGCGGCAGCACCCACATATTCACCGAAGAAGGGTACTTCACCCGTTCGGACGGCAGCGCCCCTGCTTTCGGGACCATAGAGGAATGGTACGACTGGCAAAAGCTCAGGCTCAAAAAGCAGCTTGAGCTGCCCTTCGATGGCCCCGTACGAACCGACGAAAACGCCTCCGTCTATCAGGTCCATCCCCTTGAGGGCAAGATCCTTAAGGCGGAAGGAAGGATGGCCCTATACAGGGACAGGCTGGAGATAGGAGAGCTCTGCATCCCCCTTGAAAGCATACGACACATGGCCGTGATACTCATAAATACCATACTTCTTACCGCGGGAGATGAGTATTATGAGATCAGGCCGGGAAGCAAGGCAAGCGCCCTGCATTACCTTATAAGCTATTACTATCTGAGCGGTAAGGAATTCGAGAAGTAAGATGGATTATTCAGCAGCGAACGTCCAGCTCTGGAACAGCATCATCCAGCTGGCGATCATAGCGGCAGCGCTCCTGTGCGCGATGTTCTTAAGACGCGGCATCCCGTTCATACGCAGGAGCCTCATGCCCACTTCCGTTCTGGCAGGTTTCATCCTCCTGATACTGAAGGTCGTCGGGGTGCTGACCCCGGACACGCAGTTCATGGAGTGGCTCACCTACCACGGCATAGCGGTAGGCTTCATAGCCATGTCCCTTAAGGTCCCGGACAGGACAGGCTCCGAAAAGGGCTCGCTCGTCGGTCTTAAGAGCGGCGCCATAATCGTCGGATCCTACA
>JAEEGL011619683.1_pt1 | contig 26059 bp, 21 predicted proteins | sample 9134231 | NCBI WGS metagenome assembly JAEEGL01 (sample SAMN16246548, study PRJNA631951) | gut metagenome | biome: gut microbiome; feature: rumen; material: fiber-attached | host: Bos | place: Iran: Karaj | collected 2018-10
GAGGCGATGGCGCCGGCCATGTAGGGACCGATGCCGGGAATCTCGAGAAGAAGGTCCGGATCGGAGGGGAGATTCCCGTCGAAGTGCTCGCAGATATAGGCGGCGCCGCGCATGAGATTCCTCGCGCGGGAATAGTAGCCTAAGCCTTCCCAGAGTTTAAAGACTTCGTCTTCGGTGGCAGAGGCCAGGTCGGAAGGGGTCGGGAAACGCTTCAGAAATCGCGGATAGTAATCGAGAACGGTGGTGACGCGGGTCTGCTGGAGCATGGCCTCGGAGATCCAGGTGGAGTAAGGGGTGCGGTCTTTCCGCCAGGGAAGATCGCGGTGGTTGTCCCAGAACCACTGAAGGAGCGGAGTTACGTCCATGGCAGGAAGGCAATCGTCATAGCGAAGAGATAGGCCAGCGTATGGGGAAGCACACGTGCCACCGCGCGGGAATAACGCGGAAAAGCGGTGGATCCGATCTTGTTACGGATCGCCACGAAGACTTCCTTGGTCGCACAGTATTTATCGGCCAGGGACACCAGAAGGCTCTCGCGGTAGCGGGGCGGAACCGGTGTCAGAGGGAACATGTGACGTTTGATGATGTTCTCCTCCAGCGGAGTGATGTCGGAAAAATCACGCTTGGCATTCGTGAGTGCCGTGAACGGATGAGAGAAACCGTGAAGCTTCTCCGGACGGGTCACGTGCCAGTCATAGAGAAAATAGTCGTGAAGCAGGGCGCCGCGCACGAGCTGCTCGTGCTTGAAGCGGAAGGGGAGGAACATCGCCATGTAGAGCGCGGCCTTGGCAACAGAAATACTGTGATCATAACAGGTGCTCGAACCATGCTGCTTATATGCTTTCAGCTGGTCGAGAAGGCCTGTGTCGAGAACGGACGAAGAAAGCCGTTCGAATAGTTTGTCGCGCTTGATACGTAGTTTCAACTGCTGTCCCCCGAATGAAAAATTCCTATATAAAGATACCATATTTACGGCGGTTGGCAACGGGGGCTTTGTGAATAAAGAATGAATTATTGTTGGGACGGTTTTTTATTGACACTTTCCCTTCAAGAAAGTAAACTTAAAAGGCAAGTGAGCTCGTGCTCCCATTTTTTTGCCCCTCTTTCGAAAGCGATTTCGAAAGGGATCCATTCTCCTCATTAAAAAGAATGGAGGCACGGGTCACTTACCTTCGTCAATACTGCGTCTGGGGAAGCCCGGAGCCGGGGCCATCGGAAGAAGAAAGCCATTCGGAAGGTGGAAAACCACCGGAAGGGGGACAGCTTTCGGAAGGTGGGAAACCGGGGTCGGACAACGAGGGCGCGTATCACATATCATTTTCATAAAGGAGTGTATGGAACGTATGAGTACACAAATCGAAAAAAATGCAATCTCCGCCATCCGTGTTCTTTCTGCGGATATGATTCAGAAGGCTAACTCCGGTCACCCGGGTCTCCCGCTTGGTGCCGCTTCGGTGGCCTACACAGTATGGGGTAAGGAAATGGCCTTTGACCCGAAGGATCCGAAGTGGATCAACAGAGACCGTTTCGTTCTTTCCGGCGGTCATGGTTCCGCACTCTACTATTCGCTTCTGCACCTGTTCGGTGTAGGCGGCCTGTCTATTGAGGATCTCAAGCAGTTCCGTCAGATGGACAGTAAGACACCGGGTCACCCGGAATACGGCCACACCGCCGGTATCGACGCGACGACCGGTCCTCTGGGCGCAGGTCTTTCCATGGCAGTCGGTATGGCGATCGCCGAGGCACACCTGGCCGAGACATTTAATAAGCCGAACTTCCCGGTCATAGACCACTACACATTCGTAGAGTGCGGCGACGGATGCCTCATGGAGGGTATCTCCGAAGAAGCTCTCTCTCTGGCAGGAACCTTGGGCCTCGAGAAGCTCATCGTTCTTTATGACTCCAACAACATCAGTATCGAAGGCTCCACGGACATCGCTTTTACCGAGGATGTAAGAGCCCGTATTGCTTCCTACGGTTTCCAGACGATCCTTGTCAAGGACGGTAACAACCTCGACGAGATCCAGAAGGCGATCGAACTGGCGAAGGCCGAGAAGACAAGACCTTCCTTCATCGAGATCAAGACCATCATCGGCTACGGCTGCGAAGCGAAGCAGGGTACACCGGCTGCGCACGGCGAGCCGCTGGGCGAAGAGAATGTGGCGAAGCTGCGTGAGACCCTTGAGTGGCCGTGCGCAGAGTCCTTCGTCGTACCGCAGGATGTATATGACTACTATGCCGAGCTCGGCGCCAAGGGCACCAAGGCTCATGCGGAGTGGGACGAGCTCTTCGCGAAGTGGAGCACTTCCTATCCGGATCTGAAAGCACTGTGGGACAAGTTCTTCTGCAATGACTATTCCGCACTTCTTGATGACGAAGACCTCTGGACAGTAGACGACAAGCCACAGGCTTCCCGTGCTCTCGGCGGTAAGGTCCTGAATAAGCTCTCTGACCGTATTCCGAACCTCATCGGTGGTTCTGCCGACCTGGCTCCGTCCAACAAGTCCTACATGAACGGCAAGGGCGACTTCAGCAAGACAGACAGATCCGGCAGAAACATGCACTTCGGTGTACGTGAGCTGGCGATGGCAGGTATCTCTAACGGTATGCTGCTCCACGGAGGACTTCGTTCTTACTGCGCGACATTCTTCGTATTCTCCGATTACACCAAGCCGATGGCCCGTCTGTCCGCTCTCATGAACATCCCGCAGATCTTCATGTTCACACACGATAGCATCGGTGTTGGTGAAGACGGCCCGACACATGAGCCGGTCGAGCAGCTGACCATGCTCCGCTCCATGCCGAACTTCAATGTATGGCGTCCGTGCGATGCGACCGAGACGGGTGCTTCCTGGGTAGCGGCGATCTCCTCCGAGAAGACACCTTCTGCGCTGGTACTCTCGAGACAGAACCTCATGCCTCTGACGACTTCCTCCAAGGAAGCCCTGAAGGGTGCTTATATCGTAGCCAAAGAGACGAAGGACAAGCCGGACGTGATCATCATGGCTTCCGGTTCCGAAGTCGAGCTGGGTATCAAGGCGAAGGACGAACTGGCGAAGGAGAACATCGACGCCCGTGTCGTCAGTGTTCCGTGCCTCGACGTATTCCTCAAGCAGGATAAGGCATACCGTGATTCGATCCTCCTGCCGGATGTGACCGCACGTGTAGCGATCGAAGCAGGTTCTTCCTACTCCTGGGGCAAGCTCGCCGGTATCGACGGCGGCTACGTCACGATGGATACATTCGGCGCTAGCGGTAAGCCGTCCATGCTGATGGAGAAGTTCGGATTTACCGTAGAGAACGTGGTCAATACCTGCAAGGCTGTTGCCAATAAGTAAGTGATTCGTTCCGCCGGGACTCGGAAGCATCGGGTTCCGGCGGAATTGTATGTAAAATCGTTTTAGGAAGGACCAGATAGGTAGCCATGGCGACGATCTATGACATTGCGAAGGCCTGCGGGCTTTCTCCTGCCACAGTTTCAAAAGCACTGTCCAATGCGAGTGATGTGAGTGCGGCGACGCGTGAGCGTGTCCGCCGGATCGCGCAGGAACTGGACTATGTTCCGAATGCCGGTGCCCGTGCGCTCTCCCAGAGCCGTACATGGTCGATCGGCATACTGTGCCAGGACACCTCGCAGATGGGGCTTTGGCACTATCTTTTCGCACAGGTCATCGAGAGCTTCAAGGACTACGTGGAGCAGCACGGCTATGACATCGTGTTCATCTCCAATAAAGTCGGAAACATGGGGCTGTCGTATCTCGGGCACTGCCGGTATCGCCGGGTGGACGGCGTATTCATCGTGAATACCGACCATGCCCAGACCGATGCCAGAGAACTGATGGAGAGTAACCTTCCGAAGATCGCCATCGATTTCGAAAACGAGAAGATCGGATGCGTCAAGACCGATCCGGAAGAAAGCATGCGGATGCTCTTTACGCATCTTTATGACCTCGGGCACAGGAATATCGTGTACCTGCACGGTGAGCGCGGGAAATACATCACGGAAGAGCGTATCGCGGCGCTGGAGAAGGCGGCCGCCGAGGCTTCCGACAAGAGCGTGAACCTGAGGCTTTTCCCGTCGAGGTATTATTCGATCGAGGGTGGATTCGATTCTATGAAGAAACTTCTTTCTGCGACGAAGGATGACCGGCCGACGGCCGTGATCGCCAGTGACGACTATACGGCCATCGGTGTGATCGAAGCGGTCCGGGCGGCGGGTCTTTCGGTGCCGGAGGATATCTCCGTCGTGGGATTCGACGGGATCGAGATCACGCAGAGAACGAACCCGAGCCTGACGACGATCCGTCAGGATACGAAGGCGATCGGCGAAGCGGCGGCGAAGAACCTGCTTTCTCAGATCGCGGGAGAAGAAGACGTACCGAAGACGGTATCGCTTAAGCCGCAGCTGATCTGCGGCGAGAGCTGCCGGGACATAAAGTGAGGTGACAGAATGGAGAAGTATCAGGATCCGGATCTTTCTTTCCAGGAGAGAGCGGAAGATCTTACCGACAGAATGACATTTGAAGAACAGGCCGAGCAGCTGCGCTACGAGGCTTCGGCAGTGGAGCGCCTGGGCGTTCCGGCATATAACTGGTGGAATGAGGGCCTGCATGGCGTGGCCCGCTCGGGTACGGCGACCATGTTCCCGCAGGCGATCGGCCTGGCGGCGATGTTCGACAGTAAGCTCCTCGGTAAGGTGGCGAAGATCATCGGCACAGAAGCCCGTGCGAAGTATAACGCGTCTTCGAAGAAGGGCGACCGCGACATCTATAAGGGCATGACGCTGTGGAGCCCGAACATCAATATTTTCCGTGACCCCAGATGGGGGCGCGGCCACGAGACCTACGGCGAGGATCCGTTCCTTACCACGAAACTGGGCGTTTCTTTCGTAAAAGGACTGCAGGGCGACGGTAAGTATATGCTGGCGGCAGGATGTGCGAAGCATTTCGCGGCGCACAGCGGTCCGGAGGCCCTAAGACATGAATTTAATACCGTGGCGTCGAAGAAGGATCTTTCTGAGACCTATCTTCCGGCATTCGAGGCGCTGGTCAAAGAGGCGAAGGTGGAGGGCGTCATGGGCGCATACACCCGGCTCAACGGCGAACCGACATGCGCCAGTGCTTTTCTCATGGATAAATTAAAGGATTGGGGATTCGACGGATATTTCGTTTCCGACTGCTGGGCGATCCGCGACTTCCATGAATCCCATCACGTGACGAAGACGCCGACCGAGTCGGCAGCGATGGCGATCAATGCGGGCTGCGACCTCAACTGCGGGCATACGTATCTCTACATGCTGCAGGCGGAGCAGGAAGGGCTCGTCTCGAGAAAGACCATCCGCGATGCGGTGGTCCGCCTGATGCGGACGAGAATGCGTCTGGGGCTCTTCGATAAGACGGAGCTGGACGAGATCCCGTACGATGTGGTGGCCTGCGATGAACACCGCAAGGTGTCGCTGGAGTGCGCCGAGAAGTCGATGGTGCTCCTGAAGAATAACGGGATGCTGCCGCTTAAGAAGGATGAGATCAAGTCTATCGCGGTCATCGGACCGAACAGTGACAGTATCGATGCCCTTCGCGGCAATTACTACGGAACTTCCGCGGGACCGAAGACGTTCCTCGAGGGGATCCGTGACGAGGCGGCGGGAAGTGATATCCGCGTGTACTATGCGGAGGGTGCTTCTCTGGATAAGGATCGGATCCAGCCGCTGGCGAAGGCGGGCGACGGGATCGCCGAGGCGCTGATCCTCGGCGAGATGGCCGACGTCATCGTACTCTGTGTAGGACTGGACGCCACACTCGAAGGCGAACAGGGCGATACGGGTAATGCCTTCGATTCCGGAGATAAGAGAGATCTTCTGCTGCCGGAGGGACAGCGTGTTCTGGTGGAGAAGGTACTGTCGCTTGGGAAGCCGACGGTGGTCGTTCTCGCGGCGGGTTCGTCGCTGAATCCTCTGTGCGACCAGGCGGATGCGCTGATCCAGGCATGGTATCCGGGCGAGCTCGGTGGTGTGGCGCTGGCGAATATCCTCTTCGGTAAGGTGTCGCCGTCCGGTAAGCTCCCGCTGACGTTCTATGAGAGCATAGACAAGATCCCGGATTTTTCCGACTATTCCATGAAGGACCGTACCTACCGCTATACGCGTGAGAATATCCTCTATCCGTTCGGTTTCGGCCTGAGTTATGGTAAGATCGTGGTGACGGATGCGGTCTACGATGCAGGATCCGGAACGCTGACGGTTTCGGTGGAGAATCAGGGTGACGTGACCTGCGAGGATGTGGTGGAGATCTATATCCGAAGCAATACTTCTCCGGATGCGACCCCGTTCCCGAAGCTGTGCGGGTTTGCACGTGTGGCGATCGCGGCAGGCGGAGAAGAAAACATCACGATCAAGCTCGATGACAGTGCTTTTGAAGTAGTCAATGAGGAGGGCGAGATCGTTTCCGGCGGGTCGGAGTTTACGATCTATGCCGGTACGTCCCAGCCGGACGAGCTGTCGCAGAAACTCGGTGCGGCGCCGTTCCTGAAGGTGGACGTGGTGAAGTAAGGCGTTCTGGGCCGGGCGCGGATCGGTGGATCCGGCTGGCGGGGTACCTTGCGAAAGTGAAGTGAATAAAGGGCGGCAAAGCCCTGGAAAATAAACAACATAAGGAGATTTGAATTATGAAATATCTTATCGGTATCGACATCGGAACATCCGGCACCAAGACCGCGCTGTTTTCCCAGGACGGGAAGCTCGTCGCGGCGCATACAGTGGAGTATCCTCTGTATCAGCCGCAGAACGGCTATGCGGAGCAGGAGCCGGACGATTGGTGGAATGCGGCGCTCGAGGGCCTGAAGAAGGTCGTTGCGGATAGTGGCGTCAATAAGGATGACATCGCGGGTATCGGTCTTTCCGGTCAGATGCATGGTCTGGTCATGCTCGACAAGGACGGCAAGGTCCTTCGTAAGTCGATCATCTGGTGTGACCAGAGAACCGCCAAGGAGTGCGAGGAGATCACCGAGAAGGTCGGTCTCGAGAAGCTCATGGCGATCACGGCGTCCCCGGCGCTCACCGGTTTTACCGCTTCGAAGATCCTCTGGGTCAGAAACAATGAGCCGGAGATCTATGCGCAGTGTGCGCATATCCTGCTTCCGAAGGACTATGTACGTTACAGACTGACCGGCGAATTCGCAACGGATGTTTCCGATGCTTCCGGTATGCAGCTCCTCGACATCAAGAACCGTAACTGGTCCGATGAGGTGCTTGAGCTCCTGGACATCAAGAAGGAATGGCTCGCGAAGGTGTACGAGTCTGTTGAGATTTCGGGCCGCGTTACAGAAGAGATCGCTGCCGAGACAGGTCTTCCGGCGGGTATCCCGGTTGCAGCCGGTGCAGGCGATAACGCCGCTGCGGCGATCGGATGCGGTGTCGTGAAGGAAGGTACGGCTTTCGCAACTCTCGGTACTTCCGGTGTTGTATTTGCGCATACTGACGATATGCAGGTCGACCCGAAGGGCCGTGTGCATACATTCTGCTCTGCGGTTCCGGGCTGCTGGCACGTAATGGGCGTTCACCAGGCTGCCTGCCTGTCCCTCAAGTGGTTCAAGAACACCTGCTGTGATGCAGAGGTAATCGAGGCCGATAAGCGTGGCATCGATGTATATCAGCTCCTCGACGAGATCGCGCAGGAAGTGCCGATCGGTGCGAACCGTCTGCTGTACCTGCCGTACCTGATGGGTGAGAGAACCCCGCACCTCGATCCGAATGCCCGTGGCGTATTCTTCGGACTTTCCGCGATGCACGAGAGAAAGGATATGCTCCGTGCGGTAATGGAGGGTGTTGTCTATGCGCTCCGTGATTCCATCGATATCTTCAATAACCTCGGCGTGAAGATCGATTCCATGTACGCTTGCGGTGGTGGCTCCAAGAGTAAGTTCTGGAGACAGATGCTGGCGGATGTCTTCGACTGCACAGTAAATACATGCGCTTCCGACCAAGGTGGTGCGCTGGGCGCAGCTCTCCTCGCTTCTGTTGCAGCGGGCGTGTATCCGACGATCCAGGAAGCCTGCGGTGCGACGATCTTCTCCGCTTCCTCCATGGATGCAAGAGCAGACGTACATGCACAGTATGAGCCTTTCTATCAGCTGTATAAGGATCTGTACGCGCCGATGGCCGGTAACTTCAAGCGCCTGGCGGAGCTGTAAGGCTGTTTTAGCGCGGTAAGACTTATTTATTGAAAAGCACTGAAGGGGAGTTCCCCCTTTGGGAAACAGGGAAGATTGAGAAGGACTGCCGGAAGGCAGTCCTTCTTGCGTGTGGGGGCGCTTCTGAAGAAGGAATATGCGGCGACAGTGCTTTTGAAGAAGAAATATGCGATGGTGAGGAAGTGGAAATCCTCAAAATTCGTTGTGCTTCGGGTGGGCAAATGCTAAAATATAGTCATAGAAATCCTAACTAAGGGAGGTATATGTATGCAATATGAAATCAAAGGCGATCAGCTGCCGGTTGTCGTCTGCACACTGAATCCGGGCGAGTCGATGATCACGGAGCGTGGCGCGATGAGCTGGATGACATCCAACATGAGAATGGAGACCAAGGCGGGTGGCGTCGGCAAGGCGCTCGGCCGTATGTTCTCCGGTGAGTCCATTTTCCAGAACAAGTACACAGCGGAAGGCTCCCAGGGCCTGATCGCTTTCGCATCCTCTTTCCCGGGCGAGATCCGCGCGCTGCAGATCGCACCCGGAAATAGCATCATCGCCCAGAAAAGTGCTTTTCTCGCGGCAGAGCCTGGTGTAGAGCTCAGCATCCACTTCAGGAAAAAACTCGGCGCGGGCTTCTTCGGCGGTGAAGGCTTCATCATGCAGAAACTGTCCGGTTCCGGTACGGCTTTCGTCGAGATCGACGGTTCTCTTGTTGAATATCAGCTGGCAGCCGGCCAGACGATGCTGCTCGATACCGGATATCTCGCCATGATGGACGAGACGGTGCAGATGGACATCGAGATGGTCAAGGGTGTGAAGAACATCTTCCTCGGCGGCGAAGGCCTCTTCAATACGAAGGTTACCGGCCCCGGCCGTGTATGGATCCAGACCATGCCGATCAGCGCTGTGGCGGGTATTATCGCGACGAGACTGCCTACCAGCAGATAAGCTTCAAGCAAAAAATCCGAAAACGAGAGGGCTGTCCGAATGGGCGGCCCTTTTTCTGTGCGCGGGAGATGGAACGTGTGGGGGCGGCTGTGCGTTGGGATAATGGAAAAGTGGCGGCGGGAGGTGGTAGGGCGCTTGGCGGGGGCGGAGAATACTGCGGGTGTATTTCTTCTTCGCGCGCGGTTCGGTATAATAGGGGAAGCGGTGGTGGCCCGAGCGGCCGGGGAAGTGCCCGGCGAAGCGGATCCGTGGCGGCGCCGCAGAACATGACGAAGAAATGCAGGGAGACGGCAATGACCAGGCTTTTTATCGATAGCAGAATTGAGGAAACGACGAGTTCGTGGGAGATCACGGGCGATGAGGCGCGCTACCTCGCGGACGTGCTGCGGATGCGGCCGGGTGAGGAGCTGGTGCTCTGCGACAGCGCCCGCATCGATCACGTCTGTGAGATCGTTTCCGTGGCAAAAGCACTGGTGGCTGTGTCGATCCGTGACCGACATCCGAACGGCAATGAGCCGAAGTTTATCGCGACGGTCTATCAGGGCCTGGCCAAGGGCGAGCGGATGGACCTGTCGATCCAGAAGTGCGTGGAACTGGGCGTGACAAGATATGTGCCGACGGCCTGCAGCCGTTCGATCGTGAAGATCAAGGACGGGAAAGACGGTAAACGCGACCGCTGGCAGACCATCGCGCTGGAGGCAGCAAGGCAGTGCGGCCGCGGCATTGTCCCGAAGGTGGACGCACCGATGAGTTTCGCCGATGCGTTGAAAGAGGCGCAGGCGGAGCATGACCTGGTGCTTCTTCCATGGGAGGAAGAAAAGGACGGCAAGCTCGGGGAGGTCCTCGAGAATGTGGATTTCGGCGCATGCCCGAGGATCGCGGTCTTCATCGGACCGGAAGGCGGGATCTCCGAGGAGGAGGCGAAACTGGCCGAGAGTATGGGGGCGAAGCTGGTGACGCTGGGGAAGCGGATCCTTCGGACGGAGACGGCGGCGCCGGCGGTGCTGGCGATGCTGGTGTTCCGAAGCGAGCTGGAGTAACGCGCGCGGACTATCGAAGATGGCGAAATTAGTGTATAATAAATTGTTTAGTTTATAGGAGAGAGAAGAGAACTATGAAATACAGTTGTCAGAAAGGCACGAAGGACATTCTGCCTGAAGAAATCTATAAATGGCAAAAAGCAGAAAGTGCTTTTGCAGAGGTATGCGGGCAATACGGATATAAAGAGATCCGGATCCCGACGTTCGAGCAGACCGACCTGTTCTTGAGATCCGTCGGCGACACGACCGATGTCGTACAGAAGGAAATGTACACCTTCGAGGACAAGGGCGGGCGCTCCATCACGCTGAGACCGGAGGGTACCGCGGGCGTGGTCCGTTCCTTCGTCGAGAACGGCATGGCCTCGCTGCCGAGCCCGGTCCGCCTGTTCTATAACATCACGGCCTTCCGCTACGAGAAGATGCAGAAGGGCCGATACAGAGAATTCCACCAGTTCGGCGTAGAGGCATTCGGTGCGGAAGGGCCGGCGATCGACGCCGAGATCATCAGCATCCTCGTTGCGTTCTTCGAGAAGATGGGATTGAAGAAGACGAAGCTGTGCATCAACAGCATCGGCTGCCCGACCTGCCGCGCGGAGTATAACAAGATCCTGAAGGATTACTTCCGCCCGCACCTCAGCGAGCTCTGCGAAGACTGCCAGTCGAGATTCGAGAAGAATCCGCTGCGCATGATCGACTGTAAAGAAGAGAAGTGCGGAGCCATCGCAGCCGGCGCACCGCGACTCATCGACTACCTGTGCGACGACTGTAAAGCGCATTTTGAGGGGCTCAAGAGCAACCTCGAGGCGCTGGGTATCGCCTATACCATCGACTCCGGCATCGTCCGCGGCCTGGATTACTACACCCGGACCGTGTTCGAGTTTAAATCCGAGAACGTCGGCTCCCAGGGCACGATCTGCGGCGGCGGACGCTACGACGGACTCGTCTCGGAGATCGGCGGACAGCCGACACCGGGCATCGGATTCGCCATGGGCGCCGAGCGTTTCCTCCTGGAAATGGATGCGCAGGGCATCGAGATCGAGAAGGATCAGCCCGTGAAACTCTATATCGCGAACCTTTCGCCGGAGACACAGATCGAGGCGCAGAAACTGGCGTTCTCCCTTCGTAAGCAGGGCATCGGCTGCGAGATCGACCTGATGAACCGTTCTTTCCGCGCGCAGATGAAGTACGCGGGCAAGACGGGCATCCCGTTCCTGCTGGTACTCGGCGGCGACGAGATCGCATCCGGCCGCGCCAAGCTGAAGGCCATGGCCGACGGCACAGAGAAAGAGGTCGAACTCACGGCGGTCGCCGACGCGATCCGCTCATGGGAGGCGTGATTCTATGAAGAAGCATGATCGTAACGGACAGAAGAATAATCATGAGGTGAAAAAGCCGGTTTCCGATTCTGAGGCAAAAGCACTGGAGTCTGTGGCGGAGGCGGCTGAGGCGGCGGAAGAGGCTGCGGCGGAGACTGCGGAGGCGGCGGAAGAGACAGCGGCTGAGGCCGTGGAAACTGCGAAAGAAGCAGCGGAGACCGTCGATCTGGATATCGATGCAGCGGCGGAAGACGTCGATGTGGATGTGGCTTCCCTCGTCAATTCGGTGGCACAGGAGAACGTGAAGGCATCTGAAGTGAAAGCCGCAGACGGACTTCCGGCAGAACTCGCCAGTGCATTGGCCGAGCCGAGGCCGGAGATCAAGGAAACGATTGCTGAAACCGAAGCCGACGAAGCTTCTGTGGAACCTTCAGAGGAAACGGCCGTAGAGGCAGAGACTTCCGAGGATCCCGCCGAGGCGGCAGAGGCAGCCGACGGGAAAGAGAAGAACGAACAGGCCGAGGAGGTAGTGCTTCTCGCGAAGAATAAAGAGGATAAGACTGCAGACGAGGCTGCGGAGAAAGAATCTTCTGACGAGCCTTCATCAGATGAATCTGCGAACGAAGACGAAGCAAAAGCCGAATCTGACGATGGCGCGGCAGAGACTTCATCCGAGAAAACCGAATCGGAAGATGCGGCTGAGAATGCCGAATCGGAGGAAACGCTTGACCCCGAAGAAGCCGAGACCGGCGACGAGAAAAAACACGAAGAAGAAAACGCGAAAGAAAAGAGCGCGCTGTACATGTTCCTTGACACCGTCAAGTTCGTGGCCATCGGACTTCTCATCGGCATCCTGCTGGTGGTCTTCGTTATCCAGCGTAATGACGTCTACGGCAGCTCGATGGAGCCCACGCTCCACACCGGCGACGCTGTTTTCGTCGAGATGATCTCCGTCTACACCGGTAACTTCGACCGCGGCGACATCGTCACGATCGACGCCAAGGGCATGGACGGCTATACGCACGAGGAGAACCTCATCAAGCGTATCATCGGCCTTCCGGGCGAGACCATCAAGATCGACGAAGGCAACGTCTACATCAACGGCGTGCTCCTTGATGAGTCCGCGTATCTGCCGGCCGGAACGAAGACATTCGTCGGTGCGGAGGGCCAGGCCCGCGGCTACCAGGAGATCACCCTGGGACCGGACGAGTACTATTGCATGGGCGACAACCGCGGCGGCAGTAACGACAGCCGGCGCATGGGCCCCTTCAAGAAGAGTCAGATCGACGCGAAGGTCCTCGCGCGCATCTACCCCTTCAATAAAATGAGATTTTTCTGATAGGTGATATTGACCAACATGGATAGACAGGACAAAATTCGTAATTTCTGTATCGTTGCCCACATTGACCATGGCAAAAGCACTCTGGCCGATCGTCTGATCGAGAATACGGGTGTGGTCGAGTCGCGGGAGATGCAGAACCAGATTCTCGATAACATGGATATCGAGCGTGAGCGTGGCATCACGATCAAGTCGCAGTCGACGCGTCTTCTTTATAAGGCGAAAGACGGGGAGGAGTACATCCTCAACCTCATTGACACGCCCGGTCATGTGGACTTTAACTACGAAGTGAGCCGTTCTCTTGCGGCCTGCGACGGGGCGATCCTGATCGTGGACGCGGCCCAGGGTATCGAGGCGCAGACGCTGGCGAATGCCTATCTGGCGGTGGATGCGAATCTGGAGATCCTGCCGGTCATTAATAAGATCGACCTTCCGTCGGCCCAGCCGGAGGAAGTGAAGAAGGAGATCGAGGATGTCATCGGTATCGATGCGTCCGAGGCGCCGCTCATCTCGGCGAAGAATAACGTCGGCATCGATGAGGTGCTGGAGGGCATCGTGAAGTTTCTCCCGCCGCCGCATGGCGACGAGAAGAAGCCGCTGCGTGCGCTGATCTTCGACTCGAAATACGATTCCTATAAGGGCGTCATCGTGAACGTCCGCATCAAGGAAGGCTCGGTGAACTTAGGCGATAAGATCCGCATGATGAACACCGGTGCGGAGTTCACCGTAACCGAACTCGGCTACTTCCACCCGGGCGAATTCGTCCCGTCCAGATCTCTTCTGACCGGCGAAGTCGGCTACATCTGCGCGTCAATCAAGAACGTCCGGGACACGGCTCCGGGCGACACGGTCACGTTGGCCGATAACCCCGCCGACGAGCCGCTCACCGGATATAAGCCTATCCAGCAGATGGTCTTCTGCGGACTGTATCCTGTCGACGGTGCGAAGTATCCGGATCTGAGAGATGCCCTGGAGAAACTCCAGCTTAATGACGCGGCTCTTTCTTTCGAAGCAGAAACATCGGCCGCACTGGGCTTCGGCTTCCGCTGCGGTTTCTTAGGACTTCTGCACTACGAAGTCATCCAGGAACGTCTGGAGAGAGAATTTAACCTCGACCTGATCTCCACCGCGCCGTCTGTTGTGTATAAGGTATATACGACGGCAGGGGAGTGCATCCGTATGGATAACCCGACGAATATGCCGGATCCGGCGGAGATCGACTTCATCGAGGAGCCCATCGTGCGGTGCACCATCATGACGCCGAAGGAATACGTCGGCAACCTCATGGAGCTCTGCCAGGACAGACGTGGCGAATATATCAACATGGAATATATGGACGATATCCGTGTCATGCTTCACTATAAGATGCCTTTGAATGAGATCATCTACGATTTCTTCGATGCGCTGAAGTCCAGGACCCGCGGCTACGGATCCCTTGACTACGAGATGGACGGGTACCAGAAGAGCGATCTTGTGAAGCTCGATATCCTTCTGAACGGCGATATCGTCGATGCTCTGTCTTTCATCGTGCATAAGGATAAGGCCTATGCGCGCGGACGCCGCATGACGGAGAAACTGAAGGAGAACATTCCGAGACAGCAGTTCGAGGTACCGGTGCAGGCCGCTATCGGCGGTAAAGTCATCGCCCGTGAGACGATCCGTGCTTTCCGCAAGGACGTACTGGCGAAGTGCTACGGTGGTGATATCACGCGTAAGAAGAAACTTCTGGAGAAGCAGAAGGAAGGTAAGAAGCGTATGCGTCAGGTCGGCTCCATCGAAGTGCCGCAGGAGGCCTTCATGAGCGTACTGCGTCTCGACGAAGACTGACGGTTTTCTCTTTATTCGTCAAACATCGGGAACCCCGGGAACGAAGCGTCCTTGGGGTTTTCTTCGTTATAGGTCACGATCTCGTTCCGTACCGCCTGCATCCGCATATCCAGAAGTTCGATCTGCTCGGCGCAGTTACGGAGCTCGTCGGCAAGGACCTTCGCGCGCTCCGGCGGGAGGTCGTGCTTATAGTGGAGCTTATGCTCGAGGCTCGCCCAGAAGTCCATCGCGATCGTGCGGAACTGCACCTCGACCTTCATGTTGCGCTTACCGTCCTTAAGGAAGATCGGGATCTCCACGATGAGGTGAAGGCTTCGATATCCGCTCGGCTTCGGGTCCTTGATGTAGTCCTTCCGCTTAATGAGTGTGATGTCATCCTGTGCGAGAAAAGCATCGGCCAGTTCGTAGATGTCATCCGGAAAAGAACAGATCACGCGGACACCGGCGATGTCGTGGATGTTCTCTTCGATGGCGCTGAGATTCAGAGGAACATTCTTCCTTCGCATCTTTCTAAGCAGGCTCTCGACTGACTTGACGCGGCTCTTGATGCTCTCGATCGGGTTTCTCTCCAGCTGGACAGACAGCGACTCGTCGAGGACGTTAAACTTCGTCTCCACCTCTAAGATCGCGCAGCGGTAATAGGCAAACATCTGGTCGATCGGCTTGGTGTTCTGCTCGACGAAGTCGAGGAACGAATCGGACATGAGGCTCTCGCGGACGAAATCATCCTGTACGGTGGACAGTGTATTTTCCAGCGCTTCGGTAAGCGCATTATTCTCTTCCTGGTTCATTTTCTTTCTCCTTCGGATCCGCGAGAAAAAGGGGGACCCGGCGCAAAGGCTACGGGCGCAGGTGCTTCTTAAACAGAATCAGCATTCTCGCGGAGCGTATTTCTCCGAACATTTTATACCAAAGCACGATCGGATGTACTAAGACTTTGTTAATTTTCATAAATAGACGGCGTTTTTTTCGTCGTTTTTTAGGCTATGATTCTTTCACAAAGTGGTGAAACTAAAAACTTTGTGATATAATAAGGCGGAAATTCGGTAATTTCTAATTATTTCGGAGGTAAAGGATATGAAAAAGAAATTGGCTGCAGCTATGGCTGTTGTTATGATCGTCGGTCTTTCCGGTTGCTCTCTTCTCGGCGGAAGCAAGTTCAAGAAGACATCGGATAAACTGGTAAAGGCAGCGGAGAAGGTCTGCGACGCACAGGAAGCAGATAAGAAGCAGAAGAAGGCTATCGTTAAGGGTGACTTTACTCCTACAGATGATATGTTCGAGGATGGTTGCTACCTGAAGTTTGCTAAGGATGACCTCGAGGACTTCAGCTTCGAGATGGGCGATGCCGAGATCGAAGGCGAAGACATTAAGAATGCTACAGTCGTAATCAAGTCTGAAGACAGCAAGTCCGGTTTCATGGCTCTCGTACTCGAGGCTGCTGACGAGGATGTAGCAGAGGATCTGTTCGATGGTTTCATGGAAATGACCGAAGATATGGACGAGAAGTCCCTGAAGTCCGCTGCGAAGAACTCTGACCTTCAGTATGGTATCGATGATGAAGATGACAACAAGTACGCTCTTGCTGTATATTCTGAGGACTATAGCATGGCTTCCGATATGCTCATCCAGCGCGATGGCAAGATCGTGATCGTTGCTATGTACAGCGGTGCTCCGGATGCTGACCTTCTCGAAGAATTCATTGACTTCATGAACGAAGGTAAGTTCCAGGATTTCGAAGCTCTCCTCGACGCTGAAGAAGATGAGGACGAAGATGAGGATGAGGACGACGAGGACGAGGATGAGGACGAGGACGAGGATTAATTCTTCCTTTCCGGTTCCGATCGACTCTAATTGATCTGATTTAACAAAGACTGTCTCGAGATTCTCGAGGCAGTCTTTCTTTATGCCCGAGTCTTTCGGGTGAGCTTTCTTTATGTGGCCGGCGCGGATGCATGCCGCGCCTCGTGCAATCTTACACCATGCGGGTGAGCATCAGGACGACTTTCGTACGGTCGTGTTCGCCGAGCTTATCGTAGATCGTCGACACGTAGTTCTTGACCGTGCCTTCGCTGATGAAAAGGATCGACGCGATCTGCGAATTCGTGCAGCCCTCGGAAATGAGGCGGCAGATCTCCTTCTCGCGCTCGGTCATGCCGTAGTCGTCGAGGTTGATGCGCACTCCGGAAGATTCGCCAGAAGATGAGGCCGCACCTGCTGCCGAAGAAGAGTCTGACGTATCGCGCCCGGAAGAACCATTTCCTGCCGCTCCGGCTGCGCTGCCGGATCCTGTCCCTGTGCCATTTCCGGCTGCACTACTTGTGCCATTTGCGGCTGCGTCACCGGCTCCGGCATCACTTGCCCCGGCCGCCAGCATCGCATTTAGCTTCTGCATGACCTTCTGGTCCAGTACGCTTCTGCCGCTCAAAGCCTGGGAGATCGCGCTCAGTATCGCATCCTTCCCGGAATCTTTGAGAAGATACCCGCAGGCCCCGCCTGCAATGGCATGTGCGATCGAGCGCTCATCGTAGAACGTCGTCAGCACGATGATCTTAATGTCCGGATACTCGGCATGGACCTTCGGAATCAGCTCGATCCCGCCCATCCCGGGCATATTCAGATCGACCAGCATTACATCCGGCACATCCTTCGAAAGAAGAGACAGTGCCTCGATCCCGTTCCCGGCCTTGCCTGTTATCTCGTATCCGCCGGAGTAGGTGAGAATGATCTCCAGGCTATCCAGAAGTAAAGGTTCGTCGTCAACAAGAAGTATCTTTGTCATGCTTTTTCCTCCTCAGAATCCGCGCCGCCCGCGCCGGCTCCTGTACCCATATCGGTGTCCGCGCCCATGTCGCCGGCGCCCGCGCCGTCATTACGATCGAACGGCAGTGACAGGCTCACCGTGAAGCCATCTTCGCTCTCGATCTCGAAGCTTCCGCCACAGCTCTGTGCATAGTCCCGGATCTTCCGAAGCCCGAAACCATTGGCCAGCCGCAGTTTCTTCTCATTAAGCGAAATCTTCCCCCAGCCACATCCGTTATCCTGCACCTTCAGCCGCACATGCCCTCCATCGAACACGAACGTGATCACGAAAAGATCCGCGTGCCCGTGCTTCACGCCGTTGGTCAGAAGCTCCGACAGCGTCGAACTCAGAAACGATGCCATCCGGATCGGGATGCGCTCCTGCGATTTTACCTGTGAAAAATTATGGTATACCTTGATGGACGTATCCATACGGAATTCATCGATACGCTTCTCCAGAGACAGAAGATAATCATCCAGCGCGATCCGGTCATCCTCCGCGTCTAAAGTCCGCACGACACTCCGCACATTGGAGATCGCCTCATGCACCCGGGAATTCGCCACATCGATCTTCTCCAGTGCTTTTGCCTGATCACTGGGAACCAGGACCGTCGCCGCATCCAGCGTCACCGTCGCCGCCGACAGCGTATGCCCCACGTAGTTATGGATATCCCGCGAGATCCGCTCCCGCTCCTCCAGCCTGGCGTTATTCTCATTGACCATCTGGTTCTTCGCGATCTCCTCCCGAAGCGTCCTCTGCTCCATCGCGTCCACCGCCGCTGCCGTCAGCGCCAGGTTCAGTTTCTCCTGTGTCGCGTTAAGGTGCACAAGCAGCGCCAGCAGACCCTCCCACAGCGCATACACAAGGATCGCCGCGCCGCTGAAAAGAAGCCCGGTGATGAAGTCCGGCCGCGCCGAAAGAAGGTGAAGGACCAGCGCGCCCGCCGTAAGAAGCAGTCCGAGAAGGCGCAGAAGCTTCCTTTCGGAAAAGAACGGAAGCGTGAGGACCGGCAGGGCCAGAACGCCCATATACCAGCGCGCACCGAGGACGACTGCCGCCACTTCCAGCGCCAGGATCAGGACCGAGATGAGATGGTTTTTCCGCTCCATGAAATACGATGCATTCAGCAGTATCAGTTCCATTGTAAAGAGCACGACCGCCAGGGGGAGTTTCTGTAAGGCGATAAGTGCGATCGCAGATCCCAGCACCGACATAGCGGCGGCGTACCACACGGCCCTTTTCATTTGTGTGTCTGACTGCATCTTCTGTCCAATCTCCCCATAAAGTCGTCGCGTTCCGCGCCAGTGCTTCTCACGTCGCCGCGCGTATCTTCTACTATTATACAATGTTCGAGGGGAGGCGAGGGCGCCAGATTGACCATTTCATCAAAAAATGTTACCATCTCATTTGTGATTTTTCATAGCCGCAGGCGTGGTGAAATTGGCAGACACGCTGGATTTAGGTTCCAGTGCGAGAGCATGCAGGTTCAAGTCCTGTCGCCTGCACCAAGTTGAGACTCTTCATGTTATTTCATGGAGAGTCTTTTTATGTAGTAATACCAAGGGGTTCCAGTTTCGATGTATTTTGTCTTGTATGCACGATAATTATGGTTTATTTTGTCGTATATACACGATAAAGTGCGTGGAACATAATGCTTGTCAGCCCAACACATTAAACTTCTGATTTGATCGATTTAATGAGTACGCTCCGGAGCACCTGACACATTAAACCAAGGGTTCGAGTGATTTCAATGAGTAAAATCACGCCCCGGAGGCAGAGTGAATAGTGCTTTTTACACATTAAACGGGCGATCTGCAAGATTTAATGTGTCAGCCCCCCTGAAACCATGCCCCAAATACACATTAAATCTTCCGTTCTGGCGGTTTAATGTGTCAGCCCCCTCCGCCCAGTCCATGAACCCCTCCAATCTCATTCAAATCCCTGAATACTTATGCAAAAGCACTGGTAACAGTGCTTTTCAAGCATATGCGCGGCGCGAATGCAGACTGTCGGTGTTTGTAACTGTTTGCCACTGCGGGAATTGTTCCGCACCTTCTGATTATACTTCCGGTCTTTTGACAGATCCTCGGAGAATCATTACGATAAAGGAAGAATGCGTGAAAGGAGTTCATATGCTTACACACACTGGCACCCGGACAATTGAGACAGAACGGCTGATCCTTCGCCGCTTCGAGTATTCCGATATTGATTCCATGATCCGTAACTGGATCGCGGACGAGAAAACGCAGTGGGACTACGGCGAGCCGTGCTACACCACGCCTGAGGCGGTCCGCGAGCTTCTGGACACGAAGTACATCGCCTCCTACGCCAGAGAAGACTACTACCGGTGGGCCGTGATCGAGAAACAATCCGGCGAATGCATCGGGCAGATCGCCTATTTTACAGTAGATACTAAGAATCAACATGGTGAGATCGAGTACGTGATCGGTCCCGCATTTCAGGGACGGGGATATGCCACCGAGATGACCAAAGCCGTCATTGCATATGGCTTCGAGAAGGTCAACTTCCACCGGATCGAGATCGACTGCCGGACAGAGAACGAAGCCTCCCGGAAAGTAATCGAGAAGTGCGGCCTTACATACGAGGGCGTTTTCCGCGATTTCTTCTGGAGGAACGACCACTACGAAGGAAGAAGAGTGTTCTCCATTCTGAAAGAGGAGTGGAATGCTTGAAAGAGGAATGGAAAGGCATACAAGAGGTACAGAAATGATCGGATGCATCGTGCAGATAGTAGAAATCATAGATGACTCGTTCTACCCGGGGATGTGCAGGGCCGTACTCGAAGACGTTTATGGGAAGAAACACGTCATCCTGGATAAGCCGCCCATTTTCGGATTCGATCTGGAGAAAGCCGGAAAGCCGCCGTTCGAAGGATCGATACGATGTGAGCTGGTTCAGGAACTGGGCGATCAGGTGGTGATCGATACAGAGAATCCCGATCACATTGAATCGGAAGAGGGAGACCATGTGTTTACCGTATCGAAGTCCCACGTGTCTATCCGCAAAAACCACTGCTAATCTTATGCAGATCTTGGAATATGAAGTCGTATTCCGGACTTTCTCGTCGTGGATGTATTCAAGTCGAAGTAGTAAAATACAGGCATATGACATTATGAGGAGGTCTTGAACTATGGTTTTCGATATGTATGCCGGATTAAGTGATGAATACAGGGCGTATGGGGTGATCCAGCCGGAGCAGCTGCCCTTCCGCCAGCCGGCAGATGAGTCAGAGCGTATGGCGGCTACTTCGTTTTCCAATACCAGTGACAGTAATGCGAAGACGTTAATCATCATCGGGGCAGTCATGATCGTTCTGGGAATACTGATCCTCTTTCAGTCGCTCGGAGGCATCGGGCTGATCCTGTTCGGACTCTTGCCTCTGGGATTCGGGATCGCGATGAGAAGAAAAGGAAAAGCACCGAAACGTGTTGCGACCGGAGTCCTTCTAAAGAAAGATATGTATCAGGCAGGTACGATCCATAATCATACGAGGAGACATTATAACTGGCTCGTCATATCCGTGGATGGCATGGAAAAAACGCTTTGCACAGTCCGTGCGAATGATAATGACTACAATGAAGCACAGGTTGGCGATCGGATCGTTGTTTTCAAAGATGCTGCCGCCTATCGCGGAAAGCCGATCCGTTAATAAAGGTGCGGCGTGAAGGAAGTAAAGGAAAGTGGCAGCAGAAAAACTTCAATACATAGAAGATAACTCCACCGGGATCGAGACCGTGAGTCTGGAGCACGTCAGCATCTCCTACCCGCCGCACACCCATGTGGGGCATTATGTGTTCGGCATCGTGACGGAAGGCTCGATCCTGATCCGCGTCGGCGATCAGGCGTTCACATGCTCGGAAGGGGAGTGCTTCTCCGTTCTTCCGGATGTGCAGCATTCGATCGAACCGCGATCCGAACAGTATTCCATGATCACGACCTGCATCCCGAGAAATGATGATGCGTCAAAAGAACTGGACGTCATCAAGCGCGAGATCCTTGGTAATCCGGAGCTGGAACTAAGCATCGATCAGATGTCCGAGAAGGTAAACATCAGCTCCTACCACATGATCCGGAAGTTCACTTCCGAGAACGGCCTGACACCCCATAAGTTCCAGATGCAGTGCCGTATACGGAAAGCCCAGCAGCTCCTGCGTCAGGGGTACAAGGTGGTGGACGTGGCGCATATGGTGGGCTTTTGTGATCAGAGCCACCTGGACCGAGTATTTAAGAAGCAAGTCGGCATTTCCCCAGAGCAGTTTATCCAATCCGCTGTTTTATCCAATGCGGATTGATCCACTCCGCAATTTTATCCAATGCAGATGAATCCTAGCCTGTTATGATCAAACCATCCCAGAAAAAGGAAGGATGATCATAATGGAAAACACAGTATTTGAGGCATTTAACGAAGGAAAACTTTCGCTTCCGGAAGGAACGGTCATGTTCCGGGACACTCCCTGGTCGAAGCATCCGACATTCGAAGGCGTGGAACTCAAGCACATCGTCACTTCGAAGATCACAGGCGGAGCGTACAGCTACCATCTCGTGAGGATCGCCCCCGGTAAGAGCATTCTGGACCATATTCACGATCCGCAGCTGGAGACACACGAAGTCATCGCCGGGCGCGGGACATGCGTGAACGACGGCCACGTGATCGAGTATTTTCCGGGCGTGATCTCGATCATGCCGGCGAAGATCCATCACGAAGTCCATGCAGGAAATGAAGGACTTTACCTCTTTGCCAAGTTCATGCCCGCACTCTGCTGATGCCTGACTGACTCGATGGAGAAAAACAGCTCTGACCTCCTCAGGGCTGTTTTTTTGTTATAATCAAAATGGGACGGTGACGAGAAAGTAAGCGAGGTGAACCAAATGAAGCTGAAATCGGATTGGGTATATAACTATCAAAAAGGAATCAGATCTCCACTCACGTCTGTTTCGCATCATATCGAGAATGACAAGTTGTTCTTTGTATTAGAATTCGGATCGTTCCCGTATACGTCTCTTCTTCTGGAACTGGATCTGAATACGCAGGAATGCCAAGCTCTTTATGAAGTCCCGCACATTGTCAGAAACTTCGTTTTGGAGAATGAACGGTTCTATTTTACGGCGATGAACAGTTATGTATACTGCTTGGGTAAGGATGGATCACTCATTTGGCAGACCAAGATCGGAAAGGGAAATCCATCTATGGAAGTAACGATCGATGGTGATCGAATCTATGCATCAAACCGCGCAACATTCTGTCTGGATAAGAACTCCGGTGAGATACTTTGGCAGAACGAGGAGTATAAAAAGCCAAGCAGATGTAATCTTCTCGTTCATGAGAACCATATCATAAGCGGAGAGCAGGGCGGGAAAGTATTCTGCCTGGATAAAATGACCGGAGAAGACGTATGGGAGTATGGAGAAAAAGAGTGGATCAATGAGTGTGTGCTTTTGGGGAATGGTCATTTGCTCGTAACAGATTCGAGTGGAAAGTTTATCATCCTGGATCCGAAAACCGGAAAGTTTGTAAAGGAGATGGATGCCCGGGGCAAGTTGTATCAGAAAGTGGTATTTGATGCAGGCAGAATGTATGCGGGCGATGCCGATAGTTCAATGGATAGTACTTCCGGGAATATGACATGTTACGAAGTATCCGGAGACGATCTAAAGGAAGTGCTTTTCTATAAGACAGGGGGCGGAATATCGACACCTGCCCGAATCGACGGGGAGGAACTTTTCTTCGCATCGGAAGACGGGAACTTCTATTGCATAGATAAAAATACAGGCGAAGAAAAAGCGAAAAAGAAAACAAAGGGAACCTGCCACGACTTTATTGTCAGAGGCGATGAAGTGATTATTTTGAGTGATAAAGGGCAGGTAGAACACTTCTCCGTGTCAGAAAGAGGATAGGGAAACATGACAGACGAAATGAGAAAACAAATCAAAGATCTTACTTTCAAGGGCCATTTCCGCAAGATCGTGGATCTAATCCTATCTGTGCCGGAGGACGAGCGGGATCTGGATATGCTCCTGCAGCTGGCCAAGGCATATAACGAATCCAAACAATATCCGAAAGCGATCAAGCTCCTGACATCGATACAGAAAGAAGGGGAACAGCAGGCCTTGTGGCACTATCAATTAGGCTATGCGTATTATTGTAAGGAGAAGTTTGATCAGGCAGAAGCCGCCTTGTCGCAAGCCTCTTCGATCGATAAAAAGGATGATATTGATCTGAATTTGAATATAGAAAAATACCTGAAAAGGGCAAAATTCCAGCTGGAGTATATCCGCAGGCTGGGTGATAAAGAGGAGTTTCTTCCGAAGGACTTCCTGGAGCTGATGCGCGAAGGCAACCTTGATAAACTGAAGAAAGTCTACGAAAAATGTGCGATCGTCGCGCATCTGGAAAAAGATGACCGATGGACGACACCGTTCTTTTACGGCACGCCCTGCACGGAATTCTATCAATGGCTGGTGGAGCAGGGATTAGATATCAATGCCGAGAACCAATACGGAGAAAATGCGTTAACGAAAAGAGCCCGCAATAACGATGCCTACTTCGAAGGGTTACTCAAGGCAGGGGCCGATCCCTATGGAACGAAACGCTGTAATCCTCTGTATAATGCGATAGGGTTCGACCGGGTGGAGAATGTCAGGCTGCTGCTCGCATACGGCGCAGATGTGAATCCGGATAATCTACATGTATTCTCAGTCAAGACTCCGTTGGATTGGCTTCTGCAGAACACGAACTATAAGCGAGTGATCGCAAACTGCGCGATCGCAGAAATGCTCCTTGAGAGATGCGCCCGATGCACAAAGGATGCGAAGAAGAAGATAGAGGAAGTAGGGCAGGATTTCGAGTTCAGTAAGAAGAATATCCATACAGATGATCTCCGTCCGTATGAGGAAGCCATGCAGAAACTGTATGCCTTATTCGGAGTCGAGCCGGTTCGCCCTATCATCAAGCACGACGGCAAGGCCCCCATCTTAGTGGAAGAGAAAGATGTTGCGAAAGCATTTGAATCGCTGTACTATTCTCTTGTTCCAGAGAAAGGACCGTGTCTTACGGTGCAGGGCGAACTGATAAGGCTCAGTGGATCGATCCGCCTGTGGCTTCTGGAAAATGGCGGCGATTCATCCAGATGGACGTCGAGATGTAAGCCGATGGTCAAGGAGTTCTCGCGCCTGATCCAGCAGGATTACGGATCCGATAAGGCGCTCAACCGCCGGATACAAGAACTGATTGATAAGATAAAATTTGACAGCGAGCCCGAAGAAGCCGATCCGATCTGCGATCTTTGCGTAGAGTGGGTAAGGAAGAATCCCGAACCGATTCCGAATGACTGAGCTTCCCGGCGAGGAAGTGATTCTCGCGGCGAGGGCGGAGGAATCTACTTTCTCCTACGATACCGGATCTTCCGTCCACGGCCGTCTGTATAGTAGATCCACGGATGTTCGTAGAGCTCGAGCCGCCCGAACTTGATGTAATAGATCGGCGCGACAGGCACTGTGATACACAGGATCATCATCGCGAAACCAGCCCACGCAGAACCCCATGTGGCCATGGCGATAATGGCAGGGATGAGGATCGCCATTACGGTCAGAAACAGCATGAAGGCGATACGCGGTTTCGCAGAATACTTGACCGTCACGATCCGCGGATAATCTCCGATATTCTCCACGAACTGCGGCTGTGGAACACTCTCCGGAAGAGGGGTCGGGCTCTGGCTCAGAGACTCTCCCTGACGCACATAGGGTCCGCCCGAAGACGTGAAGATCCGACGCCGGAGACGCCAGCGCGGCGAGGAATAATCGGAGTACGCAGCGAAAGTCACGACCAGAAAATAGATTCCCAGCATGGCGGCCATAAGCCCGCCGGTGGCATAGTTTCCGGATAACAGAGAGACAATAAGGAAAGTGAGCCCGGCAAAGAGGAGTGTCGCGAAGATCGGCTTGAGCCACCAGGGCAGAAGGAAGCGGTCCTTCTTCTCCCGCACGGCTACTTTTCCGGTCTGACCGTTGACGGCAGCCTGCACATTCCCCACGTGAATATAGTAAACAGGGAGGATCGCAGACATCTGCATCATTTTCGTAGCATCCACGTTCACTCTGAACGCCCGTGTCTCCATCGTCTTCACAAGATACCCTTCGTAGTCATACGCGATCTCATCGCGGATCCGGTCCTGCAGATCGTTGCCGGATATATCACGCACCTTCACCTGACTTCCTGCAAGATACGAGAAATCCATCTCGCGGATGCCTCGGAGATCGTATGGCTCAATACTGTTAAGAAGAAGGTTGTCCAGCCCTCGGGACGCGTTGACGAAGATGCCGTCAATGAATCCGCGGACGTTGAGTTTTCTAGCTGTTGAATTACGGTTCACCGTTCCGGTCACCGGCCCCTTCGCGATTTCGTAGGGAAGGTATACGCCGGTCATTTCAGAAAGATGATCCTTCAGGATCCTCGCTTCTGCTTTCCCGGAATGGTCCTTGCACCACTTGCCGAGGATGTCCACCGCCTCGTCCTTCGTAATGTAGAAGGGGATAAGAAGCTCCGGAAAATCATCTGTCTTCAGATACTCTTTCGAAACGATGC
>JAEEGL010319836.1_pt1 | contig 26057 bp, 19 predicted proteins | sample 9134231 | NCBI WGS metagenome assembly JAEEGL01 (sample SAMN16246548, study PRJNA631951) | gut metagenome | biome: gut microbiome; feature: rumen; material: fiber-attached | host: Bos | place: Iran: Karaj | collected 2018-10
ATTTAAAGTTGTAAAATTCATATTGAAGAAAACGCTTTATGTATTTGATTATAGAAAAGGAGGAAACATGATTTCAAGCAGAAAATCAGGTGTTCTCTTACATATTACTTCACTTCCTTCAAAGTACGGGGTAGGAACTTTAGGAAAAGAAGCATATGAATTTGTTGATTGGTTACATAAGTCAAAATTAACAATTTGGCAGGTGTTACCACTTGTACCAACAAATTATGGAGATTCACCTTATCAATCTGTTTCGTCAACAGCTTTAAATTATTATTTAATTGATTTTGATATTTTACATAATAAAGGATTATTAGATAAAAAGGATTATACATCTGAAAAATTTTCTTTTACTGATAATCATGTTGATTATGAATTATTATTTAAAAACAAGATCAAGGTTTTAAAGAAAGCTTTTAATAATTTTGATATTAATGAAAAGAAATTCAAAAAATTTGTAAAAGATGGTGAATACAAAGATTTTGGTGTATTCATGACAATCAAGGCTATGCATGCTTATAGACCCTGGAAGGATTGGACATTCATTTATAAATCATATTCAAAAACATTAGAAGAATCAGTTATTAAAAATTATGAAGCTGATTACCTATTCTGGGTTTGGACTCAATATGAATTCTTAAATGAATGGAATGAGTTAAAAAAATATGCCAATAAGAAAAATATTTCAATCATGGGTGATATGCCACTTTATGTAGCATATGATTCAGTTGAAATTTGGAAGAATCATGAGATGTTTGTCTTAAATGATGATTTAACACCAAAGTTTGTTGCTGGATGTCCTCCTGATGCATTTACAGATGATGGTCAGCTTTGGGGAAATCCAATATATGACTGGGATTATTTAAAAAAACATGATTACGATTTTTGGAAGAAAAGAATTAATGAAGCTTTTAAATTATTTGATATTTTAAGATTAGATCATTTTAGAGGATTTGATAGATTCTATGCAATTCCTGCTGAGCATGAAAATGCAAGAGCTGGCATTTGGATGGATGGTCCTAAATTTGAATTATTTAAGGATATGACAAATTTAGATATTGTTGCTGAAGATTTAGGCGTAATCGATGATGGTGTAAGAGAGTTAATGAGAAAAACTAATTACCATGGAATGAAGGTTTTAGAATTTGCCTTTGATGGTAATAAGGATAATGAGCATAAGCCATCTAATTACACATCAAATTATGTTGTTTATACAGGAACACATGATAATATGCCTTTATTCCAATATATCTCTGATATGGATTTAAAATCTTTAGAGACTTTAAAAAATGATTTAAAGGTTGAATGCAAATTATTAAATGTTAAGCCTAATATTAATACTATAAAAGGTATTACTAAAACAATAATTGAATTAGGATTTGCTTCAATTGCTGATATATGTATTATTCCTATGCAGGATTTGTTATGTCAGGATAAGAGTTCAAGAATGAATTTACCATCAACTGTATCTAAAGAAAATTGGAGCTATAGAATTAATAAAAAGAATTTAACTGATGCGTTAGCAGATAGATTAAGTAAATATGTAAGTAAATATAGGAGTTAAAATGAAAAGTTATTTTGAAGCGTTTTTTGATACATTATATTCAAAGCCTATAAAAGAGGCTACAACAAAGGAATTATATAATGCTTTATCAAAATTAGTAGTAAAGAAGGTCAGTAAGGATTGGGAAGAGACTAAAGGCCTTCAAAAGAAAAGATGTGGCTATTTATCAGCTGAGTTTTTAATTGGAAGAATGATCTATGCAAATATGCTAAATGCAGATATGCTAGATGAAGTAAAAAAAATATTAAGTGATAATAACATCGACATAAATGCGTTTGAAGAGGTAGAGGATGCAGCCTTAGGTAATGGTGGTTTAGGAAGACTTGCTGCTTGTTATTTAGAATCTGCAGCTACTGAAAAAGTTTTGTTAGATGGATATGGATTAAGATATAGATATGGTTTATTTAAACAAAGCTTTGTTGATGGTTTTCAAAATGAAGAAGCTGATGATTGGTTAAAATGGGGTGATCCATTTAGTAAAAGAGTTGAAGATGAAAAGGTTATTGTTCATTTTAAAGATATGGATGTTTTAGCTATTCCTTATGATATGCCTGTTATAGGATATCATTCTAATATAGTTAACACCTTAAGATTATGGCAAAGTGAACCTCTAAAAGGATTTGATTTTAAAGCCTTTGATGATATGAAGGGTGAAAAGAATGCTATAGAGGATTACAAAGCAAAAGAAATAACATATGTATTATATCCAAATGATAATACAATTGAAGGAAAAAAATTAAGATTAAGACAAGAATATTTTATGGTTTCAGCATCCTTACAGGATATGCTAAGAAGATTTAAAAAATTGAATTTAAATCTTAATGAATTACCAAATTATTATATTTGGCAATTGAATGATACCCATCCTACTTTAGCGATACCAGAAATGTTAAGACTTTTAAGATTAGAAGGATTAGATTTCAGCGAATCGCTAAAGATTGTTAAAAAAATGTTTAATTTCACAAACCATACTATTATGGCAGAAGCATTAGAGGTTTGGCCAACTAGTATGCTAAATGAATTAATTCCAGATGTATTAAAAGAAATAAAATTATTACAAGAAGACTTAAGTAATAATTTAAAAAATAAGGATTTATTCATCATCAAGGATGAAAGAGTAAATATGGCTTATTTAGCAATCTATGTTTCAAGCTATGTTAATGGTGTTGCTGCAATACATACTGAAATATTAAAAAATAACACATTTAAGGAATGGTATAGTGTATATCCTAATAAATTTGTAAATGTTACAAATGGTGTTACACCAAGAAGATGGCTTGCCTTAAATAACCCTGATTTATCAAAATTAATCACATCTAAAATAGGTGATGGTTGGATTAAGAATTTAGAAGAACTTGATAAATTAAAGGGTATAGAAGAAGATGATAATTTCATAAAAGAATTTATTACTGCAAGAAATATAAATAAGATCAAATTAGCTGATTATATTTTAAAGCATGAAAATATTGATTTACCTGTTAATTTTATATTTGATATTCAAATTAAAAGATTACATGAATATAAAAGACAGCTATTAAATGCTTTATCAATAATATATTTAGCTAATGAAATAAAAAATGGAAATTTAAAAGATTTTAAGCCTACAGTATTTATCTTTGGTGCTAAATCAGCCCCAGGCTATTATATGGCAAAGCAAATTATTAAATTAATAAATACAATTGCTATTAAGATTAATAATGATAAAGAATTGAATAACAAAATTAAGGTATGCTTTGTTCAAAATTATAATGTAAGCTATGCTGAAAAGCTTGTATGTGCTGCTGATTTATCTGAACAAATTTCAATGGCAGGTATGGAAGCATCAGGAACAGGTAATATGAAATTTATGATTAATGGTACTCCAACTATTGGAACATTAGATGGTGCAAATGTTGAAATTGCAAATGAAGCTGGACGTGAAAATAATTATATATTTGGTTTAACTGTAACTGAGGTTGAACAATTAAAGAAAAATTATAATCCAAATGATTATGTAGAAAATAATTTGAAATTAAAGAAGGTATTAGAGTCTTTAATTGATGGTTCTTTAGGTTATAAATTTAAAGATATTTATGATTCTTTATTAAAAGGAAATGATCCAGATAGATATTTAGTATTAGCTGATTTCAATTCATATATTGAAGCTAGAATAAAAGCTAATAATGAATATGGAACAAAAGAATATTATAAGAAATGTATCATAAATATGTATAGTTCAAAGAAATTTTCATCTGATAGATCAATTAAAGATTACAATAAACTAATTTGGAAGATTTAAATAAATTAGGTTCCCTTTTCTTTTACTAGCTTTGTATATTTATAAAATATGCATCGCTAGTAAAGAAATTAAAAAAAATAAATAGTTTTTCATATATAAAAATAAAAGGATGATAGGAGGATAAAAAATGAAAAAACTAAGAAAAGTATTATTAGGAGCAGCTGCAGTAGGATTTGCATCATTATCACTTGCAGCATGTAAAGGAGAGGAGAAAGGCACTTTTGATTTAACTGTTTGGGGTCCAACTGAACAAACTAAGATTTTAACAAAATTAACTAATGACTTCAAAGCAGCTAATGAAACAGATAATTTAAAGTTTAATATTACTGTTGGTGTTGTATCAGAAGCTGATGCTTACACAACACTTCAAAAGGATGTAACAACAGGCGCTGATGTTTATGCATTCCCTAACGATCAATTAGCTAACTTAATTAGAATTGGTGCTTTATCTAAATTAGGTGGACAAAACCTAGAAAATGTTAAAAAGGTAAATGGTGAAGGTTCAGTTAATGCTGGTAAGAGTGGAGATTCATATTATGCTTATCCATATGCAGCAGATAACGGATATTTCTTATACTATGATAAGAGCGTTTATTCAGATACTGATGTATTAAAGTTAGAAACAGTTTTAAGCAAGGCTCAAGAAAAAGGTAAAAAGGTTCAAATCGACTTAGATAACTCTTGGTATGATGCAGGATTCTTCTTTGGAACAGGATGTTCATATCAAGTAGAATATGATGATAATGCAAAAGAAAAATCAATTACTTGTGATTTTGATAATGCAAATGGTGTAATTGCTGGTAAGGCAATGATTAATGTAGCAAATAACCCAGCATTCTTAAATGGTGGAGACGATGAATTAAAGGCTGGTATTGGTACTACAATTGCAGCAGGTGTTTCAGGAACTTGGAATGCTGATGCAGTAAAAGAAAAATTAGGTAACAACTATGCAGCAACTAAATTACCTACATTCAATGTAGATGGTAAGGATTATCAAATGTCTTCATTTGCTGGTTATAAGCTAATGGGTGTTAATCCAAACTCAAAGAGTGTTAAGTGGGCAAATGCTTTAGCATTATTCTTAACTAATGAAGCTTCTCAATCTTATAGATATCAAGAATCAGGTGTTGGTCCAACTAATACTAATGTTGCTAAATCAGATGCTGTTAAATCAAATATCGCTTTAGCTGCTTTAGCTCAACAAGGTGCTTATGCAGTTGCACAAACTTCAGTTCCAGGTAACTATTGGTCAGCAGTAGAATCATTTGGTAAAGAAGTAGTTGCTAAGACAGTTACAACAGATAACTTACAAGCTAAGTTAAAAACTATGTGTGATTTAATTAAAACAATTCAAACTGCTTAATTATTAAAAATTAAAAAGACTAAGGGGAGCATATACTCCCCTTAGCTTGATATTTAAAAGGAGGCTAATATGGTTGATCTTGAACAATTTAAACTTAATAAATTTCAACGTTTTGGTCTAAAAATAGGAAGATGGTTTAAATCAATTCCTAAACGATTCAAGAATTTTTTTACAAAAAAGATTCCTAATTTCTTTAAAAGAATAGGACTAAAAATCAAACAAGAAGCTAACTTTATTTCAACAACATTTAAAAAGGGTGACTATAAGACACGTACATCATTTTTTATAATGGGGTTTGGGCAGTTAGCAAGAAAACAAATATTAAGAGGTCTTTTGTTCTTAGGATTTGAAATATTATTCATTATTTATATGATAGGCTTTGGATGGAAATATTTATCACTTATCACATCTTTAGGTCATGAAGCAATGATTGAAATGTGGAATGAAGAAGAACAAATATATGAATATGTTTCAAATGATAATAGTATGCTTATTCTTTTATACTTTTTGATTACTTTATTTATAATATTTACATTTATCTACGTATGGAGATTAAATGTTAAATTAAATGGAATAACTCAAGAATTAGAAGAAATAGGTATAAAACCAAAACGAGCAAAAGATGATTTAAAGAGTATATCAGACAGTCAATATCATAAAACATTGCTTGCAATTCCTACTTTTGGATTATTAGTATTTACAATTTTACCAATGATATTTATGGTGTTAATTGCATTTACTAACTGGGATGCATATCATTATCCACCAAAAGAATTATTTACATGGGTTGCTTTCGATAATTTTATTGATTTGTTTGGTGGTGGAGTATCTGCAGATTCAAAGCTTTTCTTCTATACATTTAGACAGGTATTGCTTTGGACATTTATTTGGGCAATATTTGCAACATTTACTAACTATTTTTTAGGAATGATTGTTGCAATGTTAATAAATAAAAAAGGAATAAAATTTAAAAAGTTATGGAGATCAATTTTAGTATTTACAATTGCTGTTCCTCAATTTGTATCATTATTATTAATTTCACAAATGCTTCAAGATAATGGTGTAATTAATGTAATGCTAGAAGAATTAGGTTGGATTTCATCACCTATTCCATTTATGTCAAATAAAATAATGGCAAAAATTACAGTAATAATTGTTAATATTTGGGTTGGTATTCCTTATACAATGTTAATTTGTACAGGTATTTTAATGAATATACCTGATGATTTATATGAATCAGCTAAGATTGATGGTGCAAGTCCAGTAAGAATGTATTTTAGAATTACATTACCTTACATGCTATTTGTTACAGGACCTTATTTATTAAGCCAATTCATTGGTAATTTAAATAACTTCAATGTAATTTACTTATTAACTGGCGGAAGCCCTGATAACCTTGAATATCAATTTGCTGGTGAAACAGATCTATTAATTACTTGGTTATATAAATTGACATTAAATAATACAAACTTTAAGATGGCTGCCGTAATTGGTATTGTCGTATTTGCTATTATAGCCGCTATTTCTTTACCATTCTATTCAAAGACAAATGCGGTTAAAAACGAGGAGGACTTCCGATGATTAAAATAAAAAAGCATAGAAGTCTTAAGCGTGCTAGAAGAATTAGTAATGCTTTAACATATACAATCTTAATAATTATAAGTATTATATGGCTTATTCCTTTTGCATATTTAGTATTACAATCATTTAGAAAAGAACCAGGTGCCTATACAACATATATAATTCCTAAGGAATTTACATTTGATAATTATATTAGATTATTTAAAAATGAAGTTCCTTTCCAATTTATGACATGGTATTTAAATACATTTATAGTTGCTTTAGTAACAGCTGTTATTCAAACTATTTTAGTTTTAATGGTTTCTTATGCATTTTCTAGATTAAGATTTAAATTTAGAAAAAAATATATGAAGCTTATTTTAATACTTGGAATGTTTCCAGGCTTCATGTCAATGATTGCAATCTATCAAATGCTTAAGCTTGTTGGATTAAGTGAATCTATATTTAGCTTAATTATTGTTTATTGTGGTTCAGCTGCAATGCAATATTATATTTCAAAAGGATTCTTTGATACAATTCCTTATTCCCTTGATGAAGCTGCAAAAATTGATGGTGCTAATGAAAGAACAATTTTCTTTAAGGTTATAATGCCTTTAGCAAAGCCAATTGTAATTTATACACTATTAATGGCATTTACAGCTCCATGGGGTGATTATATGTTTGCTTCATATTTAGCAAATGGTGATGCAAATAAATTTAATGTTGCTGTAGGATTATATACTTTCTTAACAACAACTAATAGATATGAATGGTTCACTTCATTCTGCGCAGGAGCTGTTTTAGTATCTATCCCTATTACTATATTATTCTTTGTACTTCAAAAGTATTATGTTGAAGGTGTAACAGGTGGTGCAGTAAAAGGATGATTAATAAAAAATTATTATTATCATTATCAATATTAGGCTTAGCTTTATCATCTTGTAAAGCAAATGATATAAATATAAGCTATAACGAGCCTTTAAAAAATGATAATTATAGAAATTATTATGAAATATTTGTAAGATCATTTTATGATTCAGATGGTGATGGCATAGGCGATTTAAATGGTGTTACAAAGAAAATAGATTATATTAAAAATTTAGGATTTGATGGAATATGGCTAATGCCTATTCATCAATCTGGAAGCTATCATAAATATGATGTTAAAGATTATTATTCTATAGATAAAGAATATGGTACTATTGATGATATGAAATCTTTAATTAAAGCATGTAATGATAACAATATAAAGCTTATTATGGATTTAGTAGTTAATCATACATCAGATTTAAATAAATGGTTTATAGAAGCTACTAAAGCTAAATATAATAATGATTTAGAATCTAAATATTTAAATTATTATAATTTTTCTGATGTGCAATTAGATGGCTATAGAAAATATACAGATTATTATTATGAAGCAAGATTTGCATCAGATATGCCAGATTTAAATTTAGATTCAAATGATGTTAGAAATGAAATAAAAGATATAATGAAATATTGGTTAGATTTAGGAGTGTCTGGCTTTAGATTAGATGCTTGTACATCTTACTATACAGGAAACCAAGAAAAGAATAAGGAATTTTTAAGCTTCATTAATACTGAGGCTAAAAAGATTAATCCTAATTGCTATATTGTTGGTGAGGCTTGGACTAATACTAAAGAAATTTCAAAGTATTATGAGTCAGGAATAGATTCATTCTTTGGATTTGGAACAGATACAGGAATAAGCTATTCATTAAATACTTCATCAAGTAGCTATTATTCTGATTGGGCAAATACATTATCAAAAATTGCTAATGGACATATAGAAGCTCCTTTTATAGGAAATCATGATACAGGAAGAAGCGCAGGTATATTACTTCGCCAAGAGGAAAAAATTAAATTTGGATATGGACTTTTAACTTTACTTTCTGGTTCAACATTTGCATATTATGGTGATGAAATTGGAATGGTTGGTTCTGGAGATGATCCAAATAAAAGAATTGGAATGCTTTGGACAAGTGATAAGCTTGATGGCTTTTGTTCAAATCCTCCTGGAGTAACTAAAGCTGAATACATATTTGATGATGTTAAAACACAATTAAATGATCCTTATTCAATTTTAAATTATTACAAGAATGCTAATTATTTAAGAAGTAGCTATGAGGCAATAAAAAAAGGAAATTATAATTTTAAAGATTATGATTCAATTTCCTTATTAACAAAAAAATATAATAATGAAGAAGTTAATATTTTAATTAATTTTTCAAAAGATGAGGCTTCTTTGAATTTAGATAAAAAATATAATTTAAAAGAAGTATTAAAAATATCTAAGGATAGTAAAGTAAAAATTAGTGGCAATGAAATTAAAATGAGCGGTTATACAATCGCTATTATAGAAGAGGTGAAATGATATGGCTGAAGTTAGTTTAAATCATATTTATAAGGTATATCCAAACGGAGTTAAAGCCGTTAATGATTTCAGTATGCATATTGAAGATAAGGAATTCATAGTTTTAGTTGGACCTTCTGGATGTGGTAAATCTACAACATTAAGAATGATTGCAGGCTTAGAAGATATTTCTGCAGGTGAACTAAAAATAGGTGATGAGGTTGTAAATGATGTAGAACCTAAGGATAGAGATATCGCAATGGTTTTCCAAAATTATGCATTATATCCTCACATGACTGTATATGAAAATATGGCATTTGGATTAAAAATCAGACATTTAGATAAAGAAGAAATTCATAAAAGAATTGTTGAGGCAGCAAAAATATTAGATATTGAAGAATATTTAGATAGAAAGCCAAAGGCAATGAGTGGAGGACAAAGACAAAGAGTTGCTTTAGGTAGAGCAATTTTAAGAAATCCTAAGGTATTTTTACTTGATGAGCCTTTATCAAATCTAGATGCTAAATTACGTACACAAATGCGTGCTGAAATATCTAATTTACATCAAAAGCTTCAAACAACATTTATTTATGTAACACATGATCAAGTTGAAGCTATGACTATGGGTACAAGAATTGTTGTTATGAAAAATGGCTTTATTCAACAAATTGATAAACCAAAGAATTTATACAATTATCCATGTAATAAATTTGTAGCTGGATTTATCGGAACTCCTCAAATGAATTTCTTTGAATGCTTCTTAACAAAAGAAAATGATTATGTTAAAGTAAAATTTGAATATACTGAACAAGAAATCAAAGTACCTGCCTTATGCTTTGTTAAATTAAATCCTAATTACTTAAAGGGAGATAAAAAAGTATATTTAGGTATTAGAAGTGAGCATTTATCTATTAATCCTGAAGATATTGCTAATTCTAATACAAACTTAAAGGTTAGATTATCACATAAAGAAGAATTAGGTAGTGAAACTTTAATTTATGGTGATATTAATATGCAGGGTGAAGGCTATAAAGAAACATCAACAAGAATCATTGTTAAAACAACAAAAGAATTTGATTTTAAAAATGGTGAATTAATTGATGTAGCTATAAATTTTGCAGAATGCCATATCTTTGATTATGAAACAGAAGATTCTGTTTTAAATAGAATTCCTGAATTTAATTATGTAAATGCCTCTATAAAAAATAATGTGTTAGCATTATTAGAAAATAAAATTAAGCTTCCAAAAGCTATGGAAACAAATGATGCTTCAGGTGAATTAATAATTCCAACATCAGCAATTAAAGAAGGAAATATGATTACTGCTAAAATTTCTGTTGTTGAAAAAATTAATGATAAGTATTTATTATATTTACATATTGCTGATGATGTATTATTTATGCTATCTGATAAAGAATATAAACCAGGAATTGAAATTAAAATTGATATCGATTTGAAAAAAGTTGAATTCATTAGTGATGGAAAAACTATTATTAATCCATTTAATGAAATTAATAAGGTTAATTTAAAATTTGAAAAGATTAAGCATAAAAAGGATGTTGAAGTAACAATCACTAAAAAAGGTGAAAAACAAAAGGTAATAAAGAATAAAAATGTTATTGATTTTTATTTGAATATTTTAGGTAATGAAATAGAATCACCTGAAAGAATATCTAAAGCAATCCTATCAGCATTAGGAACTAAAGCATTCGATTTAGAATATATTGCATCAATTGATGCATATAGCTTTAAAGAGGATTCAAACGGCTTTAAAGCTAAGGTATTAGATGAAATAATATATGATGAAGAAAGATTTGTTGTTGCTGATGTAATGGGTGAAAAAATAATTGTTAGAACTGATTCAACTGAAAAAGAATTAAGCTTGACATTTGATCTAGATAAAATTGGAATTACAGAAACATCAATAGATATTAAATTAGTTTAATGAAAAATATTATATTTGATTTATATGGTACTTTAATTGATATATACACTAATGAAGCTTCAAATACATTTTGGAAAAGATGTGCAAATAAATTTAAAAAATATAAATCTTTTTCACCAAAAAAATTGAAATATAATTATTTAAATGAATGTAATATACAATCTAAAATGTATGAAGAAATAAATTTATTAGTTGTTTTTAAAAAGCTTTTCGATGTAAGTGATGATATTGCTTTAAAAATAGCAAGAGATTTTAGAAGATTATCAATTAAAAAAATAAAAATATTTAATGGCGCTTATGATATGCTTAAAGAATTAAATAGTTTAGGCTATAATTTATATTTATTATCAAATGCTCAAGATTGTTTTACTCAATATGAATTGAAAAAATATAAAATAGACGTTTTCTTCAAAGATATTGCTATATCTAGCAATTATCATATTAAAAAGCCTAATATTGAATTTTTTAAAGCATTATTAAATAAAAATAATATTAAAGAAGCAATAATGATAGGTAACGATTACTTTAGTGATATCATACCAGCAGAAAGCTTAGGATTAAAGACTATATATATAGAAACAGGCACATCAAGACATATTGCTGGTGTGCCTAAAATAAAAGGTTTTGATAAGAAGAAGATTCTTATTAAGATAAATAATTTTAACCTCTCAATATAGACCCTATAAAGGGTCTTTTCTAGTTATAAAAACAAAAAGACCCGAAGGTCTTTTTTTTATAATTGTTTAATACTTTCAACTGGCTGTTTTTTAGATGCAATTAATACAGGAATAAATGTACCAATAATTGCGATTAATAATGCGCCTATAAATATTAATCCAATATTAATAATTCCAAATTTTAATAATACTAAATTAATATGTTCAGCTAAAGAAGCATTTAATGAGTTACAAGTTATTATAGAACCTACTATAGCAAGTATTACACATATAATAGCAATAACTCCACTTTCACAGAAGAAGATTTTGAATAGGTCAGTACCTCTAGCTCCTACAGCTCTTAAAATACCAATTTCTTTAGTCTTACTAGAAATAGAAGAAGAAATGAAATTAAATAGCATTAAAGCGGCAAATACTGCAACAACTAAACCAACATATAAGAATATTTTCTTTAATTGATTAATCATATTAATAAATACTGATAATACTTGATATGTTGAATTTGTCATTTCATATTTATATGAACCAAAATCAGATAACATTAATTTTATATCTTCCTCAGAATAATTTGTTTTAACAATTAAGCTATCATAATATGCATCACTATCAGCTTTATAATCAGTTTTATATTCTGTATACCAATATAATTCATTTTCTAAAGTTCCATTTTTGTTTACAAAGCTATCATTTAAAACAAATGTGCTTGTATCATTTGTTGAACTATAAAGACCAATAATTTTTAATTCTCCTGATTTACCAGTAGAAGTCTTATAATATACACTTAAAGTTGGTTCTTTTGAATTATAGACATTATTGTTTTTATTAATATCATAATTAACTGTTATTTTATTTTCTAATAATATTTCATTTAAAGTTTCATAATCTTCAACTGTAAGTGTATTTTTATCTTTGTTTATAATATCATTTAGTTCATCTTTTCTTATGATATTATATTCTTTTGGTAAATTATAATTTAAATAAAATGCATTTTCATAAATATAATGTTTATTTAATAATCCATCCTTATATAATTCTTCGATTTGAGCAAGCTCATTATCATAATCAAAGGTATGATTACTAATTTTTGTTTCAAAAGAACTAAATAAATTATCAAATGCATAATGCTTATTTCTTAATTCGTCATCATCCTGCCAATTAGGATATATATTTTCAAACATGTTACTGTAATTCCATCTATCATTATAAGCATTATATACTTTAATAAATTTATCATAATTAGCTAACATTGAATCTAAAACTGTTCTATCCTCATCAGTATAATTTTGATGGTTTATCATATTTCTTATTTCATCTTTTTCATTATTAGTTAAAGAATAAGTCTCAGATATTAAATCAGAATCTAGCATTGAATATATTGCTTGATATTTAAATCTTTCTTTTTCATTTAAATAATTTTTATAATAAGCTTCTGATATATAGCATTCATCCTCTTTTGGTGAAACAAAATTAATGTTTTTTCCATCAAAATCAGTGAATGTTAAACCTATCGTATCAATGATTTTAGGACTAATATAAGAAGAACCACTATCAGGTGATACATCCCAAGTGATATTATATGTTGCAGTTGCTAAACCTCTAACATAAATAGAATTTATATAATATTTAGAAGAAGGACTAATATTATAATTCTTTTTATAATAACTATAAAAATCACTGCTTACGTAACCTAAAGCATGGAATGATAACTGAATATAATTTTTATAGTTTTCTTTTAAGTCATTTAATGCTTTTTGGTTTAATGTTGTATTTTCATTTTTTAATTCATCGAATTTGGCTGGTATTTGACCAAAATCAATTACAGCAGTAATTTTTAGCTTTTTACTAAAGCTTCCATTATTAGTTGAGAATGTTGAATCAAATTCTTTACCAATTAAATCATTATAAGAGCTAATTTTATTATCTGATGATTTAAATGTTTCAAATAAATAATTTGATATAGCAATTTCATCTGGCTTTGTAGGATATTCACCAGCTACCACTCTAAAACCATTTTGATTAATAAAATCTAAGCCTGCATCAACTAAACCAGAAACGCCTCTATATTGATAATAATCTCCAGTAGGGGCTAGTGTGTTAAATTGAATTGCATAATTAGAACCATAATTATTTGAAAATTTAATAACACCTGCATATTTATTTACAGACTTTGAATTCAAATAATCAATATCTGATTTAGAAAAAGCAGTTCTATCGTAATTTGTATATCCGTTATTAACCTCATCTACATCAGTAGTTAAATTATAAGTATGATATATACTTTCATATTGATATGATTTATTAATTTGTTCATAATCATTATCAGATTCTTTTAAAGCTTCTTTAACAGAATAGCTTTGGTCATAAAGCATTAAAGTAGAAGTAACACCAAACATTATTAATGCTACAACTGTTAATATGATTGTAAATATCATTCTAATTGGTTTTGATTTTAAAGAAGAAGCACCAATTTTAAACGCTTTAGCAAATGGTAAATGTGATTTAATAAATTTTGTATTTTTAGGATCATATTCCTTAAAATCTACTTTTTCGGTATTATTGAATACTTCTGATTTATTATCATCACTAATATGGATTGCTTGTTTAAATGTGTTAATGTTTTTTTCAGAAGAAGTAATTATTACTTCACCATTTTTAGATTTTAATAAATCATATATTTCATCTAAATCAGCACGCTTTAATTCATTAACGTTTTTGATTGAAACAACATTATCATTTATCACATTGATATTTCCATTTAATTCTTTTGGCTCAACATGGAATTTTGACATATCAGAAATAATTTTACCATCTGAAAGCTCGATAATTCTATCTCCATATATTTCAGCAAAATCTCTATCATGTGAAACTACTATAATTAATTTTTCTTTAGATAATTTTTTTAAGGTTTCAAATACTTGTTTTCCTGTGTTTGAATCTAAAGCACCAGTTGGTTCATCAGCCATAATTATTTCAGGATTTTTAATTAAGGCTCTTGCGATAGCAATTCTTTGTTTTTGACCACCAGAAAGTGTATTAGGCTTTCTTTTAGCAAAACCGTCTAAATCAACCTGCTTTAATAATTCATGAACCTTTTCTTTATCTTTTTTCTTTCCTTGAAGCTCTAAAGCTAAAGCAAGGTTATCTTCAACGCTAAATTCATTTAATATATTATATTCTTGGAATATAAAACCAACAAATGTATTTCTATAGCTATCAAAATCACTTCCTGAAAATGATTCAGAGCTTCTACCTTTAATGATGATTTCTCCACTATCAACCTTATCAAGTCCTCCGATAACATTTAATAATGTTGATTTACCAGAACCAGATTTACCTAGTAAGAAGACCATTCCTTTTTCTGGAAATTGGATTGAAACATCATCTAATGCCTTTGTAATATTGCCTTTAACATTATATGTTTTTTTAAGATTTTTTACTTCAATCATAAAAATCACATCCTTTTTATTTTATTTTTTAAAGACCTTTTATATAGAAATTATAACATCTATATATTTTTTATTCAAATTTGTTAAAAAAAACACATTTATTTTACACTATTGAATTGTATGCAATTTTGTAATATAATAAAAGAAAATAGGAGGTATTAAATATGAACGCAGTAAGATATTGTTCTCGTGGTGGTAATACAAAATTATTAGCAGAAGGAATTGCTCTGGCTTTAGGTGTAGAAGCTAAATCTATTAAAGATAGTATTGATGAAGAGGTAGAAACATTATTTTTAGGTGGAGCTTTATATGCTTATGGTATTGATAAGGAATTATCTTTATATATTGAAAATTTAGATTCAACAAAAATTAAAAGAGTAGTTGTATTTTCAACTTCATGGATTTCAAAGCATGCGATTGCCTTAATTAAAAAAGGATTAGAAAAGAAAAATATTCCTTTTGTTGATGAATTCATTTATGCAAGAGGAAAACCAAACAGTAAAGATTTAGATAAGGCAAAAGAAATTGCAAAAAAATATATGTAGTTGAGACTCTCATTAATTTGAGAGTTTTATTTTGGAAAAATATGCACAAAAAATTTTAATGAAAACATTAACATTGTTGCATTTTAAAAAAACGGAATTATAATGTTTTAGCCTAAGATAGAAGGTGATAGAATGGTTATGACAGAAGAAAGAAGAAAAACATTAGGCTCATTTAAGCATATGTTAATATTAACAATTCCTATTTTTATAGAGCTATTGTTACAACTTGTTGTTGGATATTCAGATCAATTAATGATGTCTAATTGGCAAAATGCTGTTAATGGTATTACAAATGCTAATGTAGTTATTAATATGATTTTAAATTTCTTTGTCATCTTTGCCTCTGCATCTATTATCCTTATTACTCAATATAAGGGTGCAGGTGATTTAAAAAGAGAAAAATCAATTTATTCTACAGCCTTCTTTTTCAATACTATATTATCAACTATTATGACTTTAGGTATTGTCTTTTTATCTAGATTTTATCTTAAAGCCTTAAATACACCAGAACAAGCATTAAATGATGCAATAATGTATTCAATGATTGCTGGTGCATCTGTTGTATTTCAGGTTATGGCTACAACACTATCTTCATTTTTAAAAGCAAATAATTTAATGAAAGAATCAATGATTACAAATATTATAATGAATGTATTAAATATTTTAGGTAATCTTATTTTAATTAATGTTTTTGCTAAAATTGATATGCCTATTGTTGGTGTTGCACTATCAAGTTCTATTTCAAGAATTATTGGTTTTATTATTTTATTAATTATTTATATTAAAAAAATTGGTGTTAAATTATCATTTAAAGAATTTATACATCAAACAAGAAGCTTAAAAATGCTAATTAGAGTAGGAGCTCCATCAGGAGGAGAAGCCTTATCTTATCAAGCAAGTCAGGTTATTATACAGCTTGTTGTAAATCAAATAGTTGTTTTTAATAATAACAATGTAGAAATGGGAAATATTAAAACATATGCATCAATGCTCGCGATGGTTACATATTTATTTGTAAGTGCTGTATCACAGGCTATGCAAGTTGTAATTGGTGAACAGCTTGGTGCTGGTTTAACAGATGATGTAGATAAAAAGGTTAAGCAAACAAGAAATATATCTATAGTATCTAATTTGATATTTGCAACATTATTTTTCTTATTAAGTGATTATTTATTTACATTATTTAAGGTAACTGATCCTGAGCTTTTAAAAATAGCAAAATATGTAATGGCTGTAGAAATAGCATTAGAGGTTGGTAGAGCATTTAATATAGTATATGTTAGAGCCCTACAAACATCAGGAGATGTAGTATTCCCAACAGTATCAGCAATTATATTCTGCTGGAGTGTTGCAGTATTAGGCTCATTTATTTTAGGAGGACCTTATGTATTAAATTTAGGTATTCCTGGAGTATGGATGGCTATGGCATTAGATGAATTAATAAGAGCTGTAATATTTGTTTTCAGATGGCATAATGGCAAATGGAAAAAATATAATTTGGCCTCACAAAACTAAGATGATAAGTCTTAGTTTTATTTTTTTATTTAAAATTGTATAATTAATGTGGTGATTGAGATGAATGTATTAAAAATAAAAGGGATTTATAGACATTTTAAAGGTGATTATTATTTAGTTGAAGATGTTGCCTTTGATAGTGAAACAAAAGAAGAGGTTGTTGTTTATAGAAGATTATATGGTGATGGATCATTATGGGTTAGAAAAAAGGATATGTTTTTATCAGAAGTAGATCATATTAAATATCCTAATGTTAAACAAAAATATCGTTTTGAGTTACAAGATATAGAATCTAAAGCACTAGATTTTAAGGGGGAGTAATATGTTTTATTTATTCAATAATATTAAATATAAAAATATATTAGATTTATATAATGCATCAATCAATGATTCAAAATTTTATAATGAATTTATCGCATCAATTACTTCATTTGCTTTAGAAAACGGCTTATCTGGTAATTTGTGGCAAGATTATATTATTTATATATTAATATTTAATGATAATCCTTATACAAGAGCTATCGAAAGAAATAAAAATGCTAAAATTATTGATTTGGCTAAATTGGATCTAAATGAGTTTTATAGATTATATATAGCTAAAAATGATTTTTTAAATCCAATTATTAATTTTGATTTTATTGGAAAGAAAACAGCAGTTGCTGATGTTATAGAAGATGTTAAATCAAAAATAAATGAAAAATATGATTCATTTGAAAAAACTATATTTAATTTTTATAAAGATCGTGGCTTAGCATTTATGTCTTTATATAAAGCATTTAGAGTTTTAGATGGTAAATTATCGCCAATATATAATGTTTTAGATGTTAAATTTGATGATTTAATTGGATATGATGAACAAAAGGCATTATTAAAAGAAAATACATTAAATTTTTTAAATGGAATGCCTGCAAATAATGTATTGTTATATGGTGATTCAGGAACTGGTAAATCAACATCTATTAAAGCTTTATTAAATGAGTATTTCGATAAGGGATTAAGAATTATCGAGGTATATAAGCATCAAATGGAAGAAATATCAAAGATAATTCATACATTAGAATCTAGACCATATTATTATATTATTTATATGGATGATTTATCATTTGAAGAGGATGAGGTTGAATATAAATATTTAAAGAGTGTTATTGAAGGTGGAATTGAGCCTAAGCCTAATAATGTATTAATATATGCAACTTCAAATAGAAGACATTTAATAAAAGAAAATACAGATGATAATAATGATTTACATAGAAGAGAAACTGAAGCTGAAAAGCTATCACTAGCTTATAGATTTGGTCTTCAAATCTTTTATAGCTCATTATCACCTTCTGAATTTAAAGATATGGTTAAAGAACTTGCTTTAAGAAATGATATTAATATTGAAGATGATATCTTATTAAAAGAAGCTAATATATGGCAAATGAATTATGGTTCTTTATCAGGTAGATGTGCAACACAGTTTATTAGCTATATGGTTAATAAATATGTAAGAAAATAGTTTGTTTTTAAATAAAAAAAGTAATAAAATATATTTGGGAGGAAGTTTGAATATGAAAACAGCAATTAAAGTTTTGCTAATTATTGAAGCAATTGGTTATGTTATTGCATTTATTTTAGCATTGACATTACAAGGCCCAATTAAAGAGCTTATTACATGGTCTTATGATAATGGAGAATTAATTGTTAACAATAAAGCAGCTACAAAAGAAGAGTTTGAAGTTATGTTATCAATTGTCCCTGTTATATGTGGTGTTGTTGCGGTTTTAATGGTAATATCAATTGGTGTATTAGCATTAGATTTCTATTTTGTAAGCAAGGATTCTATTAATGCAATTTTAGTGTTTGGTATTATTTTCTGCGCAATTGGTAACATTGTCATGGGCGTTTTACAAGTTGTTTATTATGTAATGGAAAATAAAAAACAAACAATAACAGAATAATAAAAAATGGATTGATTTACTCAATCCTTTTTTAAACAATAAGGGGCTTTTTATGATTGAATTAGTTAAAGAAAATGAAAGAAAAATAAATAAATTTAATGTTGATTTTTATATTAAGAATAAGCAATATGGCTTAGCTGCTGCCTTAAAGGCTTTAGATACAACAAATGAAATTCAAAAAGCGTATTTTAAAAAGGCAGAAAATTTAGAAAAAGAAGATTATATAATGAGGCTTTATGCTTTATTACAAGGATTATTTGTTTCAGTAGATAGCTTATATTCTTTAGCTTTGACTTTAACTAAAAGTAAAAGCTATATTAATATAAATAATAATTTAACATTAAGACAATTAAAATATATTAGAAATGATGTTGTTGGCCATCCTTCTAATAGAGTATTAAATAGTGATGTTTTAGCATATTGTATATTAGATGAAAATAGTATAGATTTAGATGGATTCTCATATAAGATATATACTCCAGATGAAATAATAGAGAAAAATGTTGATATTAATGTTATCTTAGAAGCTTATTATAAGGAAGCTAATTCTTTTTTAGATGAATTATATTCAATAGCTAAAAATGATTTAAATAAATCAACTTTAGAAACATATATTTCTAAGACATTAGATGATTATTATTTAGGATATGATTATCAAAAATCTTTAGATGATTTTATTTTGGAATACAAAAAAATATATAAAAATGCTAAAAGAGAACAGCATAGAATTATATGGAGATATGAATTAATTAATGAATTAAAAGCATATGCCAAAAATTCGTTTGAAGAAGAAATTGTTAAATATTCTATTGGAATTGAAATAATTAAAATATATGAATTGATATTTGGTTATCCATTTAAAATTGAAAATAAGGAAAAGCTACCATCAGGTATTGCATATTTTTATAGATTTATGAATAAGAATAAGGATTTATATTATTTACTTGATTATTTATTAGATTCATCAAACCCTTTATTCTATAAATCTATTCATAGATTAAAAGAAGAAACAATTAAAAAAGGATTTAAAGAAGCAAGTAATTATTTAGATATGATAGAAAGAGCATACAACGATATGGATTATGATGTTGTTTACTCACTTGCGCTTCCAATAAAGCAATATAAACGAAAAAAATAACGTTTACATATGTAGAATTTATTACACTTTTTTGATATAATACTTTTGTTTTTGAAAAATAGGAGGCATTTATTTATGGAAATTAGAAATGTAGCAATTATAGCTCACGTTGACCATGGTAAAACAACATTAGTTGATAAGCTTTTAAAAAGCTCTCATACATTTAGAGAAAATCAAGTTGTAGAAGAACGCGTTATGGATTCTAATGCGATTGAACGTGAACGTGGTATTACAATTTTAGCTAAAAATACTGCGATTACATATAAGGATACAAAAATTAACATTCTTGATACTCCAGGTCATGCTGACTTTTCTGGTGAAGTAGAAAGAATTATGAAAATGGTTGATGGTGTTGTTTTAGTTGTTGATGCATATGAAGGAACAATGCCTCAAACTAGATTCGTTTTAAAGAAGGCTTTTGAAGCACATCTAAAGCCAATTGTTGTTATTAATAAGGTTGATAAGCCTTCAGCAAGACCTTTAGAGGTTATTGATGAGGTTTTAGAATTATTTATTGATTTAGGATGCGATGAGGATGAATTAGATTTCCCAATTTGTTATGCATCAGCTGTTAATAACACATGCTCATTAGATATTGATATCAATACTCAAAAAGAAGGTATGGAACCACTTCTTGATATGATTATTAAGTATATCCCTGCTCCTGAGATGGATAGAGAAGCACCTCTTCAATTACAACCAGCCTTATTAGACTATACTGATTTCGTAGGAAGAATTGGTATCGGAAGAATTAAAAGAGGTACTATTAAATCTGGCGATATAGTTTCATGCTGCAGACTTGATGGTACTATTAAGCAATTTAGAGTTCAAAAGCTATTTGGATTCTTAGGTCTTGATAGAATTGAAATTAAAGAAGGCTATGCAGGCGATATCGTTGCTGTATCAGGCTTAGGAGATATTTCTGTTGGTGAAACTATTTGTAATGTTGGAAAAGAAGAACCACTAGAAAAGATTCATATTTCAGAGCCTACAGTTCAAATGACATTTGGTACTAACTCAAGCCCATTCTGTGGTAGAGATGGTAAGCTTGTTACTGCATCTAAAATTGAAGATAGATTATTTAGAGAAGTTCAAAAGGATGTATCTTTAAAGGTTGAAAGAGTTCAACTTGCAGAAGAATGGACTGTATCTGGTCGTGGTGAATTACACTTAGGTATCTTAATTGAAAATATGAGAAGAGAAGGATATGAATTCCAAGTATCTCGTCCACATGTTATTATGAAAGAAATTGATGGTGTTACATGTGAGCCATATGAATATTGTGTAATTGATGTTCCAAATGATTGTGCTGGTGCTGTAATTGAAATGATGGGTAACCGTCATGGTCAATTAGAAACTATGTCTAACACTGAAACACAAACAAGAATTATTTATAATATTCCATCAAGAGGATTAATTGGTTTTAATACTGATTTCATGACTGCAACAAAGGGTTATGGTATTATTAACCATTCATTCTCTGAATATAGACCAATGGAAACTGTTAATGTTGCAGAAAGAACAACAGGTGTATTAGTTTCTATGGCTCAAGGTCAATCAACAGCTTATTCAATTGGTGCATTAGAAGATAGAGGCTCTATGTTTATTGCTCCAGGTGAAGAAATTTATGAAGGTATGATTGTTGGTGAAGCTAATAAGGATTTAGACTTAGCTGTAAATGTTGTTAAAGCTAAACAACAAACTAACACAAGATCTTCTAATAAAGATCAAACTGTTGTTCTAAAGAAACCTAGAATTTTAACATTAGAAAATTGTCTAGAATTCATTAATGAAGATGAATTAGTCGAAGTTACTCCAAATCATATTAGATTAAGAAAGAAAATATTAGATACTGTTGAACGTAAGAAATTTGATGCTAAAAAAAGAGCTGAAAAAGAAGAATAGTATTTAAATATAGTTATTTAATGGTTAGTTTAAAAGACTAACCATTTTTTAATTTATTAGCCTTGACTAACTACTATATTACCCTATATAATGATATTAAGAATAATTCTTAATAAGGGGTTTTATAATGTTAAGAAGAAATACTAATCAAAGACAAATTGTATATGATTCATTAAAAATGCTTGGACATGCTACAACAGAAGAATTAATAAATTATATTAATGATAATTATGAAAATATTTCTTTAGCAACAATATATAGAAATTTAAGTATTTTAATTGATGATGAACAAATTAAAAAGGTTAAACTAGATAATTGTGAAGTTTATGAAACTTTAAAATCTAAGCATTATCATTTTGTATGTAAGCATTGTGGAAAAATTGTTGATATTACTCCAAATGAAGCTAATACATTCATTACCCCTAATTCTTATATAAGTAAAAATAGAATCGAAGATTTAGAAGTTACTTATTATGGAACTTGTGAGAATTGTTTAAAAAAAGTACTTAATTAAAAATGAGAAAGGAGATTTAAGTATGAAAAAATATGTATGTAAAGTATGTGGATATGTTTATGAGGGAGAATCATTACCAGCTGATTTCAAGTGCCCAGTATGTAAGGCACCAGCTTCAGCATTTAAAGAGGTTGAAGGTGAAATGACTTTAGCAGCTGAACATGAATTTGGTGTTTATGCAAAAACAGTTAAAAATAATAAAGATATTCCTGATGATGTAAAAAAGATGATTTTTGATCAATTAGTATCTAATTTTAATGGCGAATGCTCAGAGGTAGGTATGTATTTATGTATGGCAAGAATTGCTCATAGAGAAGGCTATCCTGAAATTGGCTTATATTGGGAAAAGGCAGCTTATGAAGAAGCTGAGCATGCAGCTAAATTTGCTGAATTATTAGGAAGCGATTTAGAACCTAATATGACTGATTCAACAAAGAAGAATTTAGCTTGGAGAGTTGAATGTGAGTTTGGTGCAACAAATGGTAAAACTGAACTTGCTAAGCTAGCTAAGAAATATAATTTAGATGCAATTCATGATACAGTTCATGAAATGGCTCGTGATGAAGCTAGACATGGTAAAGCTTTAGATGGCTTACTAAAAAGATACTATAAATAACAAAAATTAAAGCACCTTCGGGTGCTTTTAAATTTGACTTAAAGAGATATTTAGTATAAAATACTAAAGGCTTAATAAAATGAGGTTTTATGATGGATCGAATGTTAGATATAAAAAGAACAATTGTAAATGATTATAAAAATAAATTATGGGATCCTTTTTTAAAAGCCTTATCTGATTATAATTTGTTTAAAGAAAATGATATTATTAATGTTATAATTGATGGTACTAATAGTTCATTTTTATTAGCGAAATTATTAGAAATATATAAAAATGAATTTAAATTTGATTTACATATTTTAGCTTATAATTTAGAAGAAATAAAATCAAATTTAGAAATCTTAAATATTAAAGCTGAATTTATAAGCTTTGAATATGAGCTTGATGATAATTTAATTTATGCATTCCATGATAATTTCGATGATGTTATTGAAAATACTTTAACTAGTATTTTGTTTAAAGGAAAATATGAAACTATTATTCCTAAAGAGAATAATATTATAAGACCTTTATATCTAATCAAATATAAAGATATAAAAGCATGGGAAAGAAAAAATGAATTAACATTCATTAAAAAGCATATTCCAAAGGAACAAATGAAAATCAAAGAAATAATAAGAGAATTATCAGAATATAATGATTCAGTTGAAAATAATATTTTATCATCAACAGAATCAGTTAATAAATTATTAGGCTTAATAAAAGATAAAAAAGAATCTTTGTAAGATTTTTTATAAAATAATCTTGGAGAATAGAGGTATTTACGATGGCAAATTATCAAGATTTAGCAAATTTAATATTCCCTCATATTAATCAAACTATTGAGGATTTAGAAAAGAGATATCCAAAAAGAAATCTAAAGGAAGGTGCAGAGGTTACTAGATTCGCACCAAGTCCAACAGGCTTTTTACATACAGGAAGCTTATTTACTTGTTTAGTATCATCTAGATTTGCAAAGCAATCTGGTGGTGTATTCTATATTAGATTAGAGGATACTGATACTAAAAGAGAAATTGAAGGTTCAGGTGCATCATTAGTAGAACAATTAAGTGTATTTGATATTATTCCTGATGAAGGATATATTTCTGAAGAAAAAGAAATTGGTACTTATGGTCCATATAAGCAATCAGATAGAAAAGAAATATATGAAACTGTAATTAAGCATTTAATTGAGGTTGGAAGAGCTTATCCATGCTTTTGTTCAGCAGAAGAATTAGCAAATTTAAGAAAAGAACAAGAAGTTAAAAAAGAAATTCCTGGATATTATGGAAAATATGCTAAGTATAGAGATTTCCCTATTGATGAGGCTATAAAGAAAATAGAAAATGGTGACCCATACATTATTAGATTTAAATCAATGGGTGATCATAATAATAAAATTTCATTCCATGATGAAATAAAAGGTGATCTTGAGTTGACTCAAAACGATCAAGATATCGTTATTCTAAAGGGAGATGGTCTTCCTACATACCATTTTGCTCATTTAGTTGATGATCATTTTATGAGAACAACTGTTGTAACTCGTGGAGAAGAATGGTTATCAAGCTTACCTATTCATTTAGAATTATTTGATACATTAGGATTTGAAAGACCAAGATATGCTCACTTACCAGTAATTATGAAGGCAGAAGATGGAATAAGAAGAAAATTGTCAAAAAGAAAAGACCCTGAAGCAGCAGTATCTTACTTCTTAGAACAAGGATATCCAAAATATGGATTCATTGAATATTTATTAACTATTGCTAACTCAAATTATGAAGCATGGAGAGATGAAAACTTAGATAAGGATTTTTATGATTTTAAATTATCTTTTGATAAGATGGGTATTGATGGTGCTTTATTTGATATAGCTAAGGTTGCTAATATTTCTAAAGAAAGAATGGCTTATAAGAAGGCGGAAGATTTATGTGAAGAAGTAAAAACTTGGGCTAAAACATATGATGAGGCATTCTATAATAGAATTATCAATAATGAAAAACAATTTATTGATATTTTAAATATTGATAGACAAAAAGAAAAACCAAGAAAAGATTATGCTAAATATTCTGATATTTATCCTGTAATTTCATTCTTCTATGATGATGTTTATGCATCAATTGATAAAACAAATCTAGAATGGAATCCAGCAATGGATAAAGAAACTATTAAAGAAGTTTTAGCTAATTATGCTAAATCTGTTGATTTATCTTTAGATGAAGAAAATTGGTTCAATTCTTTAAAGGAATATGGTAAAGCATATGGCTTTGCAGCTGATAAGAAAGAATGGAAAGCTAATAAAGAAGCATTTAAAGGACATTCAGGCGATATAGCCGAAATGCTAAGAATTGCTTTAACTGGTAGAAAGAATTCTCCAAATTTATATTTCATTATTCACATTTTAGGATTGAATAAAGTTGATGAGAGAATTCAAGAAATAATTAAAAATATTTGAAAAAATTAAAAATTGTGATATGATTATATGTGCTTGACAATCAAGCACATATATTGTCTTGGCCTGTTGGTGAAATGGTTAACACATTGCCCTCTCAAGGCAACATTCATGGGTTCGAACCCCATACAGGTCACCATCTTAATAATTCAAGTCTTAGAGAAATCTAAGGCTTTTATTTTTTTCTTGTATATTTGAATTAATAATGCTATAATATTACTGACAAAAAAATCAGTGATAAAAAAATCA
>JAEEGL013149956.1_pt1 | contig 26057 bp, 17 predicted proteins | sample 9134231 | NCBI WGS metagenome assembly JAEEGL01 (sample SAMN16246548, study PRJNA631951) | gut metagenome | biome: gut microbiome; feature: rumen; material: fiber-attached | host: Bos | place: Iran: Karaj | collected 2018-10
GGAGCGTATCTCATCACGTACGCATTCTCTCTCCCAGGCATACCAGTCAGGCACATATTCAAAGGCCGAATGCTCATCATTACATGCCGAGAGTCTGCCCAGTTCGGTGAGTTCCCACTGTGCATTACAATGCCCGCACGTAATATGTATGCCCTCCCCGTGCATCTGCCCTTCAGTCCGGCATACAGGACATTTATACAGCACTCTGTGCAGTCCGTCGGCACGGAACGGCTCATCGATCACGATCCCCGCTTCCTCCTGCTCGCGGAAATGGTCATATTCAAAGGCACCCTGTATCACGGCATTGATCTCGTCAGCCGATTTGGATGCGATATCTTCCTGTGACAGCAGATATGTTTCCGTCGCGGTCACCTTCACTTTTCTCTTCTGCAGGCAGTTATACAGGGGATCTCTTAAGAATGCTCCCTTGGTGCGTATCATGATCACGGGGATCTTCAGCATCTTCACGAACCGTCCTATGCTGTCCGGCAGCGGAGTAGTCGTACCGTCAAAAGTATAGCTTGCCTCCGGGTACATGAGTATCGAACTGTTCAGTTCATCCACCGCATACTTCATATCCCTGAGCAGATACATATCGGAGATGAATTTCTTCGCGGGTATGCATCCGACACGTGCAAAGAGACCCGCCTTGCCGATCATACCGTCGTTGGTACAGATGATGTGATACTGTCTGTTCGCAAGCACTCTGAATGCGATCTCCAGATCAGTGAAGCATGAATGGTTCATGAGGAAGAGCGCCGGTTCGTCCGCCCCCAGTTTATCCATCCCGTTAGTCTCGAGTTTGAATCCGACTGCGGCAAGTTCGGCCTCGGATAACGTGCTGATCGTATGACGCAGTAATGCGCTCTGCTTCACAGGGCGCATATGCATCCGCGGTGTCATCGCGGCAACTTCACTGTATGATTTTTCTTTTACCTTAATTTTCAAAAGAACATCCTCTCCTCTTAGCGGCATCCCACTCGGTCTGTCTGTCAAAATACTGTGAATTCAGCCAGTCCGCCACATCGGATATGCCGTCTTCATCCAGAGTGAAATACTCATGCGTTTTAAGTTCTTCAGGTGTAGAAAACAGCCCCAAAGGCTCAGGCCATATAGTGACCAGAATACGGTCCGGTACATCCCCGGCAGTTTCCGTCTTCTCTCCCGGAACACGCTTTATCATATATCTCATACCGTCCATCGAACCGGAGTATTCTTCTTTTTTTACAAAATTCAAAATATGAAAACTGTTCTTATCGATCATTATCCGCTCCATGCCAGTCAATAGCCAGCATCGTGATATCATCAAACTGCTCCGCATCACCGACGAAGTCATCTATACCTGCCTTGACCGCGGCAAGCAGTTCCTCGGGTGAAGCATTCGGATCCTTATTCAACGCAGCCAGCATCCTGTCGGTATCGAACTGTTCGTTCTTATCATTCGTGGCTTCGGGAACACCATCGGTATATACATACAGGCTGTCCCCCGGATTGAGCTCGAACTCATGATCCTTGAACATCAGTCCTTCCATCGTCGCCACAGCCGGAGAATGACGGTATTTGACCAGTTCCCATTCTCCTCCCGCACGTCTGATGGCAGGATGCTCATGACCGGCATTTGCTGCTATCCCTTTTCCGGTAGACAGTTCTATGATCGCCATCCATACGGTCACAAAATACTCCAGCTCGTTACCCTCGCAGAGCTTATCATTTGCATAAGCCAGCACTTCCGCAGGCGATCCGCCCATCTCGGCCCTGTTCTTGATGAGCATCTTGGATATCATCATAAAAAGAGCCGCGGGCACTCCCTTGCCGGATACATCGGCTATCACCAGAGCCAGATGATCATCGTCCACCGGGAAGAAATCATAGAAATCACCACCGACCTCCTTGGCCGGATCCATGGTCGCATACAGATCAAACTCACTGTGCGAAGCATTGATCTCTTCGAAATTACGGGGCAGCATGCTCGCCTGTATATTGGTGGCCACGCTCAGCTCACTGGCTATCCTCTCCTCTTTGGCCGTTGCTTCCTTCAGATCACTGATGTAATGCTGAAGGGAGTCCGTCATGTCGTTAAATGACTGCGCCAGAGTTCCTATCTCATCATCGGTGCTGACCCCGGTACGGTAATCCAGATCGCCGTTGCTTATATTGCGCACATCCTGTTCCAGCTGTCTTAAAGGATCGGATATCTTTCTGGAGAAGCGTCCTGCGGTGATCGTGATCAGAAGCAGTATCACACCGATCAGTACCAGGCAGTTCTGTATGACTCTCAGCACCCCTCTTACGACCGAGCTGACGACGGAATTCGTATTGGAATCTATGCTGTCACGTATCTCGTTTGCCGGAACCAGGACATTGGATACCGGGCTGATTATACACAGTCTCCATCCTGTGGAGTCGATCGTAGCATATGATACATAGAATGATCTCTCATCCTCACCGGTCCTGAGTATGCCGTCGCCCTGCTCTATTATCAGCTGACCTACAGACTTCAACACGCTGTTCGAACTATCCGCAAAGATGTTATATGTCTCCTGAGCGTCCGGATCCAGATCCTTGCTCGCGATCACCGCTCCTTTATCATCGATCATGGTAGCGACGGTGGGATCCACGATACCGTCATTGACCATGGATTCGTTCAGATCTTTCATCAGCACATCCATGCCGACCACACCGATGAACTCACCGTCCGGACCGTAGAAAGGTGCGCAGCACGTAATGGTCAGGCCGCGGCCGTAGTTGTCCCAATATGTATCCGTGAACCTGCATTCTCCGCTGGTCTTGCCGAGGTTGTACCAGTTATCCGGCTTCCTGTACTCAAAGAATCTGTCTTCCTCTGACGCCGCCAGCTGCGAATCTCTGTCATAACTGATCATCAGACCGTCTTCGGTTCCCAGATATATCGTCACGATATTGTCGTTCTCATGTACTATCGGCTCAAACACGTTCTCCATATTGCCGAGGAGTTCGTTATCGGGCCTGATGTCATCATATTGAATGAGTTTATTGGCCAGAAGCATCTGCATTGTCCAGACGCCCTCGTTTTCGGCACGGGGAATATCCACAGGCCTGGCCGGGTATTCTTCGGGTGATGCATACAGCGTGTTCGCGTAAGCTGCTGCATATTCCACGGCACTTGAATATGCCGACAGTTTCTGCTCGGCCAGTTTGGCCTTGTCCTGTACCTGTCTGGAGGTATTGCGTTCGAGTTCCTCGATCATCGCCGTTGAGCTGATATCGGAAGCATCCTCTCCCAGCCTGGTGGACCCGGATACTGCCGAGTCACGTATCAGATATATGGCCGAGAAGCTGATGATCGCAGACAGTGCCAGAGTGGCCATGGAGAAAGTAAGCGTATTCATCACCATCTTTTTGGATACGGATGATGAATCCATACCGTCATAACCGAGTTTGGATGTGATGGTCTCATCCACCAGGAGATTCGCTATGATCAGCAGAACCGCACCTGTCACCTGATACGGCGTAGCAGGATTGTATGAAGTCCCCAGCAGCCTGCTGAGTATGGGATTCATGATCATCGTGATGACGATCTCTGTCGAGAATATCAGCGATGCACTGATCGCAGAGACACGCTTCTGACAGGTGATCTGAAGCAGCCCGTATACAGCGCGTATGAATATGCCCATGAACAGGACGCTGATCCAGAATAACCGTTCTGTGGGAAGGGTCATGGAGGTCCTGCCCGCAGCCGCTTCTATGACCCACGCCGCGAAGGCAAATATCACCGAAAACAGCATCTGCGAAATAGTAAGTGCCGAACTGTCCTCATCAGCTCCGAGAATGGATACACCGACCACATATGCAGCGAAAAACAGATCCGCAAATATGAGATATATCACCTTGGACGACGAAAAGAGAGCCTCGGTATTACCGCCGAACATCAGAAGCAGGGCTATGACAGCCATAGCCGTCGCTATGCTCGACAGGAAATTCACTTTCTTGCGTAAAAGCAAAAGCATGGGGGTCACGAAGACGAAATACAGACTGACAACGCTCGAGACCACGACTGAATCCATGCTTCTCGATCCGAGCAGGACAAAAATGTTAAAACCTGTCAGAAGGACCGCAAAAAAGGCACCCTTGGCGAGCGTGGACCGTCTGATCTTACGTATGCTCTTAAACCTGGTGGCTGACATTACTGCCAGACCTATTACGTTGGTTATGCAGACAAAACAGAACGTAGAAACCGAATCCGGTACGTTCGTCAGAAAAATATACTGTATCGCTGCCAGAAACGTGATAAAGATCAGTCCCAGCGTAGCCATGTATTTGACTTTGTTTTTCACCGCTCTGTCACCCTGTACTTCTCGATCAGAAACTCCGGTCCGTACGATTCCTTCAGACGTCTCAGTCCCGGCACCCCTACATCTTCTTCAAAATTCACATATTTATATCCGTCCACATTGAGTCTCGTAGATTCCTGTCTGAGAACCCTGTAGATCCCCGGGTACTCTCTGTCCCCTTTCTCAATGAGCACATCATAATAATCGTCATCCAGTCCCACACCATAACAGAAGGCCCTTACATTCCCGTCTATCCTGATGACCGTACCGGTGATACCCAGCTCATCTGTGTGAGCGATCTGCCTCCGTATACATACCAGCTCACGCTCGAGTGCTTCCTCATCGTGGGTCTCGGAGTATGTGTTCATCCATTCAACAGCATAGTCCAGAACTTCCTCCAGATCATCGGCCGTCATCACATGCACTTCGGTCCTGTCGCCGAAATCCCGCCAGAACGAACGTATCTCCGTACGTCTGCGGGCATGAAACTTACCCGGGAAATCCCGCATGGTCTCCATACTTATGATATACTCGGCCAGATCCCTGTCATTTATGCATTCAAACTGTCCGGGATATGCCTCATTAAGGATACCGGCATACTTTTCGGTGAGTGTTATGAATTTTGCTTTTTTACCATGGGAATGAGCATCCGATAGGATCGTCTCAAAAGCACCGGCAACATCTCCCTCCCCGAACGGAGCCAGGTAGACGCGATAGTCGTCATCGCACAGATGCTCCCTGCACACATAAAGAAAACCGTCCTGAATGCAAAAACTGTCTCCGTATTTCTCATACAGGGACCACATACTGACGGGTGAATGCTGACAGCACCCCTCCCCGTAAAGGGAGGTGTACCGATATATTGATCTGATATCGTCTAAAGTGACCGGTTTAAGTTCCATCCCCATCTTTATCGGATGATACAACATCAGTTTCCGGCTCATCGGCCTGCATATCATCAGGAACAAACATTTGCTCCTTATTGTCAATGCGGGTCCTGATATCACGTTTCATATGTCGGACGGCCCGGCGTATCTTCTTACGGTTCTTACGTCTGGTGACTGCCCAGATGATGACTGCGATAAGCACTGCTGCAGCTGTTCCCGCAACGGCAATGAGCACTGTTCTCATTATATCATTCTTTTCCATACTTGAAACGTCCAGAATGAGTTTGGCTTCATTTCCGCTCAGGTCATATGTATAATACCCGCCCAGGCTTCCGGTCCGCGGGAGTTCTTCCGGTCCGTCGGATTCAACCACCCTGAGTACGAAGTCATCTCCCACCTCATCTCCGTATACGGTGTCGGGTTTGAATCTGATCTGATGTACGCTCATGCCGTCATCGGGTATGATCAGTTCTATGGTCTCATACGCGGCAAGCGTATCGGGATCATCACTGTCATAGTTTATCTTTCTGGCTACGACCAGGGAATCCCCCTCCTTAAAAGCTCCGTCAACCAGTATCTCTGACTGATGTGCCGGTTTTGATCCGGTCGGATCGGAAAGAGTGGTCAGATATCTCTTATATGTCGCCGTGACGGTCATATCCGCGGAAACACATTCTATAGACGGCTTATCCCATTCCACATAGAAGCCTTCTTTAGGATCCACGGATGGGTACTCTTCCTGCGTGATACGGTCGCCATAGCCAACCCTGGCTTTTGATATCTGTACAGGTTCGTCACTGTCTTCATCATCCAGCATATAGGTGACCGTCAGGTGATCGAAATCCGAAGGCGCAACGGGAATCTCAAATGTCTGCGGCATATCTTCGGTAATGACACGGTTCTGTACATTCATCAGTTCAGAATAGGATACCGGCTCCGCTTTGAGGCTGTAGCTGACTCTGTCGATACCGGCAAGATCGTCACTTACGAAATAGTTATTCCTGACTTCACCGTCTTCCTTTATATGTCCCGCGATCGCTCCGTATCTGCTGCCCGAGGCATCGATAGCGACTATGGATACACTGTCCCTGATATGAGTGCCGTCCCCGACTATACCTCCGAGATAGTTATTGCCTGAAATGCTGCCTCTGGAAAAAGAAGATACGATATATGAAAGGGAGGAGCCGGCGATACCTCCGACATCATCACCCGAATCCGAACTTACCGGAGCATAGTTTTCCCCCCTGAGAAGCGTACCCATCTCCTGAAGACCGCATACTCCGCCCGCATAATTCTTGACGCTCTCCACCTCCGCATAGTTACGGTCATCTCTGAGTACACACTTGGTGATATATGAAGTGTTGAGCTTAGAGTCTTTGATTCCGGTGACATCGCCTTCCCTGTCATAATCATAGTCTATGGCCATGGTACCGGCGATACCGCCCACATTGATATCTCCGTGAACGTCTCCGTAATTGATGCTGCCTGCTATCGACGCATCGGTACAGGTCTCTGCTTCGGCGAGGGAATCATCCGTGATGACTTGGGTATAATCCTTCTCAAGGACTCCGTCCAATGCATCGGTATACAGCATGAGGATATCGTTGAACTGATCGGATACTGCCTCCAGATCATCGGTCAGTGAATATGTCGCACCGTTCAGTTCCTGATCCAGCAGGCCGAAATTGTCATTTATGATCTGCAGATTATCGGCCAGACTGGTGGTGTGTGACTTATAATCCGACGACAGCGTGGGGAACGTGATCGCACCGCGGCCGGCGAGTTCGCTTACTATCCCCTTGGTCTGCTGTCCCGCCGTAGTCAGGTTGGTTGCGGCAGCCTGCAGTGAATTCACCGCATCGATGGCATCCCCTCTGGTCTCTGAAGCCATGACATCGGCATATTTAAGAAGCGTACCCGATACGGTCGCCGAAGCATCGGCCACATCATCCACATAAGATGATCCGTGCGCAGCCATATAATCAGCCTGTGCATCAGCATCAGCATGGGCAGCGGCATCGGCTTTGAGTTTGGCTTCATCGTTCACATACTCAGCGTCCCCTTCATGTGCTGCGATATACGCATTATATTCTGCAGAGTAATACCCCTTATACTCTACCGTTGACTTCTCTATCGTATTCTTGGAATCATTGTAGAGCTGCTTATCATCGGCACTCATATACTGCATGATGTCCAGATCCTCGACGGTCTCTCTGGTGTGCTCCATCGCACTGCCGATATTCGTACCGGCATATGCCGTCTGGTCGAGCAATCCGTCCTGTTTGGATGATTCCGCCAGTATGTAATCCACTCTGGAGAAAGCCTCGGTGGCCGATGCGCTTATTCCGTTGGCGAAGTCCACCGTATTCTCTGCGAGATACTTCGCATCGGTGATCGCGCCGCTCGTATACTGCTGTATCACCGAGAGCCTGTTGGTGATTGTGTCGGACTGATCACGCGTATCCTGCAGAGTCGCCGTCACCAGATCGTGAAGCTTCGCGATCGACTCCGAGAGCTGATATGCGATATCGGAGCTGAAGTCTATCGTGATATACGGCTCGGCCTGTCCTGTTATGCCGCCCACGTCCTTACGTCCCAGTATCCGGCCGTTATTGATGCATGAGTATATGTATCCGGACTGCCTGCCTGCTATACCTCCGATGTTATATCCCACATGCTCATATCCGATCGTACCGTGGTTGGTACAGTGGCTGATGATACCGATGGATAAACCCGTGATACCGCCGGCATCGGACACGGTGGATGAAGTCCTGGCTTCATCATCGTTTTCACCGCGTGCGTTATTGAGCACATCCATGACCGCCTGAATGTTCTTCAGTGATTCGTCCGTGATAGTCGTATCCGTGTTGGAAGTATTGACCGGACAGTCATTGGTACATCCGGTGATGTTGCCCATGTTCTCACCGGCTATTCCTCCCGTGAAATGCACTCCGCGTATATACCCTGCGGTCTCACATCCGGAGATGGTACCGGTCAGTTCGTTCATACCGGCGATCCCGCCTATATAGTCATTGCCGCTGACCACTCCCTCGAAGCTGCACTCGGCTATGACTCCGCTGTTATCTCCGGCGATCCCGCCTATTATGACCTGCTCACCCTGAGGGACCACGGATCCGGATACATGCAGGTTACGTATGACCGCATCCTTCTGCACATAGGAGAACAGTCCCGCATATGAGACATTACCGTCTATATTCAGTTCGCTGATCGTGTGTCCCTGTCCGTCGAACACTCCGCCGAATGTCGGTATCCCCGTGAAATCCTTTCCCAGCAGGGATATATCGTTGACCAGGGTCACCCGTTTATTCCGCGACCACGTATCCAGCCTGCAGTTTCCGGCCAGTTCGATCAGATCATCTGCATCGGATACCGATATGTATTCCCAGTCCGTTCCCACCAGCGCATCCACGGCTTCGGCGATATCCGCATCGGGATCCGTCTCATCCTCCAGTGCATCCGTCTGTGTGCCTGTTGTTACCGTTTCGGCACAGACTGTGACCGGACACATATTCGCCGTAAGTACGACAGCCATTATCAGGAGTGATATCCTCTTTTTCATGAGTCTTTATCCTCCTTTATCTCTGCATCCGGATCCTCATCCATCACCGTGATATTGTTGTTGTCTATAAAAGCACTGATGTTGCCGCGTACTACCGCATGCATCGTTCCGACTACATTTCCGTCGATATGGCCACGTACAGCCCCGTCTATGCGCATCACACCGGTACTCTGTCTGTTCTGTATCGGCATGTTCATGACGAATGCCGTCAGTTCGATCACCTTATCTCCCACGAGAAGGATCTGAGGCAGCACGAACATGGTGATAAATATGGAGATGATGGTTCCGCGTCCGAGGCACTTGCCGATACCGTAGATCGCACAATCGGATGTCATCTTACCTATCAGCGTACCCGCCACGGCCATCATTGTTCCGGACGTAATGATAGTCGGGAATGACAGATTCATCGTATTGATGATCGCTTCCCTGCGTACCATGGATTCACGCAGTTCCGTATACCGGCTCGCTATGACGATCGCATAGTCAATGTTCGCACCCATCTGGATAGATGACACGATCAGGTATCCGAGGAAGAACAGCGGCTCATGAGACAGAGTCGGGAATGAGAAATTGATCCATATGCTGCCCTGTATGACAGCTATCAGCAGTACGGGCATTCCGGCTGATTTGAATGTAAAGAGCAATACCACGAGGACTGCCAGAATGGATACGACACTCACGACCGTATTGTCTCTGGCAAAGCATTTCTGCAGGTCGTACTGACTCACGGATTCGCCGACCACGTATACTCTGTCCTTATCATAGAATTCTCCGGCTATATCATGTATCTCATCTATAAATGCAAAAGTCTCATCGGATTCCTGAGGAAGTGTCAGATACACCAGCATACGCGAGTAATCCTCGCCCTGCAGCTGTTTTTTCGCGAAATTCATCATCCGGTATGCATCTTCGAGTCTGGCCATCAGATCATCATCCAGGGTGACATATCCCTCATCCACTTCCTGATATACAAACATGAACATGTCTATCAGCGGAACGCTGTAGTTTGCCAGACCGTTGATCGCTTTAGCATAATCCTCGTCGTTGACCGCATAAGCCGCATAGACGAGTTCGGCGATCTCATAATCGAGATCCAGAAGTTCCGAGAACTGCCTGGGGGTCAGTCTGTCGGTCAGGGTATATCCGCCTATGGCCTCCGTATTGGCCAGTCCGGTGGTTGATTCAACTTCGTCTCTGGCTTCCAGTGCCTTAAGCAGTTTGGCTTCGGCTTCATAATCGCCGGCGGGTACTACCACGGCCAGCATGTTCTCGGTACCGAATGTTTCATCCTGCAGATCCTGTGCCGCCTGTACCGCATTGGTCAGAGGAGGGGTGATACGCGAATATCCGTATGCGTAGGGACATCGGGACGAGATCAGATAACCTGCAATGATCGCCACTGCAAAAAGAGGCGCTATGATAAATCTGGTATTATAGGCAAATTTGCCGACGAAAGGGATATCCGGTACGAAATTCCTGTGCTGAGTCTTATCCATCAGTTTTGCAAACAGCATGATCACACCGGGCATAAGCAGGAAAACGGATATCAGACTTAATATGATGGATTTGATGAGCACGATACCCATATCGGCACCCATCTTATACTGCATGAACATCATGGCGACCAGACCGCCGATGGTGGTCAGTGAGCTGCCAGTGATCTCGGGGATCGCCTTGGACAGAGCGATGATGGTCGCCTCTCTGGGAGGCAGCGTCTTGTGCTCCTCTTTATATCGGTTGAGGAATATGACGGCATAGTCAACCGACAGTGCCAGCTGAAGCACTATGGTCACGGAATCGGATACAAAGGATATCTTACCGAATACGAAGTTTGAACCCATCTGTACGATGGCGGCAGACCCGAATGTGATGAGCAGCACGGGGACCTCGGCGTATGCCTGTGATGTGAGCAGCAGCACCCCTACCACTACGAATACAACGATGACGGAGATAGTATTCATCTCCTGTCCGATCAGCTCGGACTGTGTGTCTCCGAGGCTCGTAGTCAGATAATAGTCATATCCGTCCAGATACTCCTTCAGCGCATCCAGACATACCAGGCACTGATCGTCATCCTCATCATAGTCAAAAGTGACCGAAATGAGTGCCGAACCGTTTGCATAATGCTCCGGGGTATCATCCACATCCGCGGAAAACACCCCATCCATTGCCTCTATATCTTTCTGTATATCCAGGGATTGCTCATAGGAGACGTTCGCCACCATAACATCGGCTGTGCCGTATGTGACAAACTGTTCCTCCATCAGATCCAGACCGAGTCTGGTCTCGGATGTAGCCGGCAGGTAGAATGCGAGATCGTTCTCGACTTCTACCCAGCCTTTGGCTATGACCGAAAAGATCGCAAGTATCGCGTATATCAGAAAAAACAGATTACGTTTGTCTACTATGAAAGCGCAAATCTTCAGCATTGCGCTGTTGCCGAGCTTGGCTTCTTCGTTCTCCATGATGACTGATAATATGCCTCTAAACGAAAGATTGTACGCCTTTTTTTCAAAAATGCCATACCGAAATGATTACATTACTGTAAAAAAGTATTAAATAATCATAAACCGGCGTGGGTATTACTTACGGGCACCGCAGTATGTACACTCGTCGTACAGGTGAGTCGGCGATCCATAGATTGGCTGAGGAGGTTGCATGTTATAATTATATCCAATAATTTGTGCCGGGCTGTCTACAGACACCCAGTTATGTCCTCTGGCCGCTGTCGATGATGAACCCAGGACCGCACCGCATCTGGAACATCTGTCCTCAGCGTAACCGCCCGCCGTGCATGATGCCTCCGTGATGGTAGTCATACCGGTATGGCTGTGTCCCAGAGCCCCTATCGTCTCCTGATTCATGGAAGCACCGCATACGCTGCACTTTTGCTCTCTGAGGCCCGTTCCCTCACATGTGGGCTCCAGTGTGGTGGTCCATGTGCCCGGAGTATGGCTCTTGGCTGCTATCTCTTCGGTTGCCAGCACTGCACCGCACTTCGTACAGGTCTGCTGTCTGGATCCCGCTTCGGTACACGTGGGATTCTTCACAGTCTTCCACTCACCGGGAGTATGATCGGTCTTCGCTATGCTCTCTGTCTTGACCACTGCACCGCAGACCGTACACTTCTGCTGGCGGCTGCCTTCGGCTGCACATGTAGCTTCCTTCACTGTCGTCCAGTCACCCGGAGTATGATCTGTGGCAGCTATCTCTTCAGTCTCGATCACCTCGCCGCACTCGGTACATACCTTCTGCCTGCTGCCGGCAGCTGTACATGTGGGTTCTTTCGTGACTTCCCATTCGCCCGGGGTATGCTTATGATCCTCCGGGGCACCACCCTGCTCATCATCTGTCTTATCATCAGTTGCCTGCGTATCGTTCTGCGCAGATGTATCATTGGCTGCACTTCTGATCTCACCGTTCTTAAGCAGCTCTATCAGCCTCTCGACGCCGTCCTCGGGCAGACTGTCATAGTGCAGGAGCAATACCTCCTCCTCGCTGCCTGAGATCTCGGCCAGATCGGCTTTATCCACGGTCACGAACTCACTTAAGGTCACATTGCCTCTGATCAGTCCGCTCTCACCCACGGTAAAGTTACGTTCCACGCCGTTATATGTGCCGTCTTCGGTCTTTAAGCGTACATCCACGACTCCTTCATAGACTTCCAGCAGAGTATATTTGAACCCGTCAGAGCCGGTATATACCGTCACCCTGAACTTCGTACCTCTGACCGACATCGTCGAGTTCGGGGTATCCACTTCATATGAATCATTCGCACCCAGCGCATTCTGAAGCTCATTGAGTTCGGATCCCGCATCCAGCAGTATCTTTATACGGCTGGCATCCTTACTCTGATCCGCGCTCAATGCAAAATGGGTATTGGCATCGGCGTAGACGTATTTATCTCCGTCCATGCACATAGTCAGATCCGAAGCTTCGGCTACAGTCACATCGTCTCCGTCTTCGAGCTGCTCTCCGACATATGCCGCTCCGTTGTTGCGGCTTCCGGCCACGTTTACGGTCCCTGTAAGAGCTTCGACGGTTATACTCCTGTATCCGCCTCCCTGCAGAAGAACAGCAACCCCTATACCTACAGCTACCACAGCGGACCCGCCTATGACCGCGATCTTTCCTTTGGTTGTACCGATAAATTCCTTAAATCCCATATCAGACCTCCAGATCCTTTACGCTGTATACATTTATCTTGTTGCTCTTTCCTTTAAGAGGTATATCTCCTACCAGATCGGCTTTAACCCTGTCTCCAAGTGAATTCAGCACTTCTTCGCTGATATATATCTCACCCGCTCCGGCATTGGCTTCAAGCCGGGCAGCCGTATTGACCGTATCACCTATAGCCGTGTAATCCATACGGAAGTCACAGCCTATATTACCCACGACCGCGTCTCCGCAGTTGACGCCTATACCGAATTTAACACCTTTACCGAACCTCTCAAACAGAGATTCCTCCAGGGGCTTGGATCTGCTGTTTATATCCCATGCCGTCTTCACAGCCTTATATATATAGTCGTCCAGATCAAAGGGAGCATTGAACACCGCCATCGCCGCATCACCTATGAACTTATCCAGAGTACCGCTGTTTGACAGCACACAATCGGTAACCAGAGCCAGATAGTCGTTCAGGATTTCAACCACCTGTACGGGATTCAGACTCTCCGACATAGTGGTGAATCCTCTGATATCGATGAAGAGGACCGCGATATGTCTCTTCTCACCGCCCAGCTTGAGTTCAAAATCACCGCTTCGTGACAATTCATCAACCACCTGAGGAGCCACGTATTTCTTAAACACATCCAGCGTATGTCTGCGACGGATCTTCTCTATCACATACTTGCCGATGATCAGATATGCATCCGCAAGTACCAGGAACAGCAGTACATATATGAGCGGTATATAATGCCCGTGGGCAGCCAGCACTCTGCCGCTCAGGGTATATATAGCACCCACTGCCACAGATCCGATGAGTCCGGGCCACAGTCCCGCTTTATCTGCCAGGGCCAGGAACAGGATGATGATGAGTGCGGCGATGATGCCCGCGAGCACCCTGTTCACTCCCGTCAGCGTCTTATGCTGCATATACGCCTGTACGATATTTGCATGGTTCTCAACACCGTACATGGCAGTGTCATGATCTGATGCGGGCTGATAATCGTCCTGCATACCGGGGGCGTAGGCACCTATAAGTACTATGGCATCTTTGAATGCCGTGGCCGGTATCTCTCCCGCCAGCACGGCCCTGAAAGAAACCTTGGAATACTCGCCGGACTTGCCGGAATACATAAACTGGAACAGACCGTTACCCTGTCTGGCCGGCACATATATATCCTCTCCGCGACCGGAAGCATACATTTTATATACGGCATATGCGAAACTGTCCTGCTCTCCGCCGTCGGGAGTCTTCACACTGCTCATCGCATATCTGACATAACCGTCCTTCGCTATACATGCATTCGTAAAACCGGCTGTCACGTGATCAGCAAGTCCGTCTATCGGCATTTCTATACTGTCAATATGCTCGGCGTTATAGTATCTTTTTCCGTCTGCGGTCGTCTCTACCTGTCCGCGGTATACGAGATGGGATCCACTTACTATGTTGCCTCCCGCAAGCGCTGCCGCAGAAGCCAGATGAGCGTCCGCATCCTCATCATACGGTTCCGTAAAAAGCAGATCAATGCCCACGACCGCAGGGCTATTATCCGGATCGCCGTATAGCTGTTCGAGCAGTTCGGCAGTCTTCTCTCTCGACCACGATGTGAAGCTTCCGTACTCCCCGAGGGTCTCCTCGTCGATACCGATGATGATGATCTTGCTGTTCGGCCCCGACAGTTTCGTATAGAGTTTATCCGTAAGAAATGAATCGGGCGAATACAGGGCATCCGTCAGCACCAGCACAAAAACAAGTATTGCCGATACTGCCGTTACAAGTATCCGTATGATCGTATTTCCATTCAGATCTTTCAGCGGTCCGTTCATCTGTTATCTCCCGTGATCAAAGAATAGTCCCGCCGCCGAGCACTCTGTCTCCGTCATAGAACACTACGGCCTGACCGGGTGTGATCGCACGCTGCGCTTCATCAAAGATCACTTTCACGCGTTCTCGTGTTATGTAAACCGTTGCATCGGCTTCCCGGTGATGATACCTGATCCGTGCCCTGCATCTGATCTCATCGGAGTCAGGCTTACCGCCCGCACATGTCCAGCATACATCCGCAGCCTCCAGTTCCCGGCCGAAGAGTGCCTCGTTATCCGACAGTATGATCTCATTCATTTCGGGATCGATCTTCTTCACATACCAGGGATGTTGCGCAGGTATACCGAGACCTTTGCGCTGGCCTATCGTATAATCGCATATTCCGGTATGCACACCCAGGAACTCCCCGTTTTCCGTCACGAAACTTCCGGGCTCACATTCCACGCCCTGTCTTCTTAAGAATCCCCGTGTATCTCCGTCCGGAATGAAGCATATATCCTGACTGTCGGGTTTATGCGAGTTCACGAATCCGTACTCTTCAGCGATCCGTCTCGTCTCATCCTTGGTAAGCTCCCCTATGGGGAATCTGATATGTGACAGCTGCTCCTGACTCAGCATATACAGGACGTAGCTTTGATCCTTGGCGGGATCCAGTCCCTTGTGAAGTTCATATTCGCCACTTGCGGGATCATATATGACCCTGGCATAATGTCCCGTCACTATGGTATCGCAGCCGAGTTCCCGGGCACGTTTCATCAGCCGTTCGAACTTAAGGTATCTGTTGCAGTCGATACAGGGATTGGGTGTGATACCACGGCTGTAGCTGTGCGTGAACTTCTTTATCACACACTCTCCGAATGCCTCACGGAAATTCGCCGTATAATGGTCTATACCCAGAGTCTCGCATACCCTCTTCGCATCTTCCGTATCATCCAGCGAACAGCATGTTCTGCCGGCAGGCCCCGGATCAGATACTGATTCCGTGCCGTCACCGTATACGGTCGGATTGTCGTACAGCTGCATCGTGATACCGATACATTCATATCCGTCGCGCTGCATACATGCGCAAGCCACAGACGAATCCACGCCTCCGCTCATGGCGATCAGAGCTCTGCCGCGTACTCCGGCAGCATTCCGGCCGGTATCAGTCATAAAACCTCTCTCTGATGATATGCTCCAGTATCTCTGCCGTTCCCTCCACTCCGAAGCTGGAACTGTCTATGCACAGATCACGGCCGGAGAAAGGATTCTTATATCCGGGTATATAATTCTTATGATACTGCTCTCTGGCGTTATCCACGTCAGCTATCATTTTGCGTGCCTCACGCTCATCCATGCCCAGCCTGTTCACGCAGTTTTCAAGTCTGGCTTCGACCGGGGCATATATATATATACTGAGCAGCCTCGGATGGTCTTTGAGCACATGATCGGCGCATCTGCCTACCACTATTCCCGACTGTTCCTTGGCGAAATCCCTGATTATGTTCTTCTGGACTTCAAATATCGAATCCCGCAGACTGGCCTCGGCTCCCAGAGGAAAAGCCCTGCGTAAGAACGCTCCGACACCTACTTCTTCCGAATTACTGATCTCGGAGACATTCTGTCCCATACGTCTGGCTGTCTCCTCGACTATATCCCTGTCCATATATTCCACGCCCAGTCTCTTCGCCAGTTCAGCGGCTATGGAGCGTCCCAGTGAACCGAACTGTCTGGAAATGGTAACTATATACTTATCCATGTGATCACCTCGTGAAGCCTGACTACAAAACCTTGTTCAGGAAATCTATCGTACGGGGTTCCTTCGGGTTGCCTATGACCTCCTCGGGTGTACCCTCTTCAACTATGTAACCGCCGTCCATGAAAATGATGCGGTCCGCCACCTCTCTGGCAAATCCGATCTCATGAGTGACTATGACCATCGTCATACCCTCGGCAGCCAGTGATTTCATTACATTTAGAACCTCACCGACCATCTCGGGATCGAGTGCACTCGTAGGCTCGTCAAAGAGCATGATATCCGGATTCATGCACAGTGCTCTCGCTATCGCAACACGCTGCTTCTGTCCGCCGGAGAGCTGTGCGGGATAGACATGTGCCTTCTCCACCAGATCCACACGTTCGAGCATCTTCATTGCATTAGCTTCCGCCCGGGCTTTATCGGCCTTTTTGAGCATCACGGGAGCCAGTGTCATATTACCGAGCACGTCATAGTTGTTGAACAGGTTGAAATGCTGGAATACCATTACGATATTCTCACGCATCTTATTGATATCCACTCCCTTGGCGTATATGTCACGGCCGTCGATCACGATCTCGCCTGAAGTCTTCTCCTCAAGTCTGTTCAGGCACCTGAGAAAAGTGGATTTACCCGAACCTGAAGGGCCCAGGATAACGACCACTTCGCCTTCATATATATCTGTGGAAATGTCCTGCAGGACCTCCAGATCGCCGAAGCATTTCTTCAGATTGCTGACATGTATCTTTACATTCCTATCGTCCACGGTTCATCCTCCTCTCCATCAGTTTGGCTGCATATGACAGTATGGTGATGACAACCAGATACATGACACCTACGACAGCCCACGTCTGGAACGACAGGAACGTATTGGCCTGAACGTTCTTCGCCGAATTGACGAGTTCGGGGAATCCGATGACAGACAGTATCGAGGTATCCTTGAGAGTGATGATGAACTGGTTGATGATGCTGGGGATCATGGTGCGGATAGCCTGAGGCATCACGATCTTACGCATTGTCTTGGCATATGATAAGCCCAGCGATCTGCCGGCCTCCATCTGCCCTATATCCACGGACTGTATACCCGCACGTATGATCTCGGCCATATAGGCGCCGCAGTTTAAAGTCAGACATATGGTACCTGCCTGAAGTGCCGTCAGCGTCATCTGTTTGCCGACCCCGATTATCGTATTCAAGAAATACGGTACGCCGAAGTATATGAAGAATGCGAGTACGATCATCGGCACGCCTCGTATCACGAATACGAATACCTGCGCGATGATATTACACGGCTTGTTCTTGATCACACTCATCAGTCCGAATATGAGTCCGACTATGCAGGCAAAGAACAGTCCGTACAATGCCAGCAGCAGCGTCTGACCCATCGCCTTGATGAGGAGTCCTCCGTATCTGGTAATGATGATTTCCATGTAAACAGTCCTTTCTAACGAAAAACACGGGGAATCACACAGTGATTCCCCGTGATCCTATACGAGATTATTCTCCGAGATACTTGGCAAGAATCTCGTCATACTTGCCGTTAGCCTTGATGTTGGCCAGACCCTTGTTGAACATATCAACAAGTTCCTGATTATCGGGATTGAAGATTGCGAAACCGTATGCTGCAGGCTCGTTACCCGTTCCCTCAACCAGTTTCATGGCTATACCGGTATCCTTGATGTTGCTGGCCATGATAGGGGTATCATCGAAGCATCCTGCTACCTGTCCGCCTACTACAGCCTGATACATGGTGGGTGAATCTTCAAAGTATGTAACGGTGAATCCGTAATCGGGAGCAAGGCTCTCTGCATATGCCGCAGACATGGTACCGGTCTTAACAGCTACGGAAAGTCCATCCAGATCACTGAATCCCTTGATATCGGAATCGGCTGCAACTGCCATGCACTGGTTTGCATCATAATATCCGTCTGAGAATATCCATCCGCTGGACTTACGCTCCTCGGTAACGGATGCTCCGGCGATCATACCGTCAGCCTGGCCGGCCTGGCATGCTGCTATGGAAGCGTCCCATCCGAGTACCTGAACCTCATAATCGAAGCCCTGATCCTCAGCTACAGCTGCAAGGATATCCATGTCGATACCTACGAAATCACCCTTCTCGTCGGTATACTCAAAAGGCTTGAATGATGTGTCTGTAGCGATGATCCACTTTTTGGAATCGGTACTGCTCTCTGTTGCTGCCGATGTGTCTTCGGCAGGCTGAGCTGACGAATCAGCTGCTGCGGGTGCTGCAGTATCTGCGGCCGAACCGCATGCACAGACAGATGCTGCCATGGCCATACCGAGTATGACCGTCATGATCTTCTTTTTCATAATATCTCCTCCTCTGCGATCACAGGACATATGCCCTGCAAAAAAAAATACACAAGACGATAAAAATCGCCTTGCGTATTATATCACAGATCAGTATCATGTGCCAAGCGCACCGGGTATCTTATATACTCTGATCACGTAATTCCATGGCTGCATCATAATCAAGTGGTCTGCTCCACACGAAGCCCTGTATGAAGTCGCAGTCAAACTGATTCAAAAGCCTGAGCTGGCTCTCCTTCTCGACTCCCTCTGATATGACCTCGCAGTTCATCAGATGCCCCATATATATGACAGTCTTTACGAAGTCCCTGTTGATCTCGCTGTCCTCGATATTGTCTATCAGGCTCTTATCGATCTTGAGCAGGCTGACGGGCAGATTCAGGAGCTGCGACAGTGATGTGTATCCCGTTCCGAAGTCATCAACCGCTATCTTGACTCCGTGCTCGCGCAGGTCCTGAATATTGATGATGGTGTTCTCCATGGACTGGACCAGCGAATACTCGGTGATCTCTATCTCGAGACACTCTGCGGGGAAACCGATCTCACGGACCATATCGAGTACTTCATCCGAGAATCCGAGGTTAGAGATCTCCTTGGCCGAAACATTGACGGATACTACCAGAGAATCTCCGGATCTGACACAGATTTCCTTAAACTCTGTCATGGCTTTGCGTCTCACGTACCGGTCTATCTCGAGGATCAGATCGGTCTTCTCGGCTATGGGAATAAACTCACCCGGAGAAACGACAGATCCGTCGGGCATACGCAGTCTTACAAGCGCTTCGAATCCTCTGAGTTTCTTGCCATCCAATATGAACTGAGGCTGATACTGCAGATAGAAGTATTCCTTCTCCAGGGCCTCCTTGATCATTTTCTCGATCTCTGTAGTTCTGGCAACTTTGGCCTTAAGTGCATCATTGTATGTACATATCTTGCTCTCGTCGTGATTTACGGCGTAGTTCATGGCCACATCGGTACACATCATGACTTCATCCGTGCTCAGGTGCCTGTCATAGAAATCAGCCACGCCGACATTGGCAGTCACGAAACACTTAACACTGATGCCGTTCTTGTCCACCTCGATTGGTGTCTCAACGGCATCTATGACCTGTCCGAGAACCGACTCGTAATTGCATTCCTCAGACAGGATGATGGCAAACTCCGCTCCTTCGATCTTGAATACATCTCCGCGTTCCCCTATGATCGCGGATATACGGGCGGCGGTTTCCTTCAGGATGATATTACCGTATTTGCGCCCGAGGTTCGCATTCAGATCATGGAAGCCTCCGACATGCAGATAAGCAACATATCCCCTGCCTATGGCACTCAATCTGGAGTTAAGTACACGCTCGAATCCGTATCTGTTGGGCAGTCCGGTGCTCGAATCCGTCAGAGCGAATCTGTCCGATGCTTCCAGCTGATAACCGATCAGAAACGTCACGAAGATAAAGATGATACAGTTAGCCAGTCCCGGAATGGATGCCATGGAACCGGTCGCGATTATGCCCCGGGTTATCCCGAATATTGAGAAAAGGAATGTAAAGACAGCCAGTTTGACTCCGGTCTTATAGTCAATGATGACCATAAGTATACATGCGGTGGCGGATACCGCCTGTACAACACCGGATACACTGCTGGCCGGGATGGAATAATCTCCAAAAGGCAGCGGAAGAACAGAATTCCCGAAACGGTTGGAAATAATACCGTTACCCACAACTGTCATAATGCTGACCGCAAAAGCCAGATACAGATACAGATTCCTGAATCTGGAATCCGCTAATCTATGAAACTTTCTGCCGGAATCCTTTCCGCCATTCATATAATAACCCCCGCAAAGGTACAAATACCCTTATAAGATAATGTATACCATTTGCGGGGAAAAATCAATTCAAGTGCCAGTTATTGTGCACGAAATGCAGCGGACGGATCAGTCTACTATCGTTTCTTCCGTATATGTCATACTTGCTTTGTTTCCGCCTTCACTCCTGTAATCGTAAGTGATATGCTCATTCAGGATATCCAGCATATCCTGCGGTATGTCGGAGTTTAAGATCGACCCGTAATACTCACTCGGGATACTCTTATCACTGTCCTTCTTATGTATGATCGTGGATACGGTCACACCGGCGGTCTGATCGCTCAGCTTCCATTCATACCAGTTCGAAGTGATTATATGATCTGCCACAGCCTCGATCTGATCGCGCTCGCTGAATATAGCTTCGCAGTCATACAGCGATTCGTCAGTCTCCTCGTCAAAGACTGTCATATAGATATCCAGCTGTGAGATATCCGCCGGATCGGGTCTGGGATCCAGATACAGATCATGTGCTTTCAGGAACTCCAGTGTGTTCGTATAGCAGTCATATACTTCAAACGTATAGTTGAAATACGTGCCGTATGCGTTCTGGTTATCTGATGAATAAGTAATGGTCCCTACCGGATACTCGGTGCTTGCCAGGCTGTAATCATATTTCTTCAAATCTGCCTTATAAGCCTCGCCGAACTCTCCGAATACATCGGCAGGCAGTTTGCTCATGTTGCTGTCGTATCCGACATTATAATTCATCGTTCCGAATGCATCCCACTTCTTCACCTGACCTACAGCCCTGTCCACACCGAATGCGACACGTCTGTACTCATCGCTCCCTATGATCTTATCCATGACTGCGGGATCGAAGTCTTCCGGGATGAGCACATTTCTGACGATATATCTGCCGTTCTTCATGTGGTATGAGATGACAGCGGAATTACCGTCGATCCGCTTAACGTTTTCATCCGCCCCTGCTATAGCATTGTGACGCTGGGTCTCCTGTCCGGCCTTCGCTATACCGGTCACCGTGCTTATATCCGTCAGATGCATATTGGTCAGATAATACTGGGTAGAGTTCACATATGAGCCGTTATCATCGAACACTTCCCTGAAGCTGTAATCCTTGAACATCGCACAGTCTTCCACTTCCGTGATCTCGGGAACATATCTGTCAAACCCTGTCAGATCTTTTTTATATACACAGAAAAGAAGTATCGCTCCGGCGGCGGCTATGGCTATATACCATGCGCTCTTGAGCGCAGCCCTGAATCTGCCCGCACATATCATCTCTGTAGCCATGCATACGATCGCTGCCACAAATATGAGCACGACTATCGACAGCACGTGGATATCACCGTATGCATTTTCCATCATCACATCGACCGCTACGGCTCCCATCATGGCTACGGGGATCGCAACGATGAGTTTCAGGATGTTCTTAATAACGGGATGCACGACACCGGTGCCTATATCCTCTGCCTTGCGGTTGATGTATGCAAAATATACGAGTCCGCCGATGACCACCGCAAATACCAGCATGGCCAGATCAAATTTCCACACACCGCCGTAAGGGGCCAGTGCGTTTGCCTTATTGTCTCCCCATACGTCGGCACCGTATACGAAGTTCACGATGGGAGAAAAGATCCTGGGCCTGTATGTGAGTCTGGCTCCGAGCAGCCAGTTTACATTGTAATAAGTTGCATAATACATGCTCTTCATATACTCACTTAAGCCTATTGCCACGGGATCCGCCCCCAGGAATATACCTGTCACGAAGAAGGCCGTGATCTGGTTTTTGCAAATGAGTACGGCCAGGATAGTTGTGTTATATACCGCAGCGAAAAGCACGAGATTCCTGAGCCAGTTGAGCGCAATCTCGCCGAGGATGGCTGCTGTCACACCGCGCATCCCGGTTGCCACCAGCAATCCGATCAATGTGAACACAAAAGACATGGCTGCGAATACCGCGGCTCCGTTTAAGTAAATATTTAGGAACTGCCTCTTACGTGTCAGAGGCTGACTGAAGTAGAAATCAGCTGACTGTGTTCTGTATATGAAAGAGAATCCGGCAAATCCCGACAGAACCGCTATGATCACAGTGATCACTGCCACAAAGCTGCCCATACCAAGCCATCCTGCCGTGGTCTGCTGCAGGAACTCTTCCATGCTCAGTTCCATATTCCCGCCATACCAGAGGTAATATATACGTCTGGCTCTTGCAAGCACCAGTATGGTACCCAGTATGAAATAGCATACATACGCCAGTATCGATGGTGCCAGTATCCACAGGCGACGCTTGGATAATTCTATCTGTAAGTCGCGCGTCTGTATCTCAGGAGAGTATGATGTTCTTGATGTCATATCCGACTACCTCCGTTTCGCTGATGAATATCTCCTCAAGGGTAAGCGGCAGAAGCTCCGCAAATACGGTTCCTGTCCCGCCGAGAATACTCTCCACCGTCTCGCAGTTGTTACGCACGGTGTAGGTATGCAGTCTGCCCTGCTCTTTGTGTATGATGACTTCCAGTCCGGACTCAAGCTTTGTCCTGTCATCCTCTGTCTCAAATACCACCTGAAGCTTATTAATGTTGAGCTTCATATCGTTGATATCTCTCGACAGAAGTATGCCTCCTTCGTGCAGGAGTCCGACATGATCGCATATATCCTCAAGTTCACGCAGGTTATGCGATGTGAGTATGGGAGTCAGCCCTCTGTCTTCCATGTCTTTGGCAAAAAGCGATTTCGTTGCCTGTCTCATGACGGGATCCAGTCCGTCAAAAGTCTCATCGCAGAACAGGTACTTACACCCGCTGCATATACCCATGATCACCGAAAGCTGCTTACGCATACCCTTGGAAAAACCGGATATCCTGCGCTTGGTATCCAATCCGAGATTGCTGATCAGGTTACCGAATCTCTCCTGATCAAAAGCGGGGTATATACGCCTGTAATACTCCTTCATATCCTCCGGAGTCGCATTCATGAAATAATACGCGTCATCCGTGATGAAGAATACTCTGGACTTGGCTGCGGGATTATCCCACACGGTTTCTCCGTCTATGACTATCCGGCCTTCGTCCGGCTTAAGCACCCCTGCCATCATACGGAGCAGAGTGGTCTTGCCGGCGCCGTTGGTTCCGACCATTCCGAAGACTTCTCTCTCATTCATCTGCAGATTGAGCGACTTAACGGCGGGATAGTCATCATATGATTTGCTTATATTTATGATCTCTATCATTTCAACATATCCTCTCTTGTTTGCTCTCTTTTGCTTCCTTCCACAGGACATCCATATCGATCCCCAGATTCTCTCCTTCGCGTCGTGTCCTGATAAGCGTATCCCGGAGTTCATCCTTTTTCTGCTCCAGCAGACCCTGGCCGCCCGCGACGAAATTACCTCTTCCCTTGACGGTATATACGAAGCCGTCTCTGATCAGTTCCGCATATGCCTTCTGTATGGTATTGGGATTGGTGGCCAGCTCTACGGCAAGGTTACGCACGGACGGCATCTGCTCATCCGGTGCCATTACACCCGACAGTATCAGCTGCTTATAATAGTCCGAGATCTGCTCATATATAGGCCTGGCATCCCGGAAATTAATAGGTACCATACCTGCCTGCTCCTTTCTCACTTCATCGATGAGCCGGATCTGCCGGCATCGGTGTGTGTGGTGTACTATTTGTGCTAGTACAGTTGTACCACAGTGCCATTATCACTGTCAATATGTTTTGAAAACAAAAAAAGGACCGATGCTTTCACACCGGTCCTTTGAATTCTATATCTTACTTATCAAGCGTTGGCAAGTTCACACAGTTCGTCGAGCATCTTGGGAAGTTCGGTCCCCATATTATCGTCCGTGAACTGACATGTACCTACTTTTTCATGGCCGCCGCCGTTATACTTGAGCATCAGGCTGCCCACGTTCACCTTGCAGGTCTTGTTTAAGATGCTGTAACCCACGGCTGCCGAGCATCCCTTACCGCCGCGTCCGCTGACGATCCATGCGGATATATTCTGGTCGGGATACATGCTGTAGATCATAAACCTGTTACCGGTATATATGGGCTCTACTCCGCGAAGGTCGGTGATGATGACCTTACCCTCGGTATGAGTGTGCTCTTTGACCATCTCCTTGAACTTGGCGGTCTGCTCGTTATAGACCTCTATACGCTCCTTCACATCGGGCATTGCAAGGATCTGATCGGTAGTCATATCGCGGCATGCGATCATCAGTTTCTCCATGAGCTGGTAATTCGATACCGTGAACTGCCTCCACCGTCCGAGACCAGTACGGGGATCCATCAGGAAACCTACCAGGATCCAGCCCTGGGGATTCATGATCTCATCGTAGGTCAGATCACCCGAATCAACCTTATCAACGGCTACCATCATATCATCGAAATTCGGGAATGTTTCCTTGCCGCCGTAGTACTCATATATGATACGGGCGCATGAAGGAGTGATACGGCTCTCACCCTTGTACTTACCTTCCAGAGCAAGCCTCTCGTGCTCGCTGGAATGATGATCGAACCACATACCGCATCCGGGTACATAGGGAACGTTTGCAAGACAGTCATTCTCATCTATCTCTACCAGACCGTCCTGCAGATCCTTGGGATGTGCAAAGGTCCAATGATCGACTACTCCCGCTGCCAGGAGCAAAGCTCCGCAGGCAAGCCCGTCGAAATCAGAACGTGTAACCAATCTCATAGCCATAGTCAGTATCTCCTTTAAATCGATGTATGATCGTTCACCTGATCTGTTATCCTATCTATACATTTTAGGAATTATCGCAGCCAAAATCAATACTGGAAATTTATGGTTGACACAGATACTCGGGTTTGATATTATATCAATTGCGTCAGCGATTCAGAGACGTATATGCGATAGTGGTACAGCTGGTAGTACGTCGCCTTGCCAAGGCGAAGATCGCGGGTTCGAGTCCTGTCTATCGCTCTTAATATTTGGTATGTGAAGCTTGAAAATTCGCGGTTTTCAGGCTTCTTTTTTTCTCTTCTTTGCGAACACGGCGGTTTTATGCGGGTTTGGAGCTTCCTCTACCGCAAGAAGCCCGCAGCCCTTATAGGAAAGGTTCTGCAGGATGTATACGCCGAACTGTGATCGTTTATTGCGCGGCCCAAAAAACTGTAGAAATAATCAAAGATTTGGATTATAATATTAGAAACATTGAAACAAAGGCGTTTCGGTTAATACCGGGACGCCTTATTTTTTTGAGAAAAGGTCACAACGGATATGTTGGATCTGATTCAGTACCATCAGAGAGGAGACAAGTATTATGAGTGAATTCTTAAGTCAAATTGAAACCGTTAACGGAAAAGTCAACAGTTTTGTCTGGGGATTGCCCATGCTGATCCTGCTGGTAGGAACAGGAATTATAATGACTGTTCTGA
>JAEEGL014653441.1_pt1 | contig 26057 bp, 20 predicted proteins | sample 9134231 | NCBI WGS metagenome assembly JAEEGL01 (sample SAMN16246548, study PRJNA631951) | gut metagenome | biome: gut microbiome; feature: rumen; material: fiber-attached | host: Bos | place: Iran: Karaj | collected 2018-10
TACCTGCAACAATTCTTTCTAGATGTCAAAGATTTGATTTCAAAAGAATTTCAAATGAAGATATTATAAAAAGATTAAAAATAATTTGTGAAAAAACTAATATTACAATAGAAGATAGAGCTTTAGAATTAATTGCAATTCTTTCTGAGGGTGCACTAAGAGATGCAATTAGTATTTTAGAAAGATGTATTGGTGAATCTAAAGATGAAATTCTAGAACAAGATATTAGAGATTTAGTTGGAATTCCAACATTTGAATATATAAATAAGATATCAAAGAATTTAATAGAAAAAAATCCAGAAGAAATAATTAAAATATCAGAAGAAATAATTAATCAAGGTAAAGACTTAGATAATTTATTATGGGAAATTATTAAATATTTAAAAGATATTTTATTATATAAATCAACAGGAAATATTAACATTTATACTAAAGAAGAAATAGAAGAAATAAATAAATTAAGTAGCACAGCAGAAAAACAAGATTTATTGCATCTAATTTATGAATTGTCAGATTTAGCAAACAATTTAAAAACTTCTTCACAAAAATCAATATTATTTGAAACAGGATTAATAAAGGCTTGTGTAGGTAATATTTATTATGAAAAAGAAAATAGAAGTATAATAGAAAATAAAGATAGTATTGCAAACAATAGTAAAACAATAAAAAACATGGAAAAAATAGAAAAGACAGAAGACCAAAAAGAGCAAAAAAATGAGCTAAAAAATAATATAGCAGAAAATTCAAAAGAAATAAAAAATAAAGAAAATCAAAATGGAAATCAAATAGAAGAAAAAATACAAAAACAAGAAATTCAAGAAAAAAGTAATAACAATTCAAATAATAAATATTGGGAAAATGTACTTTCAAAATTAAAAAGTTCTGGAAAAATTGTACTTTATACAAATTTAATTGGAACAAAAGCAAAAGAGTTAAATGACATGATGGTAGAAATAAGTTTTACAGGAAAAATAAATCCATTTACAAAAACAGTTATTGAGCAAAGAGAAAATAAAGAGGCAATAGAAAATTTATTATCTACAGAACTTGGAAGAGTGATGCATATTAAATTTAATGAAGGTACAGTAAATAACGAAAACAGTAATAATGGTAACAAAAATACAAATAATTTTGATATACCAGTAAATATAATTGATGAATAAAGGAGGATTTAAAATGTCAAAAAGAGGAGGATTCCCAGGAGGAATGGGAGGATTTGGTGGAATGAACATCAACCAATTAATGAAGCAAGCAAAACAAATGCAAGCAGATATAGAAAAATCACAAGAAGAAATACAAGCAAGAGATTTTGATGCAACAGCAGGTGGAGGAGCAGTAAGTGTAACAGTAAGTGGAGCAAAAGAAATTAAAAAAATAGAAATAAAAAAAGAAGTTGTTGACCCAGAAGATGTAGAAATGTTACAAGATTTAATTTTGACATGTATAAATGAAGCATTAAGAAAAGTTGACAGTGCTCAACAAGCAAGTATGGGAAAATATAATATTCCGGGGATGATGTAAAATGTATTCACCATCTATAGAAAAATTAATTGAAAGTTTTGAAAAACTTCCAAGTATAGGACATAAAACTGCAGTACGTTTGGCATTTCATATGTTGGATTTAAATAAAGAAGATACAGATGAATTTATTAAATCTATTGTAAATGCAAAAAATAATTTAAAATATTGCAGTACATGTTTTAATATTTCAGACACGGATCCATGTCCAATTTGTAGTAGTCCTAAAAGAGATCATTCTACAATTTGTGTGGTAGAAGATGTAAGAGATATTATGGCTATGGAAAGAACACATGAATTTAAAGGGATGTATCATGTGTTACATGGTACAATATCACCAATGAATGGAATTGGACCAGATGATATAAAAATAAAAGAGCTTATAACTAGAATAGGAAATAGTAATGTAAATGAAATAATTATTGCAACAAACCCAAGAGTAGAAGGAGAGGCAACTGCAATTTATTTATCTAAAATATTAAAACCACTAGGTGTTAAAGTTACAAGAATAGCTCATGGTATTCCTGTTGGAGGAGATTTAGAATACACTGATGAAATAACATTAAGTAAGGCATTAGAAGGAAGAAGAGAATTATAAAAAAAGCCACATTTAAAGTGGCTTTTTTTTATATTTCATTATTTTTATTTTTTACCTAATAGCGTTTCACAAATATCCTTTGTTGAATTTTTCTTTGCAAGTAATTTTGCATTTATTTTCATTTTATGTAGTTTTTTTGGATCATTTAATAATGATGAAATTATTTCTTCAGGATTATCATTTTTTTTCACCCAAACTCCAACGTGGTTTTTTTCTAAAAATTCAGCATTTTCTTCTTCTTGTCCAGGAATTGGATTAATTATTATAATTGGTAGACCGAGAAGCTAAACTTTCTGTAGTTGTAAGCCCACCTGGTTTAGTAATTACCAAATCAGAAACACTCATAAGTTCAGCAACTTTATTTGTGTATTCTAATACCTTAACATTTTCTTTAGCATTTTCTTGTTCAACTAAAGCATCAAAGTTATTTTTTATCCTTTTATTTTTTCCTGAGATTGCAACAATTTGCATATTTGAAAAATCCTTTATTAATATTTTTAATATTTCAAAAACTTTATCTTTTCCTAAACCTTGTTCTCCACCTGCAAAAAATAGTATTGTTTTTTTGCTTTTATCTAATCCGAATTCTGCTAAAGTTTTTTCTTTATTATAGTTTAATAAAAATTTATTTGATAAAGGAATTCCTGTAACTTTAATTTGATTTTCTTTTATTTTTCTTCTTATTAAATCTTCTTTCATTCCATCATGTGCAACAAAGAAATAATCTACATACAAAGGAAATTGTAGCCATTGCTTATGTGGTGCATAATCTGTAATAACTGTTGCTATTTTACATGTAATTTCTTTTTTCTTTTTAAGAATTGCACACATGTGAGAACTAAATGGATGAGTTGAAATAATTAAATCAGGATCATATTCTTGAAGAAGTTTATTTAATTTTATAGAAAATAGCTGTTGAGCAGCTTTATTTAATTTAGAAAAAGCACCATCTTCTGCACTATAATATATTTTACCCCACATCCAACGTGCATTTTTTGCTAAATTTGCATATGTTTTTGTAGTAACTTTATTTATTACTTTATTAACATATTCAATACAATCAACTAGCATGGTTTCAGTATCTTCATAATTATCATCTATATATTTTTTTATACTATTGGCAGCAGATAAATGACCTCCACCATATGAGCCATAAAAAATTAAAATTTTTTTCATTAAAATAATCATTCCTTTTTTAAAATTATTATTATTTTTTATTATTATTATTTTTTTTTATTATTTTTTTATTTTTATTAATTATTAGTATATCACAAATTAAAGTAAAATAGGAATATTTTTAAAGAATTAATACAAAATAAAAATAAGGCAGGTAAAATTATGAATAAAATAAATAAAAAAATTTCTTTTAAAATAATCTATAAAAAAATAAAAGAAAAATATTTATATATTATTTTAATATTTTTACTAATTATAGGTATAATACTCGGGGTTAATTTATATAAGGAACATAAAAAATATATTACTGCATCAGAAAATGGGTATAATTTTGCTTTATATGAACTTGTAAATTATGTTCAAGACGTTGAAACATATCTTGCAAAATCAACTATTTCAAGTACATCAGAGCATGCAACAGAAACACTAGTTGAGGTGTGGAGAGAGGCAAATCTTGCATTAAGTTATTTAACTCAGCTTCCAATGTCTAGTAGTGAGCTTGCAAATACTGCAAAATTTTTAAATCAAGTAAGCGAGTATAGTTTTTCATTATCAAGAAAAACAATAAGAGGAGAAGACTTAGCTCAAGAGGATTTAGATAATTTAGATTTATTACATGATTATAGTGTAGAGCTAAAAAATACATTAAACCAATTATGTACTGATATGGCAGAGGGAAGAATAAGTTGGAAGGAGCTTACTAGAAATAATAATATAGAATTTGCACAACAGGTAGATAATTTATCTGCATCAGTATTTAGTAATATTGACCAAAATTTTGGAGAATATGAAGGATTAATATATGATGGAGCATTTTCTGAGCATATGGAAAGTGCAGATAAAAAAGGATTAACTGGAGAAAATATTACAGAAGAACAAGCAAAAGAAATAGCAATTGGATTTATTGGAAAAGAAAGAATAAATACAATTAATTCAAATGGATTGATAGAAAATGGAAATATTATTTGCTATGATTTTTCTGTAGAATTAAATGATAACAATAAAGATAGGAATAATCCGTTAAATATTTCAATTGCGAAAAAAGGCGGACATATTGTACTTATGAATTATAATAGAAATGTTGAAAACGAAATAATATCATATGAGCAAGCAGATGAAATTGGAAAAAATTTCCTTCTAAGTAGAAATATTCCAAATATGAAGTCGACATACTATTTAAAAGAAGGTGGAAATATAACAATTAATTATGCATTTGTTCAGGACAATGTAATAATATATCCAGATTTAATTAAATTAAAAATTGCATTAGATAATGGCGAAATACTAGGAATAGAAACAAGCGGATATTTAAATAATCATACTCAAAGAAGTTTGCCAAATCCTGAAATATCAAAAGAAGAGGCAATGGAAAAATTAAATAAAAAAATAAACATTACTAGCTCAGAATTAGCAATAATTCCAACCAAATGGAAAACAGAAATATTTTGTTATGAATTTAAAGGTAAAATAGACGATACAGATTTTTTAGTATATATAAATGCTTTAACTGGGAAGGAAGAAAATGTTTTAATAATAATTGAAACTCCAAATGGAATTTTAACTCAATAAATATAAAAAAAGACAGATTAAAGTCTGTCTTTTTATTTTTTATTTTGGCTATTTTCTAAGTTTCTAGATGTTTTTTTAATTACATAATAGTCATCTCCTAAGATGTATTCATTATAGTATAAAGAATTTTTATGCAATTCTTTATCTAAATAATCAAGCCCTAGTTCCTCAGCTAATGTTGGCTTTTCAGAAAATAAATTAGTACCTAATCCCAATCTATCTCCTTCTATTTTAATACCAAGACTTGCTAGAATTGTTGGAAACATATCAATAGTTGTAAATATTCTATTTTTACTATTTGTTGCAGGTATTCTGGAATTAATAATTACATTATAAACTGTTCTTGCATAATTTTCACCAGCTTTATCTACATAAAAATCATTTTGCATACCTAAATGATCACCAACAATAACTATAGTAGTATTTTTATAAAAATCCTGGGTTTTTATCCAATTAACAAAATCATTTATACATTTAGAAGAATATGCATATACATTTTCATATTGAGAATCATATTTTTTTTCTGCTTTTTCACTTAAGTATCCATCTGTAAAATGCGTATCAGCTGTAAGTATTAAATAATTAAAAGGTTTTCCGCTTTTTGCTAAATCGAGTAGTTCGTGTTTTGACCATTCAAAAAGTTTGTCATCTTCAAAACCCCACCAAACTTCTTCTTCTTTAGTCATAAATCCATTTTCTTCAGCATAATTCAAATCAAATATTTTATAATTACCATTTGTTGTAAAATATTGGGTTCTTCCACCAAAGTTTCCATCAGAGCCCATCATTATTTCAGATACATACCCGGCTTCTTCAAGTATTTCTCCAAGAGTATAAGCACCAGATAAATAATTACCATTTCCTTCATATATATTTATATCGCCAGATAATAGTGACGGTGTAACTAAAGGTATACCAGCAGTTTGAGCAACTAATCCACCAGAGGTAAATGTTGTTCCATATGTAGTAAATGGTCCACCAATTTTATCAGTATTAGAAAAATTGATATTTTCTAGGGCTAAAGATTCTAATTCTGGAGTTAAAGAATAATCCCAAGCACCTCTATTTTCTCTGCTTAAAACAGTATTTTCCATACTTTCTACTACAATTAAAATTAAATTTTGTTTTTCTTCAGGAAAAACTAAATTTATTGTTTTTGCATCAATTAAATAATCATCATATATATAAGTCTTTTGAATTTTATTTTTTATATATATTGGTATTTTAAATGAAAAAATAGTAAATAAAAACGAAAAAATAAAAATAACTGTTAAATATAATGCCTTATGTTTAATCGGAAATAATTGAACAACATGTTTTTTTTCTTTGCATTTTATATTTAATACTAGTTTATTTTTTACGCTTTCTATTAAAGGAATAAAAAATAAGCATGTTAAAATAATAATTGGAACAATACAAAATTTAATTACATTGTTTATTACACTAGGAGATGTATATTCTGCTCCATTTAACATATAAAATAAGATTTCATCAAATTCTTGTTTTGGATAATTTGTTACATAATAAAATGATCCAACAATCATTATGGAACAAATTAAAAGTAATAAAATAATTAAAAATATTTTAATTGCTTTTTTCATTCTTTTCCACCTTTAATTTAAAAGCTATATTTTTAATAATATAAATCCATAAAACAGGTAATATTATACAAAGCACTATTGATAGTAAAATATATTTTATTGTAAAGCTATATGTGAATATAATATCAGTCTGTTTAAATAAGTAAACAGTAATAATATATGAAAATAAGTTAACTAATAAAACATAAATTAAATAATTTTGTATAAGTATGTTGTTTGATTTATTTTTTATATTAATGCAACTATCTATTTTAAGTGCAATTATACTTGGTAAAAATATTGCAATTAATTGATTTATAACCATTATATATAATCCTTTCCGTTAAAGTGTTTAATTATTTGTGTTTTTTAAATACAAATAATTTACTAAATAAGTAATTAACAACAATTACAGCTATTTGAGAAATTATTGTAAATATTACAACAAAAAAATCTGAATTTAGTTTTAAAAATGTTACAAAAAACCACATTATAAACATTTCTAAAAAAAGAGTAGCAATTCTACCAGCAACAAAACTAATAAATTCTTTGAATTTATTTTTATTTGTGCTATTGAATACATATTTTCTATTTGTTATATATGCAAAAAGAACTGCTGCTATCCATGAAAAAATAATTGCAGCCTGCAATTCATAACCATTTGTCGGATCTAATATTAAAAATAATAAAATATATTTTACAACAAAATTAACAATTGCAGTTAATGTTCCAAACATAGAGTATTTAATTACTTCGTTATATTTTTCATATATTTTTTTAAAATTAATATGCATTTATTTCTCCTAACTTATCAAATACTAAATAATTATAGCTTATTTTCAAGAAAAAATCAATACACGTGCTATTTATAAGCTAATAATGATAATTGATTTTGAATCATATTAGTTTATTAAATAAATTAATTTAAAAAATCCAAAGACATACTTTGGATTTTCTATTTATTTAAATTGTCTTTGTATTTCCTTAACATTTCATTTGCTAATTCGTCGAGACTATTATTATGATAATGAATATATAAATCTAAATAAAAATTTGAAACTGAGCCACTTTCATTTATTAAATCATTTTCTGAAATATTATTAATTATTTCTATTATTTTATTTTTTGTTTCTTGTTTAACATTTTCTTTAGTAGTATTACTAACTTGTTCAGGATGGCAGCGTATTGAAGATGTAACAATAGGAATATTTACAAAATTATATTCTTTTAATAATCTGCTCCACATATCCTTTTCTTGAGTAATATTATTTCCTTCTTTGAACAATCCACATTTTTTAAAAGCCTCCTTAGGTATTAATATATTACCTCCATTTACTTCTCCACGTAATATGCATGCATAATGTGAATTGATAGATAGTTTATAATCAGACATATGAATTAATGCAGCAGTGGTGTCATTGATAATAATCATACCATTTGAATCTATAAAATTAAAACAAGTATATGAAATTGTTTTTTCATCATTAAAATATCTTAGAAATTCAATATGCTTCTCAATATGATTATTAAAATACACATCATCATGGCTTAACCAAGCAAAATAGTCACCAGACATATTTTTAATTCCTTCATTTAATGCTGATGAAACACCACCATTTGCTTTTGATATGTATTTAATTTTCTCACCATATGATTTTGCAATTTTTTCTGTTTCTCCATTATCATTACTTCCATCATTAACAACAATAATTTCAATATTTTTATATGTTTGGTTTAATGCACTATCTATAGCATATTTTAAATATTTAGAACCATTATAAACTGGTATTATAATAGAAACTAAAGGATTAAAATCTTTATTATATCTATTTTTATTATTTTCAAGAGAATTTTTATATAAAATAAGATTGGTTAACATCTTATTTTCGCAAAATTTGTATTCAAGGTGCTTAAACATTTTTATGAGATTATTTTCAACAACTTCATTTGAATTAATTATATTATTTAATTCACTTTGCATTTTTTCAATTGAAGAAATTAAATCTGAATTTGTTTCGTTTTGATTATTGTAATTTTTATTAAATATTTTTCTTTTCATAAAATCACCTAAAACTATTTTTTTCTCCAAACCATTTTATTTACAATACCAGTATAGCTTTGAATAATTTTTATTATTTTTGTTGAAACATTTTCATCAATATAATCCGGAACTGTAATTCCATAGTCGTTGTTTTTATTCATTTCTACAGCGATTTCAACAGCCTGAAGCAAATCTTTTTCGTTAATTCCAGCTATTATAAAACATGCTTTGTCTAATGCTTCTGGCCTTTCTGTGCTAGTTCTAATACATATTGCTGGGAAAGATTTTCCAATGCTTGTATAAAAACTGCTTTCTTCAGGTAAAGTACCAGAATCACTTACTACAGCAAAAGCATTCATTTGAAGGTTATTGTAGTCATGAAATCCAAGTGGTTCATGCTGAATTACTCTTTCATCTAATTTAAAATTACTCATTTCAAGTCTTTTTTTACTTCTTGGATGACAAGAATATAATATAGGCATATTGTATTTTTGAGCTAGTTTATTTATTGCATTAAATAAACTGTTAAAATTCTCTTCTGTATCAATATTTTCTTCTCTATGTGCTGATAATAAAATATATTTTTGGGGTTCTAGATTTAATTTTTCTAAAATATTTGATGAATTAATATCATCTAAATTATTTTTTAATACTTCAGACATTGGTGAACCTGTCACATATACTCTTTCTTTAGGTAATCCACACTCATGTAAATATTTTCTTGCATGTTCAGAATATGCTAAGTTAACGTCTGAAATTATATCTACAATTCTTCTGTTTGTTTCTTCGGGAAGACACTCATCTTTACATCTATTTCCTGCTTCCATATGGAATATTGGTATGTGCAATCTTTTGGCACTTACTGCACTTAGACAGCTGTTTGTATCACCTAAAACAAGAAGAGCATCTGGTTTTAACTGTTCCATTAATTTGTATGATGATGCAATAATATTTCCTATTGTTTGACCTAAATCATCACCGACAGCGCCCATATATATATCAGGATTTGATAATTTTAAATCTTTAAAAAAAACATCATTTAAATTATAGTCATAATTTTGACCAGTATGAGCTAAAATACAATCAAAGTATTTTTTACATTTTTTTATAACTTCACTTAATCTAATTATTTCCGGTCTTGTACCCACAATAATTAGTAGTTTTAGCTTTCCATTGTTTTCCCATTTGATATTTTCATAATTATTTTTGATCTCCATATATTATTCCTCCATTACATAGGTATCAGAATTATTTGTATCAAATAATTCATTGGCCCATAATATTAATACTAATTCATCATTTCCAATATTATTAATACTGTGTTGATATCCAACCGGTATAGTTACATATTGAAGTTTTTCTCCACTGACTGTAAATTCAAATTTTTCGTGAGTTACAATATGTTCAAATTTAATTTTTGCTTTACCTTTGATAACAATAAATCTTTCCATTTTTGTGTGATGATAGTGACCTCCGCGTATGATACTAGGATTTGTTGTTGAAACTGAAACCTGTCCGCATTCTTTTGTTCTAATTAATTCACAAAAAATTCCTCTGTTATCCCTGTGCTCTGATAAATCCACTACCATGTTTTTTACAGGGACATAACTAATGTATGTTGCATAAAGTTTTTTCGTAAATTCATCACCAGTAGAAGGAACCATAATTCCTGTATCATTATTTTTAAATGATTTTATTAACTTTGCAATATATCCTAAAGTTTTTGTGTATGTTACAGGAACTGCACAGAATTCATTTATTTTATATGGCTTATCATATAAACAATTAATTATTTCTTTGCAAACATCATCAATATATGCTAATGTAAGTTCTTTATTTTCATCATTAACAGTTATTTCTAAGTTATTTGCAATATTATTACAAAATGTTGCAATTACACTATTGTAGTTTGGTCTACACCATTTACCAAATAAATTAGGAAATCTATATACATATACTTTTACATTATTTTCTTTGCCATAGTTAAAAATTAAATCTTCCCCAGCTTTTTTTGATTTTCCATATTCATTATCTAATTCTGCTTGTATTGATGATGAAATCATAATTGGGCATTTATTATTGTTCTTTTTAAGATTATCTAAAAGAATTGATGTAAAACCAAAATTTCCTTTCATAAATTCGTCATCATTTTTTGGCCTATTAACTCCAGCTAAATGAAAAACAAAATCACATTTTTTTGTATATTCGTCTAATTCTTCCAAAGTAGAATCAATATCATAGCTAAAGACTTCTATATTGTTTTCTAAGCTAAGAAAGCATTTAAGATTTTTACCTACAAATCCATTTGCGCCTGTAATTAATACTTTCATGGAATCCTCCTTATTTACAATCTTTAAATAAATCTAATTTTAATAATAATTCTTTCATACCTTCTATATCTAATCTAGAAGTATTATGTGAGTTATATTCTGTTATTTCATCTAGGTTTGCATTTCCTTGATTAACATATTTTTGATAATTTAGGTTTCTATTGTCTGCAGGAATTCTATAGTAGTTTCCCATATCTTGAGCATTAACCATTTCTTCTTTTGTCACTAATACTTCATACAATTTTTCACCGTGTCTTGTACCAATACAATTAATAGGAACGTCACTGTGTTTCAATTCTTTAACAGCATTTGCTAATGTATCTATTGTTGCTGCTGGTGCTTTTTGCACAAATAAATCACCTTGTTCACCATGTTCAAATGCATATAAAACTAAATCAACTGCATCTTCCAATGTCATCATGAATCTTGTCATGCTTGGATTTGTTATTGTAAGCGGTTTTCCTTGCTCTATTTGTTCACAGAACAAAGGAATTACCGAACCACGTGAGGCCATAACGTTTCCATATCTTGTTCTACAAATTACAGTTTTATTATTTCCTAAATTTCTTCCTTTTGCTATTGCTACTTTTTCCATCATTGCTTTACTCATACCCATAGCATTTATTGGATATGCTGCTTTATCAGTCGAAAGAACTATTACTTTTTTTACGTTATTATTAATAGCTGCTTCTAGAACATTATCTGTACCTAAAATATTTGTTTTAACTGCTTCAATTGGGAAAAATTCGCAGCTAGGAACTTGTTTTAATGCAGCAGCATGGAATACATAATCAACGCCATTCATTGCATCATTTATGCTTCTGTAATCTCTAACATCACCGATATAGAATTTAATTTTATCATTTTTATATTTAATTCTCATATCTTCTTGTTTTTTTTCATCTCTAGAAAAAATTCTTATTTCTTTTAAATCAGTATTTAAAAACCTGTCTAACACAGCATTTCCAAACGATCCTGTTCCTCCTGATATTAATAAAACTTTGTCTTTGAACATTTTTATCCCCTCTTTCTAATTTTTTTATATATTTTACGTAAAGTTCTATATAGTGTATTTAATCTTCCATTTTGTAATGTGTATAAATTCAATGAGTATACTGGAGTGCTTTTTTTGAATAATATTTTTTTAATTATTTTCCTAAATTTACTTGTAATTATAAACTCTTTGCTTTGCATATATTCGTATCTTTGCAATTCATAATTATGTTCTTCTGAATTGTTGTAATTAAATTCGTTACTTATAATAGAAGATGCTTGATTTAATAATTTCGCCTTTTCATCTAAGAAATTATCAAAATAATTATTGCTAAAAATGTAAGATATTATCGAATTATATTTCTGAATTTCTTTTTCTGAATCGAGTTTATTATTTATTATTGTTAAAGGTTCTTGTATACCTAAAATTCTATTATTTTTTAGTATTTCAAAATATAGACATACATCTTCTGCTGAAGGCACATCTTGCTTAAACATTATATTGTTGTCAAGTAAATATGGTCTATATATCATTACAGTTGATAGATTGATATAGCATTCATTTATAATTGAATGAAGGATATATCCATATTGATAACCACTATTTACGTAACTTGGTTTATGATCATAATTATTATAATATGAAGTATGTGAAATAACATCTCCTGAAGAAACCATTTTAGTTAATTGATTTTCAATTTTTTTGCAATCAAAAATATTATTTTGTTCAAGAAAAGCAATGTAATCGCCAGTAGAATTTTTAATTCCTTCATTCCATGCAGTTGATATAGATCCCTTTTTATCTAGTGAAATATATTTAACTGTGTTTTCATTATTATTTATAATGTCTTTTAAACTTGACATATCATCTGTACTTGCATTGTTAACAATAATAATTTCAATGTTTTTATATGTTTGATTTAATGCAGAATTAACTGATTTAATAACACTAGGAATATTATTATGAAATGGAATAATAATACTTACTTTATTGCTATTTAATTTTTCACTGTTTTGTTTTTCGATTTCTTCAAATTTTTCTTTACAGTATTCTATTGTTTTATCATAAGGGCCATAGTTAAAGAAATTGTATAGATCAAAATAATAATTATAAACAGATCCATATAAATCAATTTTTTGGCTATCTGAAAAATATTTTATAGCATCTATCCAAAAGCTATTTCCTTCTGTAACAACTTTTGGACTTGTATTTGTTACAGATTTAGAATGTATACGTGTTGCAGCCAAAATATTTGGTATATGAATAAATTTATATCCTTTTTTATACATGTCAAACCATAATTGATAATCTTGAATACATCTAAGATTTTCATCAAATAATCCAACTTCTTCAAACGCCTTTTTAGGTATTAATAAAGTTAGCCCATCTATACCGCCCTTAAGTAATGAAAATGCACTGTCTTTATTTAGGACATTGCTGTCAAATACTATATTGCTAAGTAATTTTCCATATTCATCAAAAAGAGAGAAATTTGAATATAGTATAGAGTTTGTACCTATTAATTTGTGCTTTTTCAAATAATTAATTTCAACTTCAATTTTTTCTGGATAATATAAATCATCATGACTTAACCATGAGAAATACTCTCCAGTCATATTTTTAATACCAAGGTTTAAAGCTGTAGATACACCACCATTTTCTTTTGATATATACTTTATTTTGTCCCCAAATGATTTACATACTTTTTCAGTATTATCTGTAGATCCATCGTTAACAACAATAATTTCAATGTTTTTATATGTTTGCCTTAGTGCACTGTCAATTGCAAGTGAAACATAGTGTTCTCCATTATAAACAGGCATTATAATTGAAACTTTTGGAAATTCATTATTTATATTCATATCATCATCTGTATTATTTTCATTACAATAATCATAATTGAATTCTAATAGATTTTTTTTAGATGCGAGATACATATGTTTATTAAACATTTCTATTAAATTGATTACATCAGGATTTGAATATATTATTTTGTTATCTGCTAAACATGGCTTGTCCAAAAAAACAGGAATTTCTTTTTCTTTAGATATTTTTTCATATATAGTTTTTAATTTATATATTAGTTTTTTAACATTTTTATCTTCGTAATTTATTTTATCATTTTTTAAACTTCTATTTTTAAGTTTATATTTTTGCTTTTCATATGCTGATTCATATACCTGACTAACTTTATTGAAAAATTCATTGTAGTTATATTTTTCAGACACAAACTTCTTAGAAAGAATTCCTCTAGTTATTCTTTCTTCAGGATTATTTATGTAATAATTTATTTTTTCATACAAATCATTTGAATCTAAATTATTAACTAGTATACCAACATCTGGTGCACCAGTTGTGTAAGGTAATGCACTATTATTGAAAACAATTGTAGGTATACCAGAAGCCATTGCTTCTACAGCCATCATTCCAAATGATTCACTAAGTGATGGCATTAAGAATAAGTCTGATGCGTTATAGCAAAGAAGAACATCTTCTTCATTTATAATTCCAAGTTCAATAATATTATAATCATTTTCTAATTCTTTTAGTAAACCTGTTTGAGAGCATGTTAGAATAGTAATATTGCTTTTATTTTCTATTTTCTTTAATGCATCTACAATATAATTAGTTCCCTTTAATTCTTGTTGTTCTCTAAAGAATATAACTATATCAGAAGGAAAGATGTTTAATTTTTTCTTTGCTTCTTCCTTTGAAAGTTTAAACTCATATTTTGACATATCTACGCCTAAAGGGATTTCATGTATTCTTAGATTTTTTGTATATGGATTTTTCTTTGCCATGTCATACATAAATTTTGAATGAACTATTATATCAATATCAGTATTTGCAAGTTCACTCTTAATTTTCCATAGTTCTGAGCAGTTATCATAAGGCAAATCAAAGATTGTATCTAAATCATTACAATTATAACATCCATTTTCCCATTTATTACAATCTAATGTATGAACACATCTTCCTGTCATAAACCATGGATCATGAAAGCTAACAACTGTTGGCTTAGTTTTAGCCATGTTGAAAAAAGTTGGTAAAGAAAATCTACAATTATGAACCTGATGAAAATGTACCAAGTCACTATTTTTATAATATTTGTTGTTTTTTAACATTAATGTTGATGTTGATAAAAGAGAGTGCGTAGACATTATATTATGTTCTAATTTATGCAAATAAAAATCCTCATTTATCGAATCAAATGTTGGAAACATGGTTACAACATTTGGATTGGTAGAAAGTTTGTTAATTACCATTTGTTTTATTGAGTATGATTTGTCTTTATTTAATTCTTCCATTATTTGATAACCATTAAATATTTTCCCATATATATCATTGTCATTTACTTCTAATATTTTCATTTTAACTAAACCTTTCTAGAATTATTGTTTATATATTTTTTTATAATTGCATCAGCTATTCTTATACTAGCTTTGCCATCTCCATACGGATTAGATGCTTTGCTCATTTTTTCGTATTCTTCTTTATTTGTTAATAATTCTTTTATTAATTTATAAATTGTTTCTTCATTTGTGCCAGCAAGTTTTAATGTTCCTGCATCAATTCCTTCTGGCCTTTCTGTAGTATCCCTTAAAACTAAAACAGGTTTTCCAAGAGAAGGTGCTTCTTCTTGAATTCCACCACTGTCAGTTAGAATTAAATATGATTTATTTAAAAAATTGTGAAAATCTATTACTTCTAATGGGTTAATTAATTTTATTCTATTATCATTTCCAAGTATTTCATCTGCAATCTCTTTAACTTTTGGATTTAAATGTACAGGGTAAATTACTTTCACATCAGGTGTTTCATCAACTATTCTTTTAATTGCTTTAAACATGTTACGCATAGGCTCACCTAGATTTTCTCTTCTATGTGCTGTAAGTAAGATAAGTCTACTGTTTCCAACCCAATCAAATATTTCATTTTTGTAGTTTGGATCAACTGTTGTAGATAATGCATCTATTGCAGTGTTTCCAGTAACAAATATATTTTCTTCTTTTTTTCCTTCAGAAAGAAGACTTTGCTTGCTTTTTAGAGTTGGTGCAAAGTGCATATCACAAAGGACACCAACCATTTGTCTATTCATTTCTTCTGGATATGGAGAGTATTTATTCCATGTTCTAAGCCCTGCTTCTACATGACCAATATCAGTTTGCGTATAATATGCTGCTAAAGCACCTGCAAATGTCGTTGTAGTATCACCATGAACTAAAACGATATTTGGTTTTTCCTTTAAAATAACTTCTTCTAAACCTTTTAAAACTCTACTAGTAATATCACTAAGAGTTTGTCCTTGTTTCATTATATTTAAATCATAATCAGGTTCAATTTGAAAAACATTTAAAACCTGATCAAGCATCTGGCGATGTTGGGCAGTAACGCAAACTATACATTCAATTTCATCTCTTGATTTGAGTTCTTTAACTAATGGTGCCATTTTTATTGCTTCGGGTCTTGTGCCAAATACTGTCATTACTTTAATTTTTTCCATTTTTATTTCTCCTATTATTTTTTGAAAATATTACTAAAAACATAAATTTAAATAATTTAAGTATTCTAAAAAATCTTTTGGGTTGTTTTAAAGCTCTATACAACCATTCTAAATGACATTTTATTATCCAATTTGGTGCTCTTTTTAAGGATTTAGATATTACATCAAAACTACCACCAACTGGCATAAATATTTTAATATTTTTGAGTTTATTTTTGTTATTAATTATAAATTCTTCTTGCTTTGGACAACCTAGGCCAACAAATAAAATATTTGCTTCTGATTTATTTATATTTTCTATAACAATGTTTTCATCGGTATACCCATTACAAGTTCCTACAATGTTAATTCCTGGATATTTTTTTTCTAATTCTGTTTTAGCATTTTTAGCGATAGAATCTTTTCCACCATATAGAAATATTTTGGAATCGAAGCTTACAGATTTTTCGCACAATTTTTCCATTAGGTCTATGCCAGTAATTCTTTCCTGAATGTTTCCTTTTTTTATCCTTGATGCATAAACAATTCCTATTCCATCTGGTATTTGATATTTTTCTTCATTAAAGATACTAATCATTTTTTTATTTTTAAAATATTGCATTATTATTTCTGGATTAATATTTACAATAAAATTAGAAATATTATTATTAAAATCATTAAAAATAAAATCAATTAATTTTTCTGGTTTTATATTTAAAACATTAAATCCTAAAATTTTTTCTTTTTCCATTTAAATCTCCGCAATTTTAAAACAACAAATAATTAAAAATTAATAATCTAATATTTTAACATTTTAATTATGATTCTTTTAAAATTTATTCATATTTTTTTAGTAGTTCAATTATTAAGTGAGCTTTTGCTTCCCATGTATTTTCCAATGCTTCTTTATTTAATAATCTAAAATAACTATCGTTTTTATTTTTTGTTAATTCAATTGACTTATCTATTAATTTTATAAATTCTTCTTGATTATTTGCTATCATTACAGATTCATATTTTTTGCATTCTTTCATTGCAGTAGTAACTATTGGCTTACCAAGAGCCATATATTCAAAAAGTTTAAGTGGTGATGTTGCTTGAGTAATATCATTGATTAAAAATGGTATTGTGCAAACATCAAATTTACTAGCATAATTTTGTAAAACATTATATTCTTTTGAACCTAGGAAATAAATATTTGAATATTCATCTAAATTTGCTTTATCAAAACTATCATCATATTTTATTCCAAATAAAACAATATTATATCCAGGTTTTTCTTTTGCTAATTTTTTAATCATATCATAATCAAACCAAGAAGCTAAGGCTCCATAATAACCAATTATTGGCTTTTTATCATCCAATATGTTTTGGAATTTTTTATCAAATTTAAATTCATTATCAAAGTTATTAAAATGTTCGTAATCAACGCCATTACATGAAAATACTAACTTTTCATTTCCTCTTTTTGAAACAACATCTTTTTGAATTTCATCAGCTGTTACAACTACAAATACATTTTGAGTATCTTTAAGCATATATTCATATTTTTCTTTTATATTAATAGGCAGTTCGTTTGTTCCAACAAGAAGCGGACTTAGGTCATCAATATATTCATAAAGAATTTTATATCCATCATTAATATATCCTTTTAAAGTATTTAAATTAATTGTTGCGTCTGTTGAATAAAATTGAATATATTTTGGTTTATTTATATTTTTTAATTCATTAAATAAAAGATTTTTCATTGCAATATTATTAAAATTAATTAAATATAAATTATTTCTTATTTTTTTAAATGTTTTAACTTTATCTGTAACTGTTGTAACTTCATAAAATACTAAACAATTATTATCTGCAAAATTTCTTGATATATGTTGTGGCCTTTGAAATAGAGGAACATCCCATCCAAAAGAGCTGCGCCATATAATTATTCTATCATAGTCATAATTTAATATTTTTTTAATTTTATTTTTAAATTTTTTATGGTTTAATTTTATATATAAATAACTGAAAATATTTAATTTGGTTAAATATTTTGCTTGAATATATTTATATATTTTTTTAATTGCAACAAATATTCCATCTTTTTTTATCATGGAAATCATTTTATTTATTTTATATCTCATATTAATATCCTTTTTATTTATATATTTTTATATTTTTTTTAATATTTAATAATAAAAATAAATATTATTTATTTTATATTATTTGATAATTCTTTTGCTTCTATCATACAATCTTCCATTGAACAGTATGTCCATCCACCATAACGTCCGATTGTATATATATTATTATCTTTGAAATTATCTTTTAACAATTTGATTTTTTTATCGGTCTCACCATTTATATGTACATATGCAGGATCCATAATTATTGAGACATACTCTTCAAGAATCATAGTATCATCTATTATTCCATCATTTTTTAATGATTTTAAAGTTAAATCAAGTTGTTTTTCAACATTAATTTCTGCATTTTTGTCAAATCCAATTTCTATGTATGTACTAAATTTATTGAAATCCAAAATATTATCATAAAAGCCTACTCTGTAATAATTTGATTCTTTACTTGGAATATATATCCAATGTTCATCTGTTAATTTAGATTTTTTATTAAACCCTAAGTTAAATACTAAAACTTTATTATATGAAAGTTCTGAATTTAATTGATCAAAGCTTGAATTGTTAAATAATTTCAAGAAGTGATTTAGTGGAGCAGTATTAATTAGGTATTCATATTGATATTTTTCACCATTACTTGTAGTTACAATTTTATTGCTCATATCAATTGATGTAATACTTGTATTCAAAAGAATTTTATTTTTATCTAATTTATTATATAAAATATCTATAAAAGAACCTGCACCATTTTTCGGATATAAAAAAGTATTATTATATGACTTATTTTCATTTTCTTTCATATTATTTATTATTTGATTTATGTCAGCATAAGGGAAAAATCTACCCATTGCATCTGTATCTAAAGATTTTAAATCACATGCATATAGTTTTTCATTATATGGTTTTAAAAATTTTTCAACAATTGATTTACCAAACTTACCATATAGCATGTCCAAGAAATTATCATAATTTTGTTTTTCTTCTTTATTAAACAGGTCATATAAACAATCTATAAAATCTTGTTTATCCAGTTCATGTATATTTGTTTGGAAGGGATAATCTATTAATTGATTTTTATATAATATTTTTGTGCATTTATTTTTATATAAAATATCATTTGAGTTGACATTATCTATAAATATTTTTTTAAATTCATCTGTTTTAAAATGGAAAAAATGCCCAGCATAATCCCATATAAAATCTCCTTTTTTTATTGTTTTACAGTATCCACCAACTTCTGATTCTTTTTCTATAATTAAATAATCATTTTTTATATAATTTGCAAATGTAAGACCAGAAATTCCAGCACCAATTATTAAATATTTTATTTTTGTTTGATCCATATTTATCACCATTATCTTTTTAATAATTTTAATATTTTTTTAAGCAATGATTTTATTCTAACCAATATAGAATTAAAGCGAATAAAACATCCGTGCGTTAAACGATGAAATTTAATTGCTGTTGTTACAATTTCTTTACTATTATAAAATTCAGGATATTTTTTAAGTTTCTTTTCAAACTCTCTAAAAGGTCTAGGCTTTCTATAAAATTCTAAACATACAATATATTGAGATTTAATCATTACTAGTATTAGTTTGTTTATAATATAATTTTTTCGTAATTCAGAAATATTATTAGAATTTTCACTTAAAATATTGATAATATTCATTATTACTTTTTCATGATGCTTATAATTTTTCATATATGATTCTTTAGTAACTGATTGGTTTTCTCTTCCAAGATAATATCTATAAATATATATAGGATAGTATTTTATTGTTTTACATGCTATTGAAATATAAGTATTTAATTCCATATCAACATAGAAACAATGCTCTGATAATTTAAAATTTGCATTTTTTAGCATTTGTGTTTTATATGTTGAACAAGAAAGAATAGGGCCCCATTTAGAAAAACCATAGTTATTATAGCATAGTTCATCAAAATTATATTTAAAATATGGCACCATAAAAGGATATACATCCTGAGGTGTTAATGTGTTAGTTGGTGCAAAATCTTCATAATAGTTATTTAAAATAATATCTGTATCTTCATTTTCAAGGATTTTAATAAGCTCATAAAAGTTTTGAGAATCAACAGTATCATCACCATCCATAACTTTAAGGTATTTTCCTTTTGCCTCACGAATGCCAACATTGATTGTAGAACCATGCCCACCATTTTCTTTATCAATTAATCTAACAATTGATTTTCCATTTACAGTAGTTAAGTCTTGTAATTCTTTTCCAATCTTTGCTGTATTATCTTTTGAACCATCATTTACTATAAGTATTTCTAATTTATTTGAATAAGGCTGATTTAATAAAGTCATTACACCATGCCTTAAATAATTATCAACATTATATGCAGGTACAATAACAGTTAAAATTGGTTCATCTACTTGCTCACTAAAACTATGTTTTGGCTGAGTAACAGAATCAAAAATTTTCATTTCCTTGTCAATTGTATTTGCATAATTGAATTTTTCATTTATACTATTATTTTGCATTTTTGATATATATGAAAAATATTCTTTATCATAATACATTTTTTCAATTACATCTGCATATTCTCTATAATTTTCAACATTACATGTTACACCTAATGTATTTGGTATATAGCTGGCAATTACAGGTATGTTTGATGTTACAACAGCACATCCGCTTGATATTGCTTCACATAGTGATACTCCCTGGGTGTCAAATCTTGAAGCAAACAATCCAATACCATGACTTTGATGTACTTTATATATATCTTCATGTGTTAAAAACATTCTGTGTAAATTGACATTATTAAAATTCTTAACAGGTTCTGTAAGAATATCAAACATTTCTCCATCACCATAGATATCAAACGTTAGATCATTAAAAAACTCACGATTGCTCAATTCTAATATTACTCTAATATCTATATCTAAGGCATAGCAGCTATCATTTGTAAATCTTCTTAATATAAATATTTTTTTCCTTAAATCTGGATTTTTATTTTCATATTTAAAAAGGTTATTATCTATATAACAAGGTATTATTTTGTAATTATTAAATGTTATATTTAATAATTCTTCTGCTCTATTTTTAACGAACTCACTTACAAACATCCAGGTTACATTATTATAGCTGTTGTATTTTTTAAAACATAAATCTCTCATTTTGAATTCGTCTTGCCTATCTGAGACATCAAGTTTTTCTTCAAAATAGTGGCTAGCATATAGAGGATAGTCTCTATATAATATATCTGCGCCATGCATGTAAAAGAACAAACTAGTTTCAGTTAGATCTATTGAATCAAAAACATTTGCATAATTATAATCAAAAAAATGTACTAGTATTCTTTTATATTTCTTTTTTTGAAGAAGTTCACGTAGAGAAGAATACGTTCCTTTATATATTTTTATATCTTCAAATTCATATATTTGTGTTTCTGGCAAGCTATTTATTAATGCAACATCTAAATCTAAACCTGCTTCTTTATATGCTTTTACTCTTGTGTGTACAAAAGCAGTATTATATTTGTTTTCAAGTGATGGATATCCAGGCGTAATTAATAATGTATCATTATTAAAAAAGTTATCAAACAAACCAGCAGGTATTTGAAATTCATGGTCTAATTTAGTAATTTCTATTTTGCTTTTTGCAGGTACGTATAGTATTAAAATATAATATTTTAGTGAGTTGAATTTGTTGCCCCAGCATGAATTTAAACCACATTGTCCTAGTATTGTCTTATGCCTGTTTAATATTCTTAATGTACAGCCAGTTCCCTTTAATAAATTTCCTTTTATATTAAAGAATAATTCTTTTGAATTTTTACTTTTGAAAATATGTGGATAAACTAAAAATTTATGATTTTCAGAGCTATTTTCAATTATAATTTTTTTATCTAAGTATTGAACATCAAGTTTATCTTTATTTATCCATTTTTTATTAAGCAAATTCAATTTTAAATCTCCTTTCAACTATAATCCAACTGATTTTTTGTATTTTTCACACATTTCTTCAGCAGGTCCTATTTCTCTAACTTTTCCATGTTCAAGCCAAACGACCCTATTACATAGATTTTTTATTTGTTCAATTGAGTGAGAAACAAAAAGTACAGTGGTTCCTCCACCAATCATTGACTTCATTTTATTTTCACTTTTTTGTTGAAATGCAATATCTCCAACAGATAAGATTTCATCAACTATTAAAATTTCTGGATCTACAATTGTTGCAATTGAAAATGCAAGTCTTGCAACCATACCTGATGAAAAGTTTCTTACAGGGACATTTAAAAAGTCTTGCAATTCAGAAAATTCTACTATTTCATTAAATTTCTGGTCTATAAATTCTTTTGAATAGCCTAATACTGCACCATTTAAATATATATTTTCTCTTGCAGTTAAATCCATATCAAAACCTGCACCAAGTTCTATCATAGGACATATATTTCCATATATTTCAATGTTTCCTTTTGTTGGCTTCATTACGCCTGCTATTATTTTAAGAAGTGTAGATTTTCCAGCACCATTGCTACCAATAAATCCAACAACTTCACCTTTTTTAACTTCAAAGCTTACATCAGATAAAGCCCAGAATAAATTTTTTTCTTTCTTTTTTCTTTTAAAGAAATCTATAAAAAATTGTTTTAAAGAGAAATTTTTTTCAATACCTAAGTTAAAACGCATTGAAACATTATTTACCTTAATCATTTCTGCCTCCTAAACATAATAAATAAATTTATCTTGATTCTTTTTAAATAGTACTAATCCTATTAGTAATACAATTAATGCTGAGCCAGCACAAATTCCAAATGATGCTAAACTTGGCATTTCATTATATAAAATAATTCTTCTTATAAAATTAATATAATGATACATTGGGTTTAATTTAAAGAAAAATTGTAACTTTGGAGAAATTAATGAAATATCATACATAATTGGTGTTAAGTATGTCCAAAGTGTTAAAACAATTCCATAAATATAGAACATATCTCTTAAAAATACAGATATTGTAGCAAGTATTAATCCCATTCCAAGTGTAAATATAAATAAGCATATATATGCATATGGAAGAACCAAATGATATATATTTAATCCTGTTCCAGTAGCTAATATTACTATATATAAAGGAATTAAAGTTAATAAGAAGTTAATTCCAACAAATAGACATTTTGAAAGTGGGAATATATATTTTGGAATATATATTTTGTTTATTAAAGGGAAATTTGCAACTATTGAACTCATTGATAAATTTGATGCCTCACTAAAATAGTTAAACATAACTAATCCGCTTAAAACATAAACTAGATAATTAACTCCAGGTGTACTAAATTTAAAAATGTTTGAGAAAACTAAAGCCATTACTGCCATGTTTAATACGGGATATAATAAGCTCCATAAAATTCCTAAAACCGATCTTTTATATTTTACTTTAAAATCTCTTGATATTAATTGTTTTAATAGAAATGAATATTTCTTGAAATTTACATATAAATTTTTAATCATTTTGTCTCCTTCTAATTTTTATTTTTAAATAGCTATTTTTATAATTTTTGCTACCCAAATATTATATAATAAAGTTGAAGTAAATTCAACCGTAAAATCTAATTAAATCTAATAATCCGTAAGAAATTTAAGCCTTTTTTTCATCAGATATTAAAAGTTTAAATAATAATACAAAATAAACCGTAAAACTCAAACTATTTAACATGTTTCCTGAATAATATGAAATTGCAAATGTCATTAGTATTGTAATAAATGAAATTAAATTTGTATTATCTATATTTTTAAATTTATTTTTTACAATTTTTACTAATTTAATTAAATAATTAAATAATAATACAAAATATGGAATAAGTATTAGTATTAATCCTACTATTCCTAAAGCATAATATTGCACTACAAAATCTTTTTCTATATTAAATATATTTTGGACTCTTGTATTTGTAATTCCAAATAATATATCTAATTTATTATTATTTATTTCTATTACTCTTTTAATCATAGATTCTTCAATAAACCTATAATCAACTCTTTTAAATCTTGGCTCATTTAATATATTAATCCAAAAATCAGGATCATATTTATATGGATAACGCTCTAAAATAAATTCTTTTTTTATTTCTTTTTTTTCATAATTTTGTTCAATATAATTTATTTTAGAAATATTTTCATTTTTAATATTTTCAATTTCTTCAATATTTTCAGTTTTTTCATTTTCTAAAACATTATTTTTTTCATTATTATTTAAATAATTATCTACATTTATATCTTCATTATTTGTAATATCAGAAGATGCTTCTATAGTTTTAGTTTCATCAATTCTTTTAAAACTTGGATTAATTGGTAAAATTAAAACATATAAAACAAATATAATTAATGGAACATACAATAATTTAATTATTTTTTTATTTTTATCTATAAATATATTTTTAAAAACATAAATAAATACTGTATATACAAAAACAATAAACACACCAAAAACTGCAACTTTAGTTGCTAATAAAAATAATGAAAAAATATTAATAATTAGTGTAAATATATTTAAAAATGATTTCTTTTCTAAAGCAGAAAATATAACAAAAGGTAAAAACATTAAAAGTATAGCACTTATTTGATTTGCAAATTCAAATAAACCTTTTGATGACAATTCTTGATATGTATAATTATTTGAATTATTAAACCAAGTAAAGAAATTCCCTTTTATTTTTTGATCATTATAACTGCTATATGAAAACATAAAAATATTACTTACAATAATTATTAATCCAATTATTAAAACAATATATTTTATTATTTTTATTATTTTTTCTTTATTTATATTTGAAACATATAATGCATAAATAAGTACAAACGGTGCAAGCATTTTTATAAAATACAGCAATTCTTTTTTTAAAGAATAATTAAAATTTCCAGGTACTAATGAAGTAAAATGATTTGCATTTATATGATGAAAAACAATATAAATTAAAAGAATTAATGGATAAATAAAAAGAAGGTATTTTTTCTTATTTTTATCTTGAAAAAAATAAAATAAAAATAAAATACCAATTATAATAACTCTAATTAAAGTTGAAATAGAATTATAAAAAACTTTTAAATCAAATATTGGTTGTATAATTAAAAAAGCAATTAATATATAATTCATTGCTTTAGAAAAATTATCTTTTTTTATAATGCCATTTAAAAACATCAAGCATAAACCTCCCGGAATTAATTGTCATCATTTTCCTCAATTTTTCTTTTTTTAGATATATCTCTATAACCAATTGAAAATACAGCAATTACCATTAATCCAAATGAAAGCGCTTTCCATAAACCACTTTCTAGAAGAATAATTGCAAACATTCCAAAAGTTGCACTTATTCCATAAAGCATAAATACTGATTGCTTTTGTGTGTATCCTTTTTTCATTAATTTATGATGTAAATGTTCTCTATCTGCTTTAAATACACCTTTTATAGATTTTGTTTTTATCATTCTTCTTATTATTGCTAAAAATGTATCAAATAAAGGAAGAGCAAATATAATTAAAGGTGCAACTAAAACAATTGCAGTATATGTTTTTGCAACTCCTAGAATTGATATTATTGAAAGTGAATATCCTAAAAAGTTAGAACCTGTATCTCCAATAAATGTTTTTGCTGGATTAAAGTTAAATGGTAA
>JAEEGL013642193.1_pt1 | contig 26056 bp, 23 predicted proteins | sample 9134231 | NCBI WGS metagenome assembly JAEEGL01 (sample SAMN16246548, study PRJNA631951) | gut metagenome | biome: gut microbiome; feature: rumen; material: fiber-attached | host: Bos | place: Iran: Karaj | collected 2018-10
TGAAACGCCGATCCTTTTTGCCATGCTTCCGGATCTTCACGGGAAAACAATTCTGGATATTGGCTGCGGGATGGGGCAGCACGCAAAGCAATATTCTGATATGGGTGCGGAATCCGTTCTGGGAATCGATATCTCTGAAAAGATGCTGGGATATGCCGAAGAACACAACAAAGCAGAAAACATCACCTATCAGCGGATGGCCATGGAAGACATTGAAGAAATAAACCGGCAGTTTGATCTGGTTACAAGCTCCCTAGCGTTCGATTATACGGAGGATTTCAGCGGGCTGATGGTGAAGATCCGGAATCTCATGAAGAAGAATGCGGAGCTTGTATTCAGCATGTCCCATCCGATCGTGACGGCATGGGACGGAACGTATGACAGATATACCCGTACGGAAACCGGGGAACGCCTGTATGCGAACCTCAGGAACTACTGCATGGAGGGAATGCGGAAAGTCAACTGGGTTGTGGACGGGCTCGAGCGTTATCACAGAACGGTTTCAACGCTGATCAATGATCTGGTCAGCGCAGGATTAATGATTGAGGAATGCCAGGAAGCCCATATTTCAGATGAAATGCGAAAACAGTACCCTGCTTTATTCGGCGGGACTATTCATCGCCCGGAGTTCATCTTTTTCAGGTGCCGGAAAATACCGGAATAGACGCAACATTACGTCCATGATATTTATCTTTGATTATATGACTAATCTGATTGCGGCTGTTCCGGCCGAAGTTGACGCCGATCAGAGTACCGATGTGAACAGCGTATGGACGGAGGAGCCTTACAGGAACCGGGGGACCGGCTCATACCTGCCCAGCGCAATCTAGCATGAGGCAAAGGAAATCCGGTTTACGAACCGGAAGTGAAATGATATAATCAGTCATCACAACAGGCCGAACGAGTCATTACAAAAGAAAGGCAAAATACTGACGATGGCAGCTACGCAGTTTGAAGCCTTCCTGGCTGAGGAAGTCAGGAAAGTCAAAGGGATCTCCTATCCGGTCAAGGCGGGTTTTTTTCGGCAATTATTTATCAAAAAAGCGCCCTGCAGCAAACTGCATCCGAACCCGGAGGACGAGTTCTGTTTCCCGGAGATCGGGCCGAACTACGGGATCATGTCCCGGTACGCGGCTGACTTCCGGAGAGTTGGATCGAACCCGGCGGATATGCAGTTTCTCGACAGTCCCATCCGGGAACCGATCGAGGTTGAAAAAATCTATCCGAACGGATATATGATCCTGAACGGGCATCACCGGTGGGGCGGCGCCATCCAGGCCGGCATGAAAACCCTGCCGGTCAGGATCGTCGACCTGACGCAGAAAAAAGACATCCAGGAAATGCTGCGGAATGCCGGTTCCAACCGGCGCGTCACCCTGGACCTGGATGAAACGGTTTTCCTCCCGGCAGGCGATCCCTCTCCGGAAAAGCCGCTCCGCTTTCCGCTGAACCGGTTCTACAAGGAGCGGATCCGGCTCGGCGTTCCCAAGCTGTTCCATATGCTGAACAACTCCGGTTACGATATCTGGATCTATACCGCCCGGTACTATTCAGTCAATTACCTGAAATATTACCTGAAGCACTATCGCGTTCACGTAACCGGTATTGTTACAGGCACCGCCCGGAAAGGCCCTCCCGGGTCCGATACCCGGAAAGCGCTGGAGACCATGCTCGAATCCAGATATGAGTCGACCGTCCATATTGACAAAAACGAGGTCATCCGTACCTTCACAGGCTCCCGGTCCTTTGAAGAGTTCCCCCTGAGCGGCGCTCCCGAAACCTGGCCCCTGGAGGTCATGGACGTTTTTGAGAAGATGAAGAAAAATGGCTAAACAGAAATCAACCCGGAGAATGCGGGTGTCCTTTGATCTGGACGAGGTGCTGTTTGTCTCCCCGAAGACACATAAAACAGAACCTGAACTGCCCTTCCCCCTGCGGAACCTTTACCGGGAACGGCTCCGGCTCGGAACGCCGGAACTGATCTGGGAGCTCCAGATCCAGGGATATGAGGTCTGGATCTACACCTCCTCCTTCCGGTCGGAAAGGTATATCCGCAGGCTCTTCCGGTGCTACGGCGTACATCTGGACGGCATCGTCAACGGAAACCGGCACCTGAAGGAGGTCCAGCGGGACAATAAAACGGTCTTGCCCCAGAAGCTGCCGAACCGTTACCGGATCTCCCTGCATATTGACGACGAGGAAGTCATCTGTTCCGCCGCCGGCCAGTACGGTTTCCGGGCGTATCAGCTGAACAGCCAGGACGACAACTGGAAGGAAAAGATCATCGAACAGGCGGACAGGATCCGGAAAATCGAACATTTTGACGACCCGTAATCATCCGCGGCTGAAAAACGCAAGCAGGCTCCCGTACCGGCAGGAACCGCGCCGAAACTCTGCGCCGGCATATCGCGCATGGTATCGTGAAGGCCGATACTGATGCGGAACATATGTGACATTCCGGAACATCCCATTGAAAGAAACGGACAAAATCAAGTATAGTCAGGCTGCGCCAAAGTGCGGCAGGCCTGCAAAAGACCGCGGAAGCCGCAAGAGGGAGGATATCTCCTATGCATTCTATCCGTATCAGGTATACGCTCTTAACAGTATGCGCGATTATTGCCGCACTGAGCATCGCAACTTTTATCGGTGTGGAATCGATCAAAAAACTCGGAAATGACGATGCCGACCAGATGCTTTCCCTGATGTGCACAACCGGGGCAATGAATCTGGATTCCTATTTTGACAGCGTGGAGCATTCCACACAGACGGTGGCGTCACTTGTCCAGGGCAGCCTGGAAGATATGCCTTTCGACCAGTTCGGGAGCCAGGTCGAACGTTCGCGCAGTCTTTTCGGTGAGATTGCCGACCACACGAACGGTGTGCTTACATATTACTTCAGAATCGATCCGGAAATTTCTGAAGACGTAAAAGGTTTCTGGTATGTTAACCTGGACGGAAAAGGGTTCACGGAGCATGAAGTGACGGATATTACCGCGTATGATACGAACGACACTTCCCGGCTTGTCTGGTTTACCGTTCCGAAGGCGACCGGGAAAGGGGTCTGGCTTCCGCCGTATTATACGGAGAATCTGGATGTCCTTGTTATTTCATATAACCTGCCGGTTTACTGGAAAGACAGGTTTGTCGGCGTGGTCGGCATAGAGATCGCATGGGAAACCATGGCTCATGAAGTGGAAAACATCAGGCTGTTTGATTCCGGATACGCGTTCCTGATTGACACTGATTCAAATATTATCTACCATCCGGATATTACATCCGAGCAAGAGAAATTTGCTGTTCCGGATGGATTGCTCAGCGAGAAGGACCATGTCCGGTATCGCTACAAGGGTGTTGAGAAGAAGGCGGCCTGGCTTCCGCTCAGCAACGGGATGAAGTTGTACGTGTCCGTTCCGATGTCGGAGATCAATAAAGGCTGGGAGGATATGATCCGGAACATACTGATTGCGTCTCTCATTATTCTGGCATTTGCAAGTATTGTTATTCTGCATTTTACAAGCCGTATCACAAAACCGCTCCGTGAACTTACGGAAACGGCCAGGCATGTGAACAGCAATCCTTCTGAAAAAAGGGCGGACCTTGACAAAAATGACGAGGTCGGTATCCTGAAAAGCAGCCTGTCACACCTGGATTATAAAGCCTCACATGATGAACTGACCGGCGTATTGAATCGCACCGGATATGAACTGCTCCTCTCCGGCATCGAATTTGGCAGTACCTATATGATCCTGTTTGACGCGGATGATTTTAAAACCGTCAACGATACTTACGGGCATGAAGCCGGGAACCAGGTCCTGATCAGACTGGCCCGGGTTTTACAGAACAGTTTCAGATCGGAGGATTACGTCTGCCGTGTCGGCGGGGATGAATTTGTCGTCTTTATGGTACATACCACAAAGGCGCAGCATGACCTGATCGCCGCTAAGATTGAAGAAATCAATAACGAACTGTCCGAATCGAAAGACGGACTGCCACCGGTAACCGTCAGTGCCGGAATCGCGCACGGGTCAGGATCCCCGGACGCGACAGACTGGTTTGAAAAAACGGACGCGGCGCTGTATCGCGCAAAACAGAGCGGAAAACATACATTTATGTTTTCTCCGGAAAACACCTGATCCGGGCTGCTTCCGAAACGAGGCTTTCCAGGCGGGGGATCATTCCGGACGCACAAGGTTCCGCGGCCGCTGACGGGAGAATGGAATCTTGACTTAGAGCTTACTGTAATGTTACAATATTCCCATAAAGGATCAACCGGAATATGGTTATGGAATGTACTGCTTTTTCTCTCATCACCCGGAATGCAAACTGACGGGATTCCGGCGGAATGACCGGTGTAAGCAATCAGTTCAAGGGAGGACAGGGCGCTGTGTGGAATACTGATTTTGTGTTTCCAAGCCTGCTTGTGCTTGCTGTCCTTCTGCTGTTCTATTTTCTCCGCCCGCGGCTTTCGAACCGCCTGAACAAAGCGTTCCTGATTCTGGTCATCACGGACATCGCAACGATCCTCTTGGATATTGCGGCAAGCAAAGCGGACAACCATTACCAGTCGTTTTCCATTCCGCTGCTGTCGCTTCTGAATCTGTTGTATTTCGTCGCGTATATTGCCAGGTCCCTCGCGTTTTTCCGGCTGGCAATCGTGCTGCTGAAACTGGACCATCCCGGTTATTCGGGCAAAAAGTACCTGATGTACCTGGTTTTTCTGACCAGTGAAGCGATTGTGCTTTCCAGCCCCCTGACCGGCGCGGTGTATACTGTCGACGGCACGGGGTATCACCGCGGACCGCTGTACGCTGTTCTGACGGTGAATTCCTTCTTCTTCCTGGTGATGGGAATTATCCTGCTGGTCCGCTTCCGCAGGCGTATCCGCAGAAGCACGTTAATCAGCGCCCTGGCCTATCACGCGATTCTGATTGCCGGCAGTACGGCCCGGATCCTGTTCCCGCAATACCTGATCATGAATGTATTCTGCCTGCTTGCGATCCTGGTGATATTCCTGTCTTTTGAGAATCCGGACCTTTATATCACAGACCGCGGCCCGGCCTTCAATACCCGTGCTTTTACGGACTGGCTGGATGACCCGATGCACCGGAAGGATAAACGCATCCTTGGTTTCGCGATCCGGAACTACAATGATGAACGAAGCATGTACGGCGGCACACAGATGGACCAGGGCCTGAACCTGATCATCATGTATCTGGTAAAACAGTTCCCGCAGTTCCTGCTGTTTTATCTCCGGGGCGGAAATTTCGCGCTTGCGGGCGCCGACAACGCCGACTGGGAAGAAATCCGCCGGGCGATTTCGGAGCGTTTCCGCTCTCCCTGGCAGGCGGAGGGCGCCGATCTGTACCTGAGCGTGACCTATGTTGAGATCAGCCTGTCCGGCCAGACGGATCCCGCGGACAGGATCATAAACACACTGATATACGCGCTGGATGAGGCGGGCGAGAGCAGGGACGTCGAGCAGACCCTGATGACGGAGGAAACGCTGGAGGAGATTAACCGGCAGATTGAAGTGAAGCGCTGGCTGGACAAAGCGCTTGAGGACGACGCTGTGGAAGTGTTCCTGCAGCCGATTGTTGAAAGCCGTACGAAGCAGACAATCGCCGCGGAAGCGCTGGCCCGTATCCGGGATGATGACGGAAAGCTGATCGCTCCCGGACTGTTTATTCCGGTGGCGGAAAAGAACGGCAGCATTAACATGCTGGGTGAACAGGTGCTGCGCAAGGTCTGCGCTTTTATCCGAACCCACAGCCTGCAGGACGCCGGACTCAGATGGATCAATGTAAACCTCTCTCCGATTCAGTGCATGCACAGCAACCTGCCCGGACTCTTTTCATCCATTCTGAGGGAATACGGCGTTCCTGCCGCACAGATCCACCTGGAAATCACGGAAGAGTCCATGATCAATTACGTCAAGCAGGAACAGCAGATTGAAAACCTGCTGGATATCGGGTTCCAGATCTCGCTGGACGATTACGGATCCGGCTTCTCCAATCTCCATCAGGTCAAAAAGTTTTCTTTTTCCAATATCAAACTGGATATGAATATTGTCTGGGACTATATCCGCGACAGGGACGCCCTGCTGCCCGCACTCGTCCAGGCGTTCAGGCAGATGGGTTTCAGCATTACCGCGGAAGGCATTGAAACGCAGGAAATGGCTGATGCCATGGCCGGGATCGGCTGTGATTACCTGCAGGGCTATTGCTTCTCCAAACCGCTGCCGATGGACGCGTTTGCGGAAAAATACATGAGCGGGTATTCCGTGAAGGACAGATAACAAGGGATTTCAACATGATTCAAGAGCCTTTCTGCCGCGGCCTTTGAAGGGCATTGATTATCGGATCCGCAAAAAACCTTGACAGGAGAGAATCCCGGAAGTTATATTTCAAACGGAAAAATATCATGTATCCCATATGTGGCCAAGGCATTGAGGAAGATGTACAATGGAAAAGCCAAAGAGGAGATCCGTCGAGCCGGTATATTCGATGTGTGTGCAGCCGTCTTTTATCATCGGAACAAATAACGGGGACGGTTCCGCGAATTTCGCGCCGATTACCTGGGTCAGTGTCACCCATGAGGAAGGGGACGGATACCTGCTTGTCATCAGCATGTCCGGGTCGAAAATGACAAAACAGAACGTCCTGCGGACAGGAATATTCAGCGCGAACCTGGTCAGCACGGATATGCTTCCGTTAATGGATTACTTTGGTTCCCACCATGCCAAAGACGGAAAAAAGGACGGCGTTTCCTATACCTTCAGCCGCGGCGAAGTCCTGGACGTTCCGGTGCTGGACGAAAGCAGATGGGTATATGAATGCGAAGTGGAGAAGACGCTGGAAACCGGCGATTCCACGACTTTTTTCTGCCGTATCCGGAACATCCAGATGGATGAGCGGCTTGTATGCAAGGATCTTTTTGACGTCGACCTGACTGTGCTGGATCCGGTCATTTATTCCGGAAAGTACCACAGCATCGGGAAATCGCTGGGGAATATCGGGGATTTCCTGGAAAGATGAAGAGTATGAGGCCGGAAATGGATAACGGGAAATATATAAAACGCTGCTATGAGCCGGCTGTCCAGGCAGGCAAAAAGGGCTTCGGGGAGTGATCGCGGAAATGGCTGGAATCAGGGCGGCGAATCAGGCCGGCGAAGCACCGGTGGTGCTTCGCCCAGTCACAGAGAAGGATTTGCCTGAAGTCATCCGGACGTGGCCTTCCGATCATCGGCCGGTTTCGGAAGAGGAGGCGCGCGGCGCGATCGCCTATATGCGCGACAGCTACGCGAAAAACACAAAGGGAAGCATCCACCATCTCTGCCTGGCGGTCTGCGGGAGGGAAGAACCGGAAACGATCATGGGCTGGTGCGGGCTGGACGGCAGGAGAAACCATACGGAACCGGAGATCTTTATCCTGCTGGATGAAGAATACCGCCATAAGGGATACGGAACCCAATGCGTGAAAGAACTGCTGCGGACAGCCGTGGAGGAATACGGGCTTCCCGGCGTCCACGGAGGATGCGACAAGGATAACATCGCGTCCTGGCGGGCGATGGAAAAGGGCGGGATGGTCCGGTACGGTACGGAGGACAACGGAGATCCGGTTTTCCGGTTTACCGCCGGGGAAAAGGAGATAAAACCATGAGCAAATACATCGATCTTGCAATGGAACGGCGCAGCCGGTTCACGCCGGAAGGCAGGCCTGTCCTGAACTGCTGCCAGGCAGTCGTTTCCGTTTTCGCGCAGGACGCGGGATATGATGAAGAGGCCTGCATGAAAGCCGCAACCTATTTCCGGGGCGGCATGCAGACGGGTTCCGTTTGCGGAGCGATCACCGGAAGCCTGCTGGCTGCCGGCCTGGCGGGTATTGATGATCCGGACGTTCCGGGGGAGATTTTTCGGAGGTTCCGCGATCACCATAACGGGCTGGTCAACTGCAAAGACCTGCTCCGTATCAACGCTGAAAACGGCGGGGAAAAGATACCGTACTGCAACGCGCTGATCCGGGAATGCGTCGGATACGCGGAAGAGATCCTCCGGGAGAAAGGAAAACTGGAGGCGCCGGATGAAAGCGTTTGACGGGAAACGCGAACGTCCGGGATGCCGGCCTGAAAGGAGCGCTGCATTCCCCCTTGTTTATTGCACTGCAATCCGGCGACCTGCTGGCTGATGACCACAGGGGCGGATGCGTATTGTATGAAAAGCGCGGCCAGGTGGAAGCACTGATGACACGAAGCGGGAAAGGAGGCTGAATCGTTATCGCCTGCTGCATACGGATGAGACTGTAATCAACCACAAGATTAATCATGGAGGTACATCAAAATGGGCGAAATCTTCAGCAACATTCCGGTCATCAAATACGAAGGGCCGGACAGCAAGAATCCGTTGGCGTTCAAGTATTACGATCCTGAAAGAATCATCCTCGGCAAGAAAATGAAAGAGCATCTGCCTTTCGCGATGGCATGGTGGCACAACCTGTGCGCAAACGGCGTGGATATGTTCGGAAGGGGAACGATCGATAAACGGTTCGGCGCCGCGGAAGCGGGAACCATGGAACACGCCAAAGCGAAGGTGGACGCGGGCATCGAGTTTATGCAGAAACTGGGAATCGAGTATTACTGCTTCCACGACGTGGACCTGGTGCCGGAAGCGGACGATATCAACGAGACCAACAGAAGGCTGGATGAACTGACGGATTACCTGAAGGAGAAGACGGCGGGAACAAACATCAAGTGCCTTTGGGGAACCGCGAATATGTTCAGCAATCCGCGCTTTATGAACGGCGCGGGCAGCACGAACGACGTGGACGTATACTGCTTCGCGGCAGCGCAGGTCAAGAAGGCCATTGAGATGACGGTCAAACTCGGCGGCAAAGGCTATGTGTTCTGGGGCGGCCGGGAAGGATATGAGACGCTGCTCAATACGCAGGTCCAGATGGAGCTGGAAAATATCGCGAACCTGATGAAGATGGCCCGGGATTACGGAAGAAGCATCGGATTCAACGGCACGTTCCTCATTGAGCCCAAGCCGAAGGAGCCGATGAAGCACCAGTACGACTATGACGCGGCCACGGCGATCGGCTTCCTGAGACAGTACGGCCTGGACAAAGACTTCAAGATGAATATTGAAGCGAACCACGCGACGCTGGCGGGCCATACGTTCCAGCACGAACTGCGGATCAGCCGCATCAACGGTATGCTCGGATCGATCGACGCGAACCAGGGCGATATCATGCTGGGCTGGGATACGGACTGCTTCCCGAGCAACGTGTACGACACCACCCTCGCGATGTATGAAATCGTCAAGAACGGCGGACTCCCGGTCGGAATCAATTTCGACTCCAAGAACCGCCGCCCGAGCAACACCTATGAAGATATGTTCCACGCGTTTATCCTGGGAATGGATTCCTTCGCGTTCGGACTGATCAAGGCCGCGCAGATTATCGAAGACGGGCGGATTGAGGGATTCACGGAAAAGAAATACGAGAGCTTCAATACGGAACTCGGACAGAAGATCCGCAAGGGAGAGGCCACGCTGGAGGAACTGGCCGCGCACGCGGCGGAGCTCAAGGCGCCCAAGATGCCGGCTTCCGGACGGCAGGAATACCTGGAAGGCGTGCTGAACAATATTATTCTTTCGTAACAGGGCGCCAACCCGGAAGATAACCCTTTATTCAACCGCCGCTGATTCACATTGGATCAGCGGCGGTTTTCCTGTTTCCGGTCAGGGGTTCCTCCCTTTGCAGAGATAGAATACAGTCAGCAGGCCCGGCCCGCAGTGGGCGCCGATCACCACGCCCAGATTGGATATCCGGATATCGCCGATCTCCGGCCGGGCTGCCGAGATTGCGTTCCGTACGGTTTCCGCATCCGTAAGGCAGTCCGCGTGAAGAATGTGGATCACGGTGCCTGAAACGTCCATATCCTGCAGATCATCCAGCACACTGCCGACAATAGCCTTCAGGGCGGATTTCCTGCCGCGGATCTTCTGGACGACATCCAGCGTTCCGCCATCCGGGACATAAAGCACCGGTTTGATACTCAGGAGAGACCCGACAAGCGCGGCCGCGTTGGAAACGCGTCCGCCTTCCTTCAGATAATTCAGATCGTCCACCGTAAACCGGTGCGCGATTTTCAGTTTGTTTGCCTCACCCCAGGCGATCATATCATCATAGCTGAACCCTTCATCCCTGCGCCTGACCATTTCCGCGACCAATAAACCGAGTCCGCCGGAAATGCAGCGCGTATCCATCACATATAAACGCCTTTCCGGATATTCCGTCCGCAGGCGTTCGGCTGCCCGAACCGAATTATCATAGGACACCGACATTTTCCGGCTCATATCGAGGAAAATCAGGTCCTGATCCTGATCAAGGAACTGCCTGAAGAAGTCGTAATACTGCGGTTCCCCGATCATGGATGTTTTGAATCTGGCGCCTCCGCGCATTTCCTCATAAAGCTTCTGCCGGTTTTCTTCCCGGCAGTCGTCCTCATAAACCTGGCCTGCCCTGATATAGGAGTAAGATATGAACGGAACGTTCTTTTCTTCGAGCCATGTACGGGGCAAGTCAGCGGTTGAAGATGTCGCGATGATATAACCAGCCATTTTTCTGTCTCCTTTGTTTCCGGGGCATGAAGGGCCATGCTTTGTGCAGCTTATCCGCACGAAAAGCTTCACCTTGTCCATTGCCTGTTTTCGAAGAAAATTATAATATACACTTATTTCTTAAGTCAATTGCAGGGAAGAGCAAAGGACGTTTGCGACGGGACCTGAGAAGGATGAAACGCCGATCAAACGGACAATTTGATATAACAGGTTGACAATGCGGCTGCTTGCTATAGAATGAATACAGATATATGTCCGGATTGCCGGGCAACAGTATGGAAACGAAGAAAAAGACAGAGCGGGTTATCACGCGCACAGGGCGGGCAATAAGGCGGAGCGGACCGCGCCTGAAAACCCGCCGGAAACGATACGGGAGGCGGAAAACCGCCATCACCGGGGAGGAGGAGAAGGATGGACCGATCCATTCTGGAATGGCTGCTGGAGGAAGATACTCCGGAGGTCAGGCTCAGGACACTGAAGGAATATGAAAAACGGCCGGATAACGACGACAGGGTAGCCGCGTGCAAAAAGCTCCTGCTGGAGAGCAAGGTATACGAACGCGGACTGAAAAAAATCCGGACGGATAAACCCTGGGCAAAGTATGACGCGATTATGGGGTTTGCCGAATGGGGACTGACCCGGGACGATATCGGGAAAGATATCGACGGGGAGGTGTTCGGCCTGATCGAAAGCACAGGATTCAAAATGCTGTGCGGCGAACCCCTGCTGCTCAGGAACCTTGCCAAGCTGGGGTACGGCCGGGAAGAAACCGTGAAAAATGAGACGGATCACGTCCTGGGCCTGATCAAGGAAGACGGCGGCTTTGGATGTATCAGCACCAACAAAAAGATCAACGATCCGAGGAAACCGCACAAAAGCTGCGCAAGGCTGACGGTGGAATACCTCCTGCTGGCCGCCGAACTGCGCCTGCTGGGAAGTCCGGCGGAGTGTGAAAGCGACCTGGTCCGTTATTTCACAAAGCGGAACATTTTCTACCGGACGGACGACATGAAGACGCCGATGGTGGACGTGATGCTGGGAACATTCTACCCGCCGGACCCGATCAAGATCGGTGCGCATAATATCGTTTATGCCCTGAGGGTGCTGGGGTGCCCGCCGGAGTCCGAGGCGATGCAGGCCGGATACAAAGTACTGAACCGGCACAGGCTGGATAACGGGAGGTATATCCTGACAGCGAGCAAAAGCGTACAGGCATTCAAGGCCGGCAATGTCGGCGAAGAAAACAAATGGGTCACACTGTACGCCTGTATGGCGCAGGACGGCTGAGAGCGGCGGGCGTTTCACGGACACCGGGAACGTTTATGATTACGGAGGGGGAAAATGGATCAGGAGGCTTTGACTGCCCTGTTTGAAAAATACGTCAGGAAACTGCGTATTACTCCGGCGTGGGACGTGCGGCTTGAATTTGTGGAAGATCCCGCATGGCCCAAAACAGGCGATTTCAAAATCGACTGTGACGACCGGAAGGCGATCCTGCTTCTGAATATCGTGAATCCAAAGCAGGAAAACCCGGAAGAAGTTATCGTACATGAACTGATGCATATCAAAATGTATCCGCTGGACCAGGTGACGGAATCCCTGATTGAAAGCTGCTTCGAAGAGGGCTCGGCGGCCTCCGGTTTCGCGTACCGGCAGTTTTTTACCGCGCTGGAGCAAACGGTCGAGGAATTGACAAAATGCTTTTTGCTGGAATTCGGAGACAACAGGGAATTGTCTTTCGGAAGATGCGACAGGACAAAATCATTCAACGACCTGTACGACGGATTAAAAAGCATTGAATAACCGGACCCGCTGACAAAACGGCCGGACGTCCGGATTCTTTCCTGTGGAAATAAGGATCAAACTGTGATATAATCATACCCCCATGATAATACAACTGAAGAGGAGCAGGAAAATGCCCGGAGAATTTGACAATCTGCTGCAGGAGAACAAGCGGCTGAGGGCGGCCTGTGAGAAGGCGCAGGAAGAGCGGGAAATATATGCCCGCCTGCATGCGCTCACGGGCAGCTTTATCGTTGTCTATATCGTGGATCCGGAAACGGAGGGCTACCGTGAGTTCAGCGCAACGGACGACTATACGGCAAGCTTCGCGCAGGCGAAGGAAGGAACGGAATTCTTCCGTACGGTCCGGGAAGCCGCCCGCGCCTTCAACCATCCGGACGACATGGAACATTTCCTCTCGGCTTTCACCAAAGAAAACGTGATGGCGATGATCGGGAAGCACGGTATATTTACACTGGATTACCGCGTGATCATGGAGGGCAACTCCATCCACGTCCGGATGAAAGCCGCCATGGTGCAGGAACGGGAAGGACTTCGCCTGATCGTCGGCCTGGAGGACCAGGAGGCGCAGTTCCAGCAGATAGAGGCGGAGAAGGAGATTGAACGCCAAAGGGAAATATACAACCAGATTGCCGCAAGCCTCGCCAAACAGTACGACACGCTGTATTACATCGACATCGAGACCAGTACTTACAGCGAAATCTCCTCAACAAGCGATTATAAAAAGCTGAATGTACCGGCGACGGGAAACGACTTTTTTGCCGAGAGCCGGAGAAGTATCCGCAAGTACGTCCATCCCGAGGACCAGGAGATGGTTATGAGCATCCATTACAAGGACGTCATGCTGGACAACCTGAAGGACCACGGGTTTTATTCCATCGAATACCGGCTGGTGGTAAACGGCGAAGTCGGGCATATCCGGCATACTGAAATCATGGCCCGGGACGGGAAACATATTATCGTATGCATCAAGAATATCGAGGCGGAAGTCCGGGCGAAGCTTCTCCAAAAAGCGAACCAGGAAAAGAGCGTTACCTATACGCAGATTGCCGAGCGCCTGTCCGACCATTTTGACCTGATCTACTATATCGACTGCGGGACCCAGAATTATACAGAGCTTTCCACCAAGCAGAAATCCGGAGAGCTGAAAGTCCAGGCGGAAGGCGGGAACTTCTTTGAAACGGCCCGCAGGAACGCGAACAGGCTCGTCTATTCCGAGGACCGGGAACGGATCAAGCTGTTCCTCGACCGGGATCACCTGATTTCCCAGCTGGAACAAAGGAGGCAGCTGACAGAGGATTACCGGATGAACATCGAAGGCGGGAAAACGCAGTACACACGGATGTCGGTGACCTACTCATCCGATCACAGCCATTTCATTATCTGCGTCGAGAACCGGGATGAGGACGTCCGCAGGGAACAGGAACACCTGGCGGCGCTTTCCATGGCGAACGAGATGGCCCGGCGGGATGAGCTGACCCACACAAAGAACAAGACCGCCTACCAGGAAACGGAGCGGGAACTCCAAAGGATTATTGAAGAAGGCGGAGAACCCTTCGGCATTGTGGTTTGCGATATCAATGGCCTGAAGGTGGTCAACGATACGGAAGGACACCGGGCCGGGGATGAATATATCAGGGCCTGCTGCATGCTGGTCTGCAAGACTTTCCAGCACAGTCCCGTATTCCGGATCGGCGGGGACGAGTTTGTCGCGATCCTCAGGGGACAGGATTTTACCAACCGGGAATCCCTGCTCACCGGACTGCGGATGCAGGTGGAGAAAAACATCCGGGTCAACGAGGGGCCCGTCCTGGCTTCCGGAATGACCGAGTACCAGCCGGACACGGATCATTCCGTGGAGGACGTTTTTAACCGCGCCGACAGCCTGATGTATGAGGAAAAGACATACCTGAAGGAACAGAAACTGATCCAGGAAAGCCATTCCCTCAAGGACAGGGCGAACGTCCGGGTGATCAGCGAAGAAAGGCGGATCCTGCTGGACGCCCTGTACAAATCCTTCGAGATGGTGGCGGAAGGAACGTACGTCTATCTCTGCGACATGAAGTATGACTTTTCCCGCTGGTCCAAGGCCGCGGTGGATACTTACGGCCTTCCTTCCGAGTATATGTACGGGGCGGGGGACATCTGGGAGAACCAGATCCACCCGGATGACCGGGCGGCCTACCATAAGGGGATTGACGAAATCTTCGCCGGGAAAGCGACCGGCCATGATATGCAGTACCGGGCGAGGCGCGTCACGGGCGAGTACGACGTATGCACCTGCCGCGGCATCGTGCTGCGCGATATGTCCGGCGAGCCGGATTACTTTGCCGGCACGATCCGTAACCACGGGATGCAGGGGCATATCGACACGCTGACCGGATTCCGGAACCAGTACGGCTTCTTTGAAGACCTGGAAAGCTACATCAAACGGAACATAGAAGTCAGCATCATCCTGTTCGGGATCAGCAAGTTTTCCGAAGTCAACGAGATGTACGGGTACCAGTTCGGGAACCGGGCGCTGCAGTGCTTTGCCAGGAGCGTTTTCGAGGTAACGGGCAACACCGGACATATCTACCGGATCGACGGAACGAAGTTCGCGGTCATCAGCAACACGCTTTCCATTCCGGAAATGCAGGAAAAATATAACCGCTTCCGCGTGTTCCTCCATGAAGACTTCCGGGTGGACGGCAGGGAATTATTGCTGGACATTCACGGCAGCGCAATGAGAATGGATAATTTTGACATCGATTCGCAGACCGTTTACGCCTGCCTGAATTTCGCCTATGGAGAATCCAAGGCCCGCCAGAAGGGGGAACTGGTGATCTTCCGCAACGACCTGAACGAGGAAAGCCACCAGAGGCTGGAAAAGCTGCACGCCATCCGGGACTCCATTACGCATGGCTTTGAGGGGTTCTTCCTGCTCTACCAACCGGTGGTGGACGCGGAAACAGAGCGGACGATCGGCGCGGAGGCCCTGCTGCGCTGGAAAAACGACGCTTACGGGATGGTTCCCCCGGACCAGTTTATTCCGGTACTGGAGTCGGATCCGCTGTTCCCGGAACTCGGGAAGTGGATCCTCCGGGAATCTGTTCTCGCGGCGAAACAGATGCTGGAAAAAATACCCGGATTTGTCGTCAACGTCAACCTGTCCTATTCCCAGCTGGAAAAACCGGACTTTGTGGATATGGTATTCCGGATCCTGGACGAGGCGGGATATCCGCCGGAGCATTTGTGCCTCGAAGTGACGGAACGGTGCAGGCTCCTGGATATGGAACTCCTGAAAAACGTCATTGCTAGCCTGAAAGCCAGGGGCGTCCTGTTCGCGCTGGACGATTTCGGGACCGGTTTTTCCTCCGTCGGGATTCTCAAGGAGATCCCGATCGATACGATCAAGATCGACCGCAGCCTGGTCCGCAGGATAGAGGAAAACGATACGGAAAGGAAGCTTGTAAAGAGTATTACCGACCTCGGTTCCATTTTCGGCGCGAGAATCTGCGTCGAGGGAATCGAAACAAAGGGGATGCGGGATATCCTGAGCAGTTTCCGTGTAAAGAGTTTCCAGGGATATTATTATTCGAAGCCGATTCCGCCCGAGCAGATCACGGAGCAATATACGCTTTCCTGACTGAACAGATATCCGCAGAAAAAACAATCCGTGCTTTTCCCTGATATAGACATCCCTTCCTTTTTTGAGTATTCTATACGGGAATTGACCATCCCACGCCCATCCCGGGGCGCGGGGACGGCCGGTTCCGGTTTTCCGGAAAAACAGGGAAAAGGAAGATAATACCGTGAAAGAATACAAACTCCTGGTCATCAACCCCGGATCCACGTCCACCAAGATCAGCCTGTTCGCGAATGAAAAGGAGCTGTTTGAAAGAAGCCAGTTCCATGACGCGCCGGTTTTACTGCAGTACCCCCACGTCAACGGCCAGGTGCCGTTCCGTTACCAGGTGATCCTGGATATGCTGAAGGCGGAGGGAGTGGATCCGTCTGAAATCGACGTGTTTGTCGGCCGCGGCGGCAGCGCGTGCACGCAGCCCAGCGGGGTGACGATCATTGACCAGAAGCTTTACGACGATACCGAGGCGGCGGTCGGCGGCAGCGAACATGCCGCCAAGCTGGGGGTTATGCTGGCCTGGAAATTCTCGCTGGCCTACCATTGTCCCGCCTACACGCTGAATCCCACCAATGTGGATGAATACAATGATTACGCGCGGCTTACGGGCATCCGCGGCCTTTACCGCGTCGCCCATTCCCACGTGCTGAACCCCAAAGCGGTCGCGGAGGCGCATGCCCGGGCGATCGGCAAGAAGATCGAAGAATGCAATTTCATCGTCGCGCATATTGACGGCGGCGTGACGGTCAGCGCGCATCATCACGGCCGTATGATCGACGGAACCATGGGCGCCGACGGCGAAGGCCCGTTCGCGCCTACCCGGATCGGCAGCGTACCGGTGCTGGAACTGCTGGATTACATTGAGGCGCACGCCAAAGAAACCGGTTCCGTGGAGACGGTGCTGAGCGACGTGCGGCGGATGTGCTCCAGGTCCGGCGGATTCGTCAGCCTGTTCGGGACTTCCGACGCCGGCAAGATCCACGCGCTGGTGGAGCAGGGCGACAAAAAGGCCGTGCTGGTCTGGAATACCATGATATACCAGATCTGCAAACATATCGGCGCGATGAGCGCCGTGCTTTGCGGGGAGGTGGACGCGATTCTCCTGACCGGCGGGCTGATGCGCTTTGACGACATTACCGAAGGCATCCGGGAACGGTGCAGCCGGATTGCCCCGATCCATGTGTATCCGGGCGAAATGGAACAGGAAGCCATGGCTTTCCCGGTGCTGAAGGTGCTGCGCGGGGAAGCGAAGGCCATGACGTACAGCGGGAAAAACGTCTGGCAGGGGTTTGAAGGCGTCACGTTCTGAAAAACGGGAACAGAAAGCGGGCCGTCATTCGTTGGATTGGTATCATGCCATGCTGCCGGAGGGCGGCGGCGTGAAATGGGATCGGCGGCATCGCCGTGATCGGGATGTGATCAATCGTGAAATATCCGTTCCGGAAAACAATATGCGTGATCCTGCTCCTCTGCCTGGCTTTCGTTTTCCTGCCGGGAAAAGCGGAGACGACGGACCTGGCCGGCCTGCAGCGGCGCCTGATTTCCCTGGGGTATGAAATCGGCAAGGCGGACGGCGTTATGGGACCGAAGACCGCCGCCGCGCTCCTGCTGGCCCAGACGCTGCTGGCGGACGCGGGATACGACGTTGTTCCCACCGGCCAGGCCGACGGGAAAACGGCCGAACTGGTGATGAACGAGGATCACGGGGAACTGCTCCGGACGCTGCTGAAGGGCAGCAAGGGATCCCGGGTGCGGGAAGCGCAGCAGAAACTGATTTCCCTGAACCTGCTGCACGGCAGCGCGGACGGGGCATACGGCGCCGACACGGAAGCGGCCGTTATCGCATTCGAAGAAAAGATGGAGCCCCTGCTGCCCGGCCGCTGCGTGCGCGACGGGAGGCTGTCGACAACGGAATATGATCTCCTGATGGGCGACCTGGGCGTGTACGGGTTTGAAGCGCCGATCTATTTTGACGATACGCATCCGGAAAAGCTGAAAGAAACAGACCTGTACGCGAAGAACGCCTGCCTGATCAACGCGGTCACCGGGGAAGTGCTGTTTGAGAAGGCGGCAGACGAGAAGGCGGAGCCGGCCAGCACGACCAAGATTATGACGCTGCTGACCGCACTGTCCATGTGCGATCCGGAGGAGACTGTTGTCATTCCGGACGCGGCGGCGGACGTGCCGGCGGACAGTACGCTGGTGCCGGTATATCCGGGGGAAACCATGACCATGCGCGACCTGCTGTACGGGATGATGATCCGCTCGGGGAACGACGCGGCCAACGCGGTGGCCGTGCTTTGCGCCGGGAGTACGGAAGCGTTCGCGGAAGAGATGAACCGGACCGCGGCCGGACTCGGAATGAAAAACTCCCACTTCGTCAACCCGCACGGGTATACCGAGGAGGGACACTATACGACGGCCAGGGACCTGGTGACGGCGGCCCGGTACGGGATGACGCAGATGCCTTTTATCCGGATCGTGACGTGCCTGCAGTATCCCATGCCGGCAACGGAGCAAAGGGACGTCCTGGTGCTGACATCGAAATGGGAGATCTTTGATCCGGAATCGGAATACTACATCGCGCACGCCGCGGGAATCAAAAGCGGGTATACGTCCTCAGCCGGCTTCTGCTACGTCGGCGCGTACCAGGAGGACGGCGTCACGCTGATCGCGGCGGTGATGGGCGGGCAGTGGCGCAACATGGCGTGGGCGGACCTGAAAAGGCTGTTTGCCTACGGCATGGCGGTCACAAAATAAAGGATTGTCCGGGATCGGGACAGGGAACCGGGAGGATCATGAAGATGAACAAAGCGGACTACAGCCGGAAGATCTCGGAGCGGCAGTGGAATCTCCCGGACAAGGGAGAGCTGGAAAGCCGGCGGGAAGAAACCTATATCGACGATATCATCCAGAAAAACCATATCGAACGGAAACTGCTGGAACACCTGGACGGCATACAGACCGTGTTCGACGGCGGCGCCGGCAGCGGACGGTTTTCCATCCTGCTGGCGAAACACGGCTGCCGCGTGACGCATTTCGATATATCCCAGCCGATGATCGACAAGGCGAAAGAACTGGCGGAGCAGGCCGGCGTATCGGACCGGATCACCTTTGTGAAAGGCGCGCTGGAGGACCTGGGCGCGTACCCGGATCGCGCTTTTGACATGGCGGTTTCGTTCGACGCGCCGATTTCATACACCTGGCCGAATCAGGAGAAAGTGATCGGGGAGCTGGCGCGCATTGCCGGGAAGCGGATAATGATCAGCGTCTCCAGCCGGCTGGGCAGCCTTCCGTACCTGGCCAATCCGATCCAGAAGAACCAGTTTATCCTGAACGAGGACGCGGACGACCCGTTTGTGCGGTGGTGCGTCGCGAACCGGGAGAACATGATCAACGGATTCCGCTTCAACGCCCAGGCGGCCGGCAAGCTTTACGCGGACGGCCTGATGGGCGGAGAGGCGGAGATCGCGGAGTATGAAAAAGGCGGCGCGCCCTGGTGCATTACCTATACCTTCATGCCGGACGAACTGAAAGGCATCCTGGAGAGAAACGGCGTCCGGAATATCTCGCTCAGCGGGCCCGGCGCTTACGGCAGGACCATCCCGCGGGAAATCCTGGTGAAGATCATGAAGGATCCGGCGCAGAGGGCGGAATTCCTGGATTTCTGCTACCGGTACGATTCCGATCCGTACGTGTGCGGAATGGGAAAAGACAACCTGTTTGCCATGGGAGAGATCGGGCATGAATGAAAACGGACGGACGGGGACGAACGACCGGATGACCGCCTGCGGACAGGAATACCGCGTGATCCGGCTGCTGGGCCACGGCAAGGGCGGGTATTCGTATCTCGCGGAACGGGACGGCAGGCAGGTCGTGCTGAAACAGATTCATCATGAACCGTGCGATTACTACACATTCGGGAACAAATTCGAGTCGGAAACGCGGGATTACCAGCGGCTGAGGGACGCGGGGATCCGGATTCCCGGGATGATCGCGGCGGATCCGGAGACGGAACGGATCGTAAAGGAATACATTGACGGGGAGACGATCTTCGGGCTGGTCCGCGGCGGCGGTTCTGCGGAGCCGTACCTCGGCCAGGCGCGGGAAATGGCGGCGCAGGCCCGGGCAGCCGGACTGAACATCGACTATTTTCCGACCAATTTTGTGGTGCGTGACGGCCTGATCTGGTATATCGATTACGAATGCAACGGCTATATGGACGAATGGAACTTTGAGAACTGGGGCATCCGGTACTGGTCGCGGACGCCGGAATTCGAAGCGTACCTGAGGGAACACGAAGACATGCGGGAAGCAGGGAAAACGGAATGATTGCGGAAACAGCCAGGCTGATGATTACGGAACTGACCATGGATATGGCGCGGGACGTCCACGAAAACTCACTGGACGAGGACAACCGGAGGTTCGTCCCGGACGAGGTCTTTGAAACGGTGGAAGAAGCGCGGGAAGCTATCGCGTACCTGGCATCACAGTACGGACGGACGGAAGGGCCGCTGGTTTACGCGGTGGTCACGAAAGCCGGAAACCGGTACACGGGCTATGTCCAGATGGTTCCGATGGGGGACGGAACGTGGGAGATCGGTTATCACATCGGGAAGGGATACACCGGCAACGGCTACGCGACGGAAGCGGTCCGGGCGTTCCTTCCGGTCCTGGCCGGGCGGATCGGGATCGGCGAGGTATACGGAATCTGCCTGAAGGAAAACGCCGCTTCATGCCGCGTACTGGAGAAATGCGGGTTTGAACGGCTGTTTACCGGGGCGGGGAATTACCAGGGCGAGGAACGGGAAATCGTCCGGAGCGTCTGGAAAAAAGAATCTTCGCCGCGCCCGGAATGACACATCGCTATTTCTGCCATTCGCCCGTTCAAAACAACCGTTCGGCCGAATCGGCTTGAAAAGGCCTGCCAACCTATATATAATCATCGTATATACAGGTGAAATCGCATTATTATTCCATGAAGGAGGGTTTATCCTATGCGTAAGTTTTTATCTCTTTGCCTGGCCCTGATGATGCTGCTCGGGATCGGCGGAGCGCTTGCTGAGGGCAGCCTGGTCGGCGGCTGGACCGCTGCCGAAGATCCGGCGATCACGGACGACGTGAACGCGCTGATCGAAAAGGCGCTGGACGGACTGGTCGGCGTGAACTATGTTCCGGTCGCGTATCTGGGATCCCAGGTGGTCGCGGGGACCAACCACGCGATCCTCTGCCTGGCGACGGCGGTGGTTCCGGACGCTGTGCCGGCATGGAAGATCCTGTACCTGTACGAAGACCTGCAAGGCAACGTGACCGTGCTGAGCGTCGGCGACCTGGATATCGGCGCGCTTTGCGAATACTGATTACGGACAGGGGCGCTCCTTCCCCGAATCCCGCTGCCCGGACAGGGAACGACGATCGTATCATTGAAACCCGGACCGGGGAATGATATAATAATCCGGTTATTTCGATGAAACTTCTGGACGCGGGGAAGCAGCATGAGTAAATCTGTCGATATCGAGATCCGGATCGATCCGGCCTGCCGTGAGCCGGTCGTCGTGATTAACACGGCCCAGAAGACGCAGGAGGTGGAGAACATCGTTCACGCGGTGGAGAACTGCATGAGCGGCGGCTACCCCCTGATCGTCGGCCATCGGGACGAAACGATGGAACTCCTGAGCCAGCGCGACATCTACCGCGTATATGTGGAATCCAGGAAAGTCAGGATCTGCACGGGAAACGGCACCTATGAATCCCATAAATCACTGTCCTGGCTGGAAATGCAGCTGAACCCGGACCGGTTCATCCGCATCAGCCGGTTTGAAATCGTGAATATCCGGAAGATTGCCCGGTTTGACTTCAGTATGGCGGGTACGGTTCATATTGTCTTCGACGACAGAAGCGTGACCTGGGCCGCCCGCCGGTATGTGCGCCCGATCCAGCAGGCGCTGGCCCGTATCGAGACGGGAAAGGAGGAATAAGCGCAATGTACAGAAAAGCAATGCTGCTGGGCTTCCTCGGATACGGGATCGGCGCGCTGATCGGACTGGCCATTGTGCTGCTCCAGGGCGAGACTGTGGATGTGACGGGGTCGCTTCCGTGGATCCTGCTGGGCGGGATTCCCGGCGCGCTGGCCATGGGCAGCTCCGTGGTTTACGGAATTGAAAAATGGAGCATTCTCCGGGCGACTGCCACGCATTTCCTGATCACCATGGGAGCGCTCTGCTTCGGCGGGTATGTGCTGCAATGGTTCGGACCGGAGCGTTCCATGCTCTGGATCATGATCGGCGTATCCTTGCTGGCATATACCGCCATCTGGCTGGCTTTCTACCTGTCCTACAGGAAGACCATCCGGCAGATGAACGACGACCTGGAAAAACTGAAAACATCCCGGAAGGCGGATTGACCGCTTAGACTGAAATACGGACCGTTCAGCCCGAAATAGATTATTTCGGGCTGATTTTTTGTTATAATCGTCTCGCGTAAATCCATTGTGACAATTTCATTTGCGGCAAAGATCAGCCGGTTCCCGGACCGGCCCGGACAATCCGGTTATTCCGGTATCGCTTCAAAGGGGGAATATTGACTGTGAGGAACAGACTTCTGCCGCTGGCGGCCGTGCTGCTGTGCGCGGCGCTGGTATTATCCGCCGCGGCCGCATGGGCGGAGGAGGCGGGCGGAACACCGTCCCTGACGCTGGAACAGACGGAACTGACGCTGGCCAAAGGCAAAACGCAGCAGCTGAAAACGAAACTGGAAAACGTGGAGAACCCCAGGAAGGCGAAATACACCTGGGAGTCTTCCGATACCGAAGTGGCGACGGTCGACAGGGAAGGATCGGTGAAAGCCAGGGACGGCGGTACCGCGCGGATAACCTGCACGGCGGAACTGACAGACAGCAGCATCCTGACCGCTTACGTGACCGTCACCGTGACAGTGCCGGTTTCAGAGGTTAAAATCACGACGAAGGGGAATACGCCTGTCGCGTTCGGCGACAGCCTGCAGCTGGAATATACGGTTAAGCCGGAAAACGCGACGGATCAGACGATTGAATGGAGCAGTTCAAAGGAAGAAATCCTGCGGGTCGACGAGAACGGCGTCGTGACCGCGCTGGCCGCGGGGAAAGCCAGCATTACCGCCACGTCATCCAACGGAAAGACAGCGAAGGTATCCCTGGCGGTGCCGACGCTGCACCCGTCGTCCGACACGTTTACGGTGACAGCGGAGGACAACGTGTTCCATTTCACCTACTGCGGAAGCAATTTTGACAAGGACGTCAAGGTCAGCGTGAAAGGCGACTGTTTTGACTATACGCTGATCCGCAACGAACCGGATATCAGCGTGATGATCAATGCCCTGAAGGCCGGCGAAGGAACGCTGACGGTGAAGGATCAGCGGGATGATTCCCGGTTTACCGTGCAGGTGGCGGTTACGCAGGACGCTTTCCCGGCAGGGCGCCTGCTGATGATCAAAAATGCCGTTTATGATCCCCGGACCGGTTTCCTGACTGTCACGTGGGTCAATACCGGTGATAAAACCGTGACCGGAGCCGAGCTCCGGATCAATCCTCTGGACGCGGACGGGAACGCGGTGGTTATCGGCGAGGGATACATGGAGGAAATATTGCTGGAGGAACGGGTGCTGCATACATCCGCGGCGACGGAACCGGGGAAGGAAGCGACAGTCACCTTCGGCACCGGAACGGAATACCCGTCGGCAGCCGGAATGGAAATCGCCGTTGACCGGATCGAGGAAACAATATTTGACAGCGAAGGCGCGGCAGCGCAGCGTACGGTCCAGGAACTGCCGGACGACCGGATGTGCTGGTACTCGACACTGCAGAACGCCTATACGGCCGGTCCGGAGAACAGAGCGCCGTACGCGGCGCCGGAAGACGAAGTGTTCGCGAAGGCGGGTTCGGTCCATATCGGCATCACGACGATCCCGGTGACCGGGGAGCTTGCGGACGCGTACGGGTTCGCTTACGCGGGACTGCTGGTTACCGCGGTGGAGGCGGATTCCCCGGCGGAACGGATCGGCCTGGAGGCCGGGGACCTGATTTTCAGTGTGAACGGTATGGATTACGGGGAGGACCCCTACATGATGACGCGCGCGGCGGCGGAACTGGCGGACGGACAGCCGGTGACCATGCTGCTGCAGCGGGAGAACGAGTTCTGGAGGCTGGAACTGGTGAACAGCGATTAACGCGGCCGGTTTCAGGCACCCGGGTATTTTCTGTAACATCACAAAAGGAAAAACGGAGGGAAAGACAATGAAAAAGGCAATCGTATGGATGATGGTACTGGTCCTGGGAATGGGGATCGGCGCTTCCGCCCTTGCGGAGACAGGGTTTATGACGATTTACGGGCTTTACTGCGACGAGCAGGTTTTCGGTGAACCATGGGCGGTCTATGAAATGGCTGAGGACGCGCAGACGGAGAAAATCTGTTTCGCGATCTTCCTGTTTGACCCGGACAACGACGCGACGCAGGCCATCCTGATTGGCGCCGATACGGAAGGCCTGAACAGGTACTATACATGGACGACAGGATATGAGAATGGCGCTGTTATCATGGGATTCCTGCTCAGCCAGTTCGCCGAGTTGGAAGCTATGTGTGACGAAGGCGTCGATTTTTGCGTCAGCTTTTCCTTTGACGGAGGGGAGACAATGACAGATATCGATACAGCGGAAAAGGCTGAACAGTTGAACGCGATTCTCCAGCAGGACGCAGAAGACCTGGAAGTCACGGAGCAGTCGGTTACCCCATAATTCCGGGGAGGGGTAATAAAAGACAGGAGGACCATGCGTATGAGACGGCATATCAGGATCAGGAGCATGTTTGCCGGGTTGCTGGCGTTTGTACTTATTGCCGGAGCCGGACTGGCGGAGGACTGGCCGTCGGAGACGGTGAGCGACGCGGCAGGCAATACATACAAGCAGGTCAAAAAGAAGGACGGCGGTGTGGAAGTCTGGCAGTTTATCGGTGTATTCGGCAGTCCGGACGAAGCGCTGGAACTGGTTGGCCTTAAGAAAGAGGAAGGGAAAAAGGGAAAGGAGACCATCGGGGACGTTCCCTATGAATTCGACCTGAAAAAGCTGACTGCCCAAGAGGATGAAAAGGTAAAGATCCTGGACGACGGCGAGTCGGTGATCTTCGGCGTCAAAAGCGGCGACTCGGCCCGAGTCATCATAAAGGCGGAGGAGGATTATACCAGCATCACCGGCCTGGAGTCGGTGATCCGGGATGCGAAAACCGACGACAAGATCCTGTTTGGCGATACTGAAAAGGAAAACAACAGTACCGGTTCGTCCGAAACGGTGTATGAGACGGAACAGGGATCAACAACGGTTCTGAATCCGGGCGAAAAGCTCACCTTCAAGGTGACCAACGGGAGCAATGAAGCCGCCAGGGTGGAAGTGAAACACGAGGGTAAGAATACGTATGTCATTCCGGTCAGCGTGAAGAAATACCAGATGCCGGCCATCCGGATCCGGTCAAAGAAGCCGGAAACAGTGAGCAAACCGGAAATCGGGACGCTGAAGGGAAAAACCCAGACGGACATCGCGGAAGAGGAGACGCCAAAGAAAACGTCCGGCCGGCGCCGGCAGCGGACGATTGGCGGCATCATCCCGATTGAGCAAATCAACTGGGGGTTCAACCAGATATTCATTCAGGAAAACCGGGCCAGCGGCCGATGACGAACGGAGGGAGCAAGGATGAAAGTGAAAAGAATAACATGGCTTTCCCTCCTGCTGGCCGTCCTGCTTCTGTCCGCCTGCGCGGCCGGGGAAACAGGAAAACCGACGGGTACCGTCCTGCCGATTGTGGAGGACGACAGCGTGACGCGGGAATGTTTCTTTGCCAATGGTACGCCGATTACGATTCAGGAGCCGAAGGCGGATACCTCCGGTTGGGTACATGACGCGGAAGTACAGGAAGGCCTTCATAATGGTCTTTCCCCGAAAAAGAAACCCGGCACCGGATCGGTGATCAGCTGGCAGGATGGCGAAGAA
>JAEEGL014133857.1_pt1 | contig 26056 bp, 26 predicted proteins | sample 9134231 | NCBI WGS metagenome assembly JAEEGL01 (sample SAMN16246548, study PRJNA631951) | gut metagenome | biome: gut microbiome; feature: rumen; material: fiber-attached | host: Bos | place: Iran: Karaj | collected 2018-10
CCCGCCCACTCGTTCTGCATGATACCGAGGAAGTTGACCATCTGGTTGCAGAGGGTGGCGAGGTGGCTCGCGGGAGCCGAGGTGATCTTGCCCGTTACGCCGCCCAGACCTTCTGTGATGAGCTGACGGAGCGACCAGCCCGCGCAGTATCCGGTGAGCATCGAAAGGTCGTGCAGATGGATGTCCGCGTTGCGGTGAGCGTTGGCGATCTCGTCGTCATACACTTCGGACAGCCAGTAGTTGGCTGTGATGGCGCCGGAGTTCGAGAGGATAAGTCCGCCGACGGAATACGTTACGGTCGAATTCTCCTTGACTCTCCAGTCGTTTATCTTGAGGTAATTGTCGACGATCTCCTTGTAGTCTACGATCGTTCCCTTGAGATTGCGTATCTTCTCTCTCTGACGTCTGTAAAGGATGTACGCCTTTGCGACGTCGGCGTAACCCGCCTGAACGAGAACGGACTCGACGGAGTCCTGGATATCCTCGACCGCGATAAGTCCTTCCTTGACCTTCGGATCGAAGTCCGCCGTTACCTTGAGCGCGAGGAAGTCCATTACCTGCGGATGGACCTGCTTGTTCTGAGACTGGAAAGCAAGAGTCATGGCGTCAACTATCTTTTTGATGTCAAACTCAACTATCTTGCCGTCCCTTTTCTTTACCTGATACATGGTTTTGCTCCTTTATGATACATTAATAATCATCTTGTTAGTCAACTGCATAAAACATAGGGGCGTTCCCCCTCATGGCAGTGCATGATAATTCTATCACACCGCGGGCGCGTTGTCAAGAGCTTTTTTCGAAAAAAGCACAATATATTGTTGTTTAGTTTTGGATTTTTTCAAGATATGGTAAAAACAAATGACAGCGAAAAAACGCCGCAAACCCTTATATATAAAGGGTCTGCAGGCTTTTCGACGATTATCGCCCTTCACAAATCGCGCCGGCCGGACATACAATTTATTGTGGGACACTGTCCCGCAGTACAAAAAAATAAAGGAGATCACAATGGCAACAATCACAAATCAGGCGACACTCTCCTACAGCGGCGGCACCGTCTTATCGAACGTTGCGACGGGCGAGATCATCGAAGTCCTCTCCGCCTCGAAAACGGCGCTCCCCGAGACCTATTCTGTCGGCGATAACGTCGCGTATATCGTCAGCATCATAAACTCCGGAGACTCCGCGGTCACCGGGATCACCCTCACGGACGACCTCGGCGCGTACGCCTTCGGGGAGGAGACCCTCTATCCCCTGACGTATATCGAAGGATCGGTAAAGATGTTCGAGGACGGGGAGGCAGTCGCCGAGCCGACGGTCGGCAGCATCGCCCCTCTGACGCTGACCGGGATCACCGTTCCCGCGGGCGGCAGCGTCAGCATCGCGTACGCAGCAGAAGTCAATCAGTACGCGCCGTTAGGCGATGCGGGCTCGATCGAAAACACCGCGACGGTAGACGGCGCGGGCATTACGCCGATCACTGCGAGCGCGACGGTCACCGCCGACGCCGATCCGGTCCTCGCGGTAACTAAGAGCATCGATCCTGCCACCGTCAAAGCGAGCGGCGCGCTGAACTACACGTTCGTAATCAGCAACTACGGAGCGAGAGACGCGGGACCCTCCGACAGCGTCAAGATCACCGACGTGTTCTCCCCCGTCCTCACCTCTCTTGCGGCGTCGCTCGACGGAGCACCCCTTGCCGTAAACACCGATTACACTTACGACGAAACGGACGGCGTATTTGAAACGGTCGAAGGCGTTATCACAGTTCCCGCGGCAACGTACGCTCAGAACGAAGACGGGACGTGGACCGTCTCCCCCGGCGAGACTACCCTGACGGTGACCGGAAATATCATCTGATATAGAATAATAATGAAGAAAAAGGGGGCGTTTTGCCCCTCGCGGAGAAGCGCTGCTTCTCCGCGTTTTTAGTCGATTGTATAAAATAACCGCATTTTCGACGCGTGTATAACAAAATCTCCCCCTGTTTCTTCATAAAACAACCTATTTTTCGTTTCGTCCGCCCGGTATTTTTTCCGTATTATATATTGAATTTCAAATTATTATGGTATATAATAGTACTAATATCCCGACAGGAGGCGACGGATGAATACCGACAACAATAATATCACCGGCGCAAAACGGGGAAAATTCACGCAGGCGCTGATCGCACTCCTGCTCGCCGCCGCCGTTATTGCGGCATACCTTACGGTCCTCGCGGCGGTAAGTCTTTGTACGGGCGTTGCCGTCGGGATCTCGCACAGAGGACTTTCGGAAGAAGAACTCACAAATATACTGTACGAATACGCGAGCCTGTCAAGCCTTATCGGAAACCTTATCGCGCTCGGCATACTCACGGCGGTGATCCTCATATCGAAGCGGAGTATCGTAAAGACGCTGAAGCTCAAAGCAGTCTCTCCGGTGACCGTCCTTCTCTGTATCGTCATCGGTATATCGCTCAATTTCTTCGCTGACTGCGCAGTGACGCTGATCCCGTTTCCCGAGAGCATCATGAACACCTATGATGAGATGTATTCTTTTCTCGGCGAGGGAAACCCGGTGGTCGAGATCGCCGGAGTCGTCCTCATCACGCCGATAGCGGAAGAGGTATTCTTCAGAGCGGCGTCGTACGGGATAATGAGACGAAGGATGAGCGTATGGGCTGCAGTTGCCGTTTCCGCCGTTTTCTTCGGCGTCGCGCACGGCAACGTCGTCTCGTTCGTTTTCACGTCTCTTCTCGGAGCCGTGCTCGCGCTGATATTTGAAAAGTCCGGTTCGGTCTTTGCGCCGATAGCCGTTCACGCGTCGTTCAACGCGTCGTCGTACATACTACCCGAAATAATGAAAGAGCCCTCCGACGTACAGCTTGCAGCCGTCTGCGCCGCGTCCGGCGCCGTGTTCGCGCTGACGTTCGCGCTCTTTCTTAAATACATAAAAAAGAAAACACCCATACCCGAGGCAGAGAACGGAGAATAGAATATGAAGCTTTACAACACACTGACTCACAGCGTTGAAGATTTCAAGACCCACGAGGCGGGCAAGGTAAAAATGTATACCTGCGGCCCCACCGTGTATCACTTCGCACATATCGGAAATCTTCGCACCTACATAATGGAGGACGTGCTCGAGAAGTATCTCAGATACGAAGGTCTCGACGTTAAGAGAGTAATGAACGTAACGGACGTCGGACACCTCACGAGCGACGGCGACACGGGCGAGGACAAAATGCTCAAAGGAGCGCGCCGCGAGCATAAGACGGTCATGGAGATCGCGAAGTTCTACACGGACGCCTTCTTCGCCGACTGCAAAAAGCTCAACATCAAAATACCGGACGTGGTCGAGCCCGCGACGAACTGCATCCCCGAATTCATCGCGATGGTCGAGGGGCTCCTTGAGAAAGGATACGCCTACGAGGCGGGCGGAAACGTCTACTTCGACACGTCGAAGCTTTCGAATTATTACGTATTCGGCAATCACAAGGCGGAAGACCTTGAGGTCGGAGTCAGAGAAGGAGTCGAGGCGGACGGCAACAAGCGCAACAAGACGGACTTCGTTCTCTGGTTCACAAAGTCAAAGTTCGAGGATCAGGAGCTCAAATGGGATTCCCCCTGGGGCGTCGGTTATCCCGGCTGGCACGTCGAGTGCTCCGCGATAAGCCTCAAGCACCTGGGAGAGTATCTCGACCTCCACTGCGGAGGCATCGACAACGCGTTCCCGCACCACACGAACGAGATCGCGCAGAGCGAGGCGTTCATAGGCCACCCGTGGTGCACGCAATGGTTCCACGTCCTTCACCTGAACACCAATTCGGGAAAAATGAGCAAGTCGAAGGGAGAATTTCTCACCGTTTCCCTGCTCGAGGAAAAAGGATACGATCCGATAGTTTACCGCTTCTTCTGCCTCCAGTCCCACTACAGAAAATCCCTCGTTTTCACGTGGGAAGGGCTTGACAACGCGGCAATATCGTACAACAAGCTTATCGCAAGGATCGCCGCCCTAAAGGACGAGGGTGAAGTCGACGGCGCCGTCTTCGACGAATACAGGGCGCGCTTCGCCGCCGCGATCGGCGCGGATCTCAACACGTCGAACGGCATCACGGAGCTTTACAACGTGTTCAAGGCGAACGCCTCAGGCGCCACAAAGCTCGCGCTGATCAAGAATTACGACACGGTCCTGTCTCTCAACCTTATTGAAGCGTCCGAAAAACTGAAGGCGGAGGCGTCCGAGGCGGCTGAGGACGACGGCGCTCCGAAGGACGAGTTCACTCTTAAGATCGAAAAGATGATCGCCGACCGTCTCGAAGCAAAGCGGGCTAAGGACTACGCAAAAGCCGACGCCATCCGCGCGGAGCTTTCCGGGATGGGAGTCGAGATAACAGACACCCCTCAGGGAACAAAATATACTATCAAATAAACAGCGAGGAAATGAAATGAAAAAAATCACACTTCGTATTTTATGTGCAGTACTGATTACGGCGCTTTCGGCGTCCGCTCTTCTTCTTTCCGGATGCTCCGGCGACGGTGAAGCGGAGACTTCCGCAGACGTTCCGGCAACGCCTTCTACCGAAGAAATAACCGATACGGCGGAGCCCGCTCCCGTAAGCACCGACACGGAAGCGGCAAAAGACGGATCCGAAAAGCCCGGCGGCAACCCGCTTGAAGGTCTTGAAACGGTATCCGAGGATCTGAAAGTCTCATACGAAGAAGGCGGTATGACGCTGAGAGAGTACAAGCTTTTCAAAACGTTCCTGTTTGACGCTGAGGACGGCACGCAGTACAACTGGCTGCAGTTCTACAACGCATGCATAAAGGGAGAACTGGATCCCTCCGACCCCAATGTTCTCGAATACGCAAAGAACTGTCTCGAGTACTTTGAAGAATACGGAAGCGATCCCTCGAGGATCGCCCAGGCACAATCTGTAATCGACGCTGCAAAGGGGCTGAACTGACTATGAAGATCAGCGGTCTTCAAAAGCTGACGCTTCTCGATTACCCGGGGCACACCGCCTGCACCGTCTTCACCTCTGCGTGCAATTTCAGATGCCCGTTCTGCCACAACGCTTCCCTCGTCGAATGCCGCGACGTCGAAGAGATCCCGGAGGAGGAGTTTTTCGCGTTTCTCGCGAAACGGCACGGGATACTCGAAGGAGTCGCGATAACCGGAGGCGAGCCGACCCTTCAGCCGGATCTTCTCGATTTCATAAAGAAGATCCGCGACGACGGATTCAAGGTCAAGCTCGATTCAAACGGGTACCTTCCGGACGTGCTCGACGAGATACTGTCCACAGGGCTTGTCAACTACGTGGCAATGGATATAAAGTCCTCGCCGGAGAACTACGCGAGAGCGGCGGGACTTGATAAGATCAACGTCGAAAAGATCGAGCGGAGCGTCGACGTCATCAAGAGAAGCGGCGTCGAATACGAATTCCGCACTACCGCGGTGAAAGGTATACACTCGCCGTCCGACTTCCTCTCGATAGGCAAATGGCTCGGCGACGTCCCCGCCTACTTCATTCAGAAATTCACCGATTCCGGCGACGTGCTGAACGAAGGATACGAGGCGTTTTCCGACGAAGAAATGACCTCCCTGCTCGCCATGGCGCGGATACACATAAAATCCGCCGCGCTCAGAGGAGTGGATTGAAAGATCATTAGTTCAGAAAACAAAAAACACTCTCGAAGCATTTTACTTTACGGAAAATACTCGAGAGTGCTTTTTTAATGTTTAGATTTACGCTATTTTCGTCAGCCGATCGTGTAAATACGTTCGACGCCGTCCTGCGTCATTATATATACGCTTTCGATATTCTCAACGTCGACAAGACGGTTGAATGCGTAACGGTTCACGCCTCCTTCCGCTTCATTGAGAGTACCCTCGCCGTTTGAAGCGTGATCCTGATCGTTGACAATATATTCGCTTCCGTCTTTAAAGTTTATGACAAACTTTTTGGCGTATCTGGCACGAGATATATTTTCATTTGCGCCTTCAAGTTCCATGCAGCCGAGAGGCAGTTTCGCGCCGAGAGGAGAAATGCTGATCTCATCGTCTCCGCAAACGAATTTTGTTGCCGCAACGCGATCATCGATGTGGATCCGGATCTTAACTTTGTCATAAAGTTCATCTTCCGAGTATTGATTTGCTTCTCCCGAAAGATACTGATCATACGTTAGACTTTTTTTAAGGGGTGTCGGAGAATAAAAGACATAATCGATGTCGTCCGCTACCTGTTGTGCCGACATCGGGCAAACGTAATAGATCATATGATAGTCCGTTGCTGTCGATTCGTCCGTTACTACCATCCCTTTGAATCCTAAGGAAGGATAGTCAAGTTTCTTGTCCCCGACATCAAACAACTCATAACCGCTGACGTTCGCGGCAGAACTGTCCTGATACCATTCATAATTATACCTTATATGCCCTTCAGGATGCGAGATCACCGCGCTGACCATTCCTATCCCGTTTTCGTCGAAAACAAAGTCGTTAACTGTGACGGTATATTCGCCTATCGTCACCGTTTCGCCCGCATTTGCCATTTTGTCTCCGACAAGAGCTTCCGCAAGCTCCGGATCGACATCTACTCGTTCGACCGCAGGCTCGTCAACTGTTTTTACAAGGTTTCCGTCGCGGTCATAAAGATCCCTCGGTCCTCCAGGCGATCCTTTGACACCGGTACCAAACGCATTTTTGTAGAAATCCGAGTGAATAAATCCGTATGCCGCGACAGACACCGCAAGGATCCCTGCCAGAATTGCCGCGACCAAAATAACTTTACTGTATCTCTTTGGCTTTTCAAGATTTAGTTTTTTTGTTTCGCCTATTCTCATGTTTACCTCCCGAAGTACTGCTTCGGGAGCGTGGATCTTTGAGAACGCCTCTCTTATTTTGTTGTCTTTCATAATCCCTCCCCGAGCAGTTCTTTCAATACTTCTTTTGCTCGTTTAAGTCTTGTTCCGACCGTGCCTTTCGGGATTTTTACGATTTTCGCTATCTCATCTATTTTGAAACCTTGATAGTAATGCAGCACCGTCACCTCTCGCAGTTTATCATCGAGTGACATGACTGCCTCAAATACTTCGCGCGCTTCTTGATCGTCCTCTGCAATAAGTTCCGCACATTCATCAAGCGACGGTGTGATATGTCGGGAGCGAAGGGATTTTTTGCACTCGTTTACCGTGACGCGAACGAGCCAGAAGCGCACGTGATCGTCGCCGTCGAAATCGCGCTTTGCCGTGTACAACTTTATGAGGACGTCTTGTGTGATATCCTCAACGTCATGCGGCGAGCGCAGATACGACAGCGAAATACGGTATATCATATTCTGATACTTTACCGCAAGTCGCGTAAATTCATCCTTTGTAAGCATGGTCACATCCTTGAAAACGTTTTCACTTATAAAATCCATTTGGGAGGCGTTTTTTTCATCCGATCGATATTTTTGTGTAAAAAGATTTACCGGCAAATGTTATAATACTTAATTTCAGTATTAATGTGAATATAGTTACTATATAAATACGACTGACAAGAACGGCGGGACTCCCGAAAGAGATACCCGCCGTATTCTTATATTCAATTTGTTCCCAGTCAGATTTTTCCTCTCGAACTCTTTCTCTCTTCCGGTTTGATGTTGCCCGCCTTGGTAAGGGCGATCTTCGTTATCATCGGTCCGAACAGCTCGTAGATCAGCACTCCGAACAGAACGATGCTCCTTATGATCGCGCCCTCCTGTCCGAGATCGCGATCCGCCGCCACAATGACCGACATGCCGAGCGCGACTCCCGCCTGCGGCAGGAGAGTGTATCCGAGATACTTCGTCGTGTCGCGGTCGCACTTCATCATCTTAGCGCTGCCGTATGCGCCTAAATACTTGCCGAGCGAACGGGCGATTATGTAAACGAGACCGATCGCAACTATCGTGAAGTCGCCGAACACGGAGAAGTCGAGCTCCGCGCCGGAGAGCACGAAGAATATGATGAACAGCGGCGCCGTCCAGCGGTCGCATCTGTCCATGAGCTCCGCCGAAAAATCGCACAGATTGCAGAATACCGTTCCGAGCATCATGCAGACGAGAAGAGGCGAAAAGCCTATCTTGACGGAACCGATGCTGAACTTTATCATTGAGATCGCGACTGCGAGAAGAACGAACGTGACCGCGATTGAAAGTCTTTTACTTCTCGAGTGGAAAAACCTTTCCGAGAATGTCAGGAGCGCGCCGAGCAGAGCACCGAGGACGAGGGATATGACGATCTCGACAAGCGGCTCCACGACGACGGAAACTACGTTCACCTTGCCGGAGATCAGCGCCTTGGCAACGCCGAAAGATACCGCGAATATCACGAGCCCCACCGCGTCGTCAAGCGCGACTATGGGGAGCAGAAGATCGGTGAGCTTTCCTTTTGCTTTATACTGGCGCACGACCATGAGAGTCGCCGCGGGAGCGGTAGCCGCCGCGATCGCGCCGAGGATGACAGCCGTCGAAACGGGGAGCTTTTCGCCGACGATGAAGTGAACGACGATCAGCGCTGCGTCAACGAGAAAAGTTGCCGCGAGCGCCTGAAAGATGCCGATCACCGTCGCCTGCCGTCCCGTTTCCTTGAGCTGAGACAGTCTGAATTCGTTGCCTATCGCGAAAGCGATAAAGCCGAGAGCGATGTTCGAGAGTATGCCGAAATCGGCGACGCTCTCGAGGGTGTGAAATCCGATGCCGGGGATCCCGAGTCTGCCGAGGCAGAACGGGCCGATAAGAATGCCGGCGATAAGATATGCGGTTACGGCGGGAAGTCCGACGAGCTTTACTATTCTCGACATAAAGAGCCCCGCCAGAAGAACTACCGAGATCGTTAAGATTGTTTCCATTTATTGCGCCTTCAATCGTAAAATGTTAAATGGGGCAATAAATGCCCCATTGTTTTGGTTTGTTGAATTGACCGCGGTCAAGCCTGCGCGGCTTCGACGATCTTGAGGAACTTTTCGGGGACTAAAGACGCGCCGCCGATAAGTCCGCCGTCGACGTCGACCTTCGAGAGAAGCTCTGCGGCGTTGCCGTCGTTCATGCTTCCGCCGTACTGGATCGTCGTCGCCTCAGCGACGTCCTCTCCGTACAGTCCCGCGAGGGTCTTTCTTATGAGAGCGCACACTTCCTCAGCCTGGTCGGGCGTTGCGGTGAGTCCCGTTCCGATAGCCCAAACGGGTTCGTAAGCGATGATGACGTTTTTCATGTCCTCAGCGGAAATTCCCGCGAGGTCGAGCTTTGTCTGCATGGAGACGATCTCCGCGGTGATGCCGGACTGTCTCTGCTCGAGCACTTCGCCGAGGCAAAGGATGACTTTGAGACCCGCTGCGAGCGCCGCTTTTGTTCTGAGGTTTACAGTCTCGTCCGTTTCGCCGAAATACTGACGTCTTTCGCTGTGACCGACGATAACGTATTTTACGCCGCACTCGACGAGCATTTTCGCGGAAACTTCTCCGGTGAACGCGCCGCTCTCTTTATAGTGGACGTTCTGCGCGCCGATACCGACGTGAGTTCCCGAAGCCGCTTCGACTGCTGCCTGAACGTCGACGAACGGCACGCAGAGAACTACGTCGCATCCGTTCATGCCCGCCGTCAGCTCCGCCGTCTTTGCGACAGCCTCTTTAGCTTCGGAGGGAGTCTTGTTCATTTTCCAGTTGCCCGCGATCAGTGCGCGTCTTACTTCTTTTTTCATTGTGCCGTGCCTCTTTTCCGATTATTTGTCCTCAAGACAAGCGATTCCGGGGAGTTCAAGTCCTTCGAGGAACTCGAGGGAAGCTCCGCCGCCGGTGGAGACGTGAGTCATCTTGTCGCTGTAGCCGAGCTTTGCGACTGCGGCCGCGGAGTCGCCGCCGCCGATGATGGAGATCGCGCCGGAATTTGCGACAGCTTCAGCTACCGCTTCCGTACCTGCCGCGAAGTTGGGCCACTCGGATACGCCCATGGGGCCGTTCCAGATGACCGTTCCCGCGCCGATGATGGACTTCGCGAAGAGCTCCTGTGTTGTCTTGCCTATGTCAAGACCCATCCAGCCGTCCGGAATGGAGTCGGAGTAGATCCTCATGTAGGGGGTGTCCTCTTTGTACTCTCTGCCGACTACGTTGTCGACGGGGAGAAGGAAGCAGACGCCTTTTTCTCTCGCCTTCTTGACGAGGTCTCTTGCGAGGTCGATCTTGTCGTACTCGCAGATGGACGTGCCGACGTCGTTGCCGAACGCCTTGAAGAAGGTGTACGCCATACCGCCGCCGATAATGAGCATATCCACTTTATCGATAAGGTTGTTGATAACGCCGATCTTGTCGGATACTTTCGCGCCGCCGAGGATCGCGACGAACGGTCTCTTCGGATCTTCGAGAGCCTTGCCCATGATGGAGATCTCTTTCTCGATCAGGTAGCCGCATACCGCGGGAAGATAGTCCGCAACGCCCGCTGTGGAGGCGTGAGCGCGGTGCGCCGTACCGAAAGCGTCGTTGACGAAGATATCAGCCATGGAAGCGAGTTCCTTCGCGAACGCGGGGTCGTTTTCTTCCTCTTCCTTGTGGAAACGGACGTTCTCTATAAGAAGTACGTCGCCGTCGGAAAGAGCGGCGGCCTTAGCCTTCGCGTCGGGACCGATAACGTCCTTCGCCATAGCTACTTCCTTGCCGAGATACTCGGAAAGCTTCGCGGCGACGGGAGCGAGGGAGTATTTTTCGTTGAATTCGCCCTTCGGTCTGCCCATGTGGGAGCAAAGGATAACTTTTGCGCCGTTTTCGATGAGGTATTTGATCGTGGGAAGCGCGCCGACGATCCTGTTGTCGTTTGTGATAACGCCGTCCTTCATGGGAACGTTAAAGTCGCATCTCACAAGGACTCTCTTGCCTCTGACATCAATGTCTTCAACCGTTTTCTTGTTGTACGTCATTATTATTTCTCCGTTTTATATAATATTTTTCAATCAGTCATAATATATCATATTTCACTGATATATTCAACGGTAAATTTACCGAATATTTCACACCGTACGCCCGCATTTGTAATTATTTTGCAATAAAAACGGCCGGACAGATCAGATCAGCCCCAAAAGAGAGGCGCATTTTATAAAATTGTCCGGCTCGGGGGATGAAAAAGTCATGACCTCGCCGCTTCCCGGATGAACGAAGGTGAGCGTCTTTGCGTGGAGCATCTGTCCCGTGAAGAGCGAGGGGTGATGCTTCTGGAACAGGGTGCGGTCGCCTCCGTAGACGGGGTCTCCCAGCACCGGATGCCCGATCGACGACATATGTACTCTTATCTGATGCGTCCTTCCCGTCTCAAGCACCATTTTCGCGAGGGTGAAGCCGTCGTTATACGACACGGTCTCATAGTGAGTCACCGCCTCTCTCGCTCCCGCGTCGCCCGACTTCGCGACCGCCATCTTCTTGCGGTCTGTCGGATGGCGCGCGATCGGACGGTCGACAGTTCCGCGCTCTTCGGGAAGCCTTCCGACCAATATCCCGGAATACTCGCGGTGCATAGTGTGATCTTTCAGCTGCTCCGCGAGGGACAGATGTGCTGCGTCGTTCTTCGCCGCCGCGATGAGGCCGGTGGTATCGTGGTCTATCCGGCGGACGATCCCCGGGCGGATGACTCCGTTGATCGAGGAGAGACTGTCGCCGCAGTGGAACAGAAGCGCCGAAACGAGCGTTCCGCGCTCGTGTCCCGGCGCGGGATGGACCACCATGCCGGCGGGCTTGTTTATCACGATAACGTCGCCGTCCTCGTACACCACGTCGAGCGGGATGTCCTCCGGCTCGACGTCGAGAGGACGGTCCTCGGGGAACGTGATCTCAAGCTCGTCGCCCGATCTCAGCTTATAGTTTTTCGGTATCGCCGCGCCGCGCAGGATCACCGCGCCGTCCTCCAGCAGACGCTGCGCCGCGCTCCTCGTTATGCCGCATGCCTCGCACATGAAAATATCGGCACGAGTGCCGATACTTTCTTCACCTGCCACGATCTTTACCGTTTCAGATCCCATTTTGATCTTCCCGTTCTTCTTCCGCCTCGGCGGTTATTTCTTTCTGCGCCTTTCTCTCTTTTATCTCGCTGACTATCACGGACAGCACGAGAAGCGCGCATCCGATACAGACGCACATATCCGCTACGTTGAACACCGTATTGAACGGGAAAAAGTCGACGATCGTTACGTCTATGAAGTCAACGACCTCGCCTCTCGCGACGCGGTCTATCATATTTCCTATCCCGCCTCCGATTATCAGCGAAAGAGAGACGGCGGTGAAATTGTATCTTACTTTTCCGAGCGCGATATACACGGACGCGGCAACGATCACGACAGTGGAAATGATCATAAAGACCCACCTGTGGTCAGACAGTATTCCCGCGGTCGCACCCGAGTTCAATACGTATGTGAAATCGAGAACGCCCGGTATTGCAGTCGTACTGTTTCCGACGTGAACAAGCTCTTTTACCGCGGCGATCTTCGTTACCTGATCAACCGCGGCAACAAGTGCCATTATCGCGAACGCGACGATCCTGCCGGAGGCGCTCTGCCTTGTTTTATCAGTCATCTTCTTCGTCTTCTACGGCTTTGAATTCGTCCGTAATGCTCATGCTCCTTTTGAGTTTCCATCTTTTCCTTACGAGCTGCGGTTCTTCGGTATCCTCGGCGATCGAACCGATCTGCGCCGTGGGAGCCTGTGCTCCTGCGAACGGATCGAACTCGACGTCCTCGTCCGTGTAGAACTCGTTGCTGTCGTCCTCCGCTCTGCGGCGGCGCTCAAGCAGTTCCTCCTCCGTCGGAACGTGCTGCTCCTTCTCCGGCTCCTCTTCCTTGAAGCTCTCCCCGTATACGGCTTCAAAATCCGCGTCGTCATACGAGCCGAGCGTTCCGAAGACGTCGTTTACGGAAACGGGACCGTCGAATTCATCTACCGCGTTCTCGATAACTCCGTCCTCTCCGAACTCCTCGGAATCCTCTTCTTCGAGGTCTGTCTCCGGAATTTCAAATTCCGCGGGCTCGTCCTCTGCCGTTTCCTCGGGAGTAAACACAAATTCGTTGTCCGGCGCATCTTCCGCCGCTTCTTCAGGCGCATCTTCCGGCGCTTCTTCCGCCGCATCTTCCGGCGCTTCTTCCGCCGCATCAAGTGCCGCAGTTTGGTCCGGTTCCGCGACGTCAGCGGGCAGCGATGCCTCGCCGGCGTCCGAGTCCTCGGGGGAACCGGCACCAGTCAGTGCTTCGTCTCCGAGCAGTTTTATGATTTCGTCCGGCCCGCCGCCGCCATCAGCGTCCGCATCAAACGCCCCGGCGGCTTTGGAATATTCGTTGATCTTAATGACGTGCTCTTTATACATCGCGAAAAGATCGCTTCTGAATTTGAGGACTTCGCGCTTTGCGCTCTCGTATGCTTTTTTCTGTTCCCCGACCTCTGCCGCCGAATCGGCGACCATGCGGCTGCACTGTCTGCTCGTATGCAGAATAGTGCTCTCCGCCTTTTCCCGGGCTTCTTTCACGATCGCGTCGGCCTCTGCTTTTGCCTTATTTATTATGTCGCCGCGCTCATCGTTTTCGAGGCGGTATTTTTCTATTTCGGAATTCGCGTCCGCGAGCTTCTTATACAGATCTGCCATCTCGCGGCGGAGGGAATCCATATCCTTTGCCGCGTTCTCAACGTATTCGTCAACTTCCGAAACGTCGTACCCTCTGAACGACTTTTTAAAGAGTTCTTCCTTGTTGTTCGGATCCATTTTCCATTCCTTTCGCCGCCTTTAGGCTCATATGAATTTTCTTGCGTCTATCCGCAGACGGCCTCTTCTGTTTACTCCGCGGTCGCCGTCAAAAATAAACTTTCCGTATCCTCTTACCGATATAACGTCTCCCGGCTCAAGCGAGCTGTCCGGCTTCGTCACGACGACGTAATTGACAGATACGTCTCCACTCGAAACAAGCGTCGCGGCGTCCTCTCTGGAGACCGAGCAGAGGACTCTCACGACTCCGTCCAGCCTCAGCGACATGACCGTGCCGCTAACGGGCTCGTATTCCTTTGCCGCCCTGAATCCCTCCGGAAGTACGGCAGGGGACGCCGTTACCTTTTCCCTTCCGACAGACGACATCTCCCGGATGAGAAGTCTCGATGCCCCCTCGAGCGCGAAAACGTACGCGGAGGACGGAGTGATAAGATCAATATCCCCTATCGAATCTCTTTCTATACCGAGAGACAGCACGGAGCCGAGATAATCCCGGTGCGAAAGCTCCGAATACGCGCTGCCCTCGATCAGCACCGGCACGGCGTGACCGCTTATCTCTCCGCCGTCGGCGCCTGATGATATTATTTCCCTCAGGGCATCTTCCCTTTCGGGATCGAACGCGCCGCCGCAGATGCCGGCGTCCGGCGTCAGCCACTCGGGAAGAAAGACGGCAAAGCGCCGTTCCGCCTCCGGAAGTCCTCCCCAGAAGAAGCACCTGCCGTCCGCTCCCTCCGTTCTTGCGATCGAAAAAGCCTCCGCCTGTTCCGAGGGCGTCAGAAAATCCGACGTCTTCACGGAATAAGCGGACGTTGATATAAGATCCTTTATTCTGCCTTCAAAAATCCCGCGGGCTTCAGATCTCACGGTATCACCTCGCATTCAGCGCGGAATACGCCAAGGACGCAAAAGCGGACTGGAGCAGATGGAGCAATAAATAAGTTACGAGAAAAGACACGTCTATCGGAAATCTCCTTATCGCCTCGAATCTGTTCAGCAAACGCCTCACGGGAGAGATCACCGCCTCCGTCACCATATAGAGAAAGCTCATGAATCTCGAGGAGCGGTCCACGACCGGAAACCAGCTTAGGATTGCCCTTATGAACATGAGCAGAGTGATGATCTCTATTGCACCGCTCACCGCGGTAAAAAGGATATATAAAAAAAGATGCATAATATTTTGCGCAAAAATCACCGGAGCTATGCCGGTACGGCATAGCTCTCGTGATCAATTATTCGAATTTCAGAGCTCTGCGCCGAAGTCTTCGGATTCTTCCTCTTCTTCGGGCTCGGGCTGTTTCTTCTTCTTGCTCGTGAGCTTAGCTTCATCTACGTCTACGTTGTTGGGCGTGATGACGTAAGCTTTTGTGGCGATCTTCTTGAGACTGCCGTTGATCGAATAAGCTACGCCGAACAGGAAGTCGATGATGCGGCGGGACGTGTCTGCATCTGCATCCTCGAGGTTGAGAACAACGGTCCTCTTGCTGAGAAGATGATCCGCGATCTGGGGAACGCTCTCAAACGTCTTGGGTTTGAGGACCTTCATCTCGATGGAAGCGCCGGAAAGGCTGATGCCTCCCATTCCGGTTCCGACAGCGCTCATGCCTGCGGGCTGTGCGGGCATGCCCTGTGCGTCGTCAGCTGCGGGATCGTCGTATCCGCCGAACTCGCCGTAGTAATCGTCCTCGTAATTATCCGAGTACGTCTCCTCCTGAGCCGGTTTCTTCTTGAAGTTTTCGATAAAACCAAAAGCCATATTCAAATTCCTCCGAAAAATATGTTCAAATTATATTGTATAAGGGGGCCGTCAACGGTATATTCTCGAACCGAACACCGCACTGCCGAGTCTTACCTCGGTGGCGCCTTCGGCGACTGCTTCCTCATAGCTTTCGCTCATACCCATAGATAATACAGGCTCTATTATATTATAGAGATATTTTTGCGAAATGTCAAGAAATATCTTATAAGTTTTGTTAAAATATTTATTATAATCGGATTTGACGTCGCATCTCGGAGCCATCGTCATAACGCCGACCGGACGAATGTTCCGAAACTCCGAGATCCGGGCGAAAAACTCGTCCGCCTCATCCGGCATTACGCCGCTTTTCGCCTCTTCTTCTCCTATATTTATTTCGACCAATACGTCCGACGTCACTCCGCGAAGAGACGAGACTCTGTCGATCTCGCGCGCGAGCTTCTCAGAGTCTACCGACTCGATCAGGGAGACCTTTCCCACTACGCTCTTCACCTTGTTCGTCTGAAGATGCCCTATCAGATGGATGTCTGCGTGATCTTTAAGCGCGTCGTACTTTTCGAGCAGTTCGCTCACCTTGTTTTCACCGATCAGACGGTATCCGAGGACGTCGGCGGCGAAGAGGATATCCTCGGCGGGAACGGTCTTTGTGGCGAGCAGGATCGAGACTTCGCGGCCCGAAGATCTCTTTTCCTTCGCGTTCTTTATCCTGTATTCGATCTCTTTCAGATTATCGCGGATCTTATCGTATTTTTCCATAACAGCCTCAATTCATGTTTGTGATGACCCTTCCGTCGGAGAGCCCTTTGCCGCTGATTATAACGTTTTCGTTCAGCCCGAGCCAGCTGTACTCCCTGACTTCGGGCTCGGCGGATTCCGCACTGTCGGGTGCGCCGTCCGCGCTCTTTGCGGTTCCGTCATCCGGCGACCATTCGGGAGACTGGGCGACCATGCCGTTGTTGTCTGCGGCCTCGGTCTCCTCCTCTTCCGCCTGCGCCTCGTGGTCCATTTCGACTATGTAATTGCTCTCGTACTCGGTCATGACCTCGATCTTTCTGAAATGGACGACCTCTCCGGAAAGAACGTATACTCCCATCTGACCGTCGATGACTCTGACAGCGGATTTCGGGATCTTGAACCCGGTGTACTCGTTCTCAAGGAGCTCGTAGCTCTGCATCCTTGCAAAATCGAATCCCTCCGGCGTCTTGTCCGTTCTGAAAAGGGCAAGACCCACGTCCCCTCCGGGACAGATCTTCTCGAGCGTCATAACGAGCTTTATCCCTCTGTTGTGCGGGAAAAACACCGTGTATTCCTCTCCCTCGATCTTCGCGTCGAGGCTCGCCTTGCTCAGCTCGCAAACGAAATACCAGACCGGGGAAGTCACTATCTTTCCCGCGTCGGACGAGGTGGCGGCAGCGGGAGCCTCCGCCATCCTTTTGAAGTCGTCGTACGTGAGAGACGCGGCGGCGGAGGAAGTAAAGACTGCCTCGTAGCCGTCTGTGTCCGGATAATACCATCCCGAGCACGGAGCCTTGACTTCCGCGATGAAACTGCCGAGCTGCGCGGTTATCGCCTCGCGCTCCCTCTCGAGATCCGCTATCATCGCCGCGGCGTTCCCGCCCGTGCCGGACGCGGCGTTGCGGCGGTTGACCTTGGTTATCAGATTCAGCTTGTGGGACACGGCTTCGCCGAACTTGCCCTGCTCGACGCACCGCGTCTTTGCCGCGATTATCGACTACGTTTCCGAATCGAGTTTGGAAACGTCGCGGTTCGTCAGGTTCTCGGTGTTCGCGGAAAACGAGAGGAGCGCGATCTGCTCGTCTATGTCCGAAAGGCGCTGCTCCAGCTCGTCGCCGCCCGACGTATAGAGCCTTGCGACCTCGCTTCCGACGGACACCTTCGTGCCCGCAGAAACGCCCGACACCACGCTTCCCGCGCCGGGAGACGCGATGACCGTCTCGCTTCTGAAGACGTACCCCTCCCCGGACGTTTTCACCGTGTAGGTATACGGCGTCGCAGGCGTACACTTCACCGAGGACGTCACCTTATGCCAGATCTGGTATCCGATATAGAGTATTATGAGCAGTCCGACGATCGTACCGACCACTCTTAACAATACTTTTTTCAGATAATCCTTATCGTAATTCTCAAGCATTTTGAATTCCTATTCTCTGTATTTTCCCTGTTCGGGAAGACGGATCATATTCGCGCCGACAACGTCGGTTATCTCCTCCGTTCTGCAGGTGAAAACGACCGATTGAGGCATTCCCTCCTCCGCAAGGATCTCCATGACGGAGCACAGCCTTGCGCGGTCGAGCCTTGCGAAGCACTCGTCGAATATCATGGGCGGCGTCTCTTCCGAATACATGACTTTTACGAGCGCCGCTCTGACGCTGATATAAGAGGCGTCCTTCGTTCCCTCCGAAAGGAAGTCGACCGTACGGATCTGACCGTCGGACGTCACCGTCAGATCGAAGTTTTCACCGGACGAGAGCGAGCCGTATTTTCCGTCGGTGATCCCGCCCATTATTCTCGCCGCTTCCGCAGCGACCTCGGGCATAACGTCCGCTCTCATTTTTTCTCCCGCCGCCTCGAGCGCCGTATACGCCGCGACGAGAGCTCTGTGCTTTGAGGTCAGCTGTTCGATCTCGTTTTCGATCACCGATATCCTTCCGGCGATCTCCGAGGGGGTTTTCCCGGCGGATCCGAGAGCGGCAAGATCCTTTTCGAGCGTCATCTGCCTCTCCTTCAGCGATGCGGCGGTACTGGCGGCAAAATCTCTTGCCCGCTTCAATTTATTGTAATCGTCCTTCGTCATCGCAAGGATCCTGTCGCGGTCGACCCGGGCGAGCGCCGTCTTTTCGAGATCGGCGGCGCATCCTCTGTCCTCTTCGCTCACATCCTCAAGGATCGCGGACAGTCTTCCCTTCGCCTCGTTCAGGCGGGAGGTCAGTTCCTCGCGGCGGGTGATTATACCCGTCGCCTTTTCTTTCGCTTCCGACAGCACTTCAAACACGTTGTCTGACCCGGCGGCGCCGAGCCGTCTTCCGTATTCCATACCGCGGTCGATCTCTCGGTCGTGCTTTGTGATCGCCTCTTCGGTGACGGAATCGATCTTTTTGATGCTCTCCAAAAGCCGTTCCGTATATTCGTAGTTTTCATTCTTCGCATCGAGCGCGCCTTTGAGCGACTCCTCGTCTTCCGCGTCCCAGTCGGAAAGGAGTTTTTCATAAGCGGACGAATAGCGCGCGAACATGGAGAACGCGCCTCCGCAAAGGCCGCCGAGCGCGACCGCACCGATTATCAGATATACAAGATACCCCTCCTGCGCGATCCTCGTTCTGAAAGGCGATACTATAAGAAGCACGAGCGCGATGAGCGTCAGCACCGCAAGAGCGCATCCCAGCGCAAGACAAAAAGTACCGCTGATACGAAGCTTTTTCGCGCGCGCCGTTACTTCTTCTGCGTCCGCGGGCTTTTCCGTATCTCTGCCCTCGTATTTCTCACTCAGCTCCGCTCTCTTTTTCGAAAGAGTCTCTATGTCGTTTTCCGTTTCCTTTACAGTCGACTCGCAGATATCAATCTTCGCGATGAGCTGTGCGTCCACCTCCGGATCGAGCGCGTCCAGCTCGGAAGACAGTTCCTTCACTTCCGCCTCGCAGCTCTCGATGCTCTTTACTTTCGATCCGATCCTGACCGCCTCGTAAGCGTCGCAAAGGGCCGTCAGCTCGGCAGCTTCCGTTTCCCTTGCCTCGCGCTTCACTTCGATATCGGAAAGCTGTCCTTCGAGCTCGACCGTCTTTCCCGCCGCGCTCTGAGAATCCGCGAGGAGCGACCTCAGTCTGTCGCGCTCCGACTCGAGCTCGCAGATCCTTCCGCCGCTGCCGTTCCTGTGAAGAAGAAGCTTTCTCGCCCCGTCGAGCTTTTCGAGCGCGCGCTTGGTGTTGATCTGCTCGTCGCCGGACGTCAGCAGATTTTCAAGCGCCACCTTCAGCCCCACTCCGTCCACCTTCGCGCTGTCGATGTTCTTTACAAATGCGCTCTGCATAAATACTTTTTCGGGAAAACCGAAGAAGTATTCGCCCGGGGATTTCGGGGTCTTCACAACGGAGCCGTCGGAGGTGTCGGTGATGCGCTCGCTCTCGCGGTACAGCGTTCTGCCGCCCTCCGTGACTCTATACATCTTTCTCTCGATAATATACGTCCCGCCGCGGCATTCCGCGACGATGTATCCCGACGCAAGACCGTTGTCCCAGTTGACGTAGTGCTCTTTTTCCGAGATCGTGTCCGTTCCGGCGGCCTTTCCCGAAAGGCCGTACAAGACGAACTTTATAAACATCGCGAGCGTGCTCTTGCCGCACTCGTTTGCGCCTTCTACGACGTTCAGCCCCCGGTCGAGCTTCACGACTTTTTCGATAAGAGCGCCGAATGATTTTATGTGCAGTTCCTTGATATACATTTATCCGTCCTCAAAAATCGACGATGTTGTTTCCTTCGAGCGCCGCAAGTCCGTATTTCAGCGCTCTTTCCGCAGTTGCTCTTTCAGATGCGTCATCGCTCCCGAGCATAGGAAGAAGTTCTCTGTAAAACTTTCCCCTGACCGTCGTATCCGCCGCCAGCTCCTCCGCGCTCTCGGCGCTGCCCGTTCCGTCGATAAGCTCGAAGAAGAACAGTCCCGTGATCTCGCGCGCGAGGTCGTCCGTGTTCAGAACGAGGCTCGAGGGTATCCTTCCTCTGAGGGTCAGCGACAGCAGCGTTTCCTCGCCGTATCCTTCGTCCTCTATATAGCCGTTTATCTTCGAGAGGATCTCCTCCCTCGAGAGCGCGCCGTCCACGGATATCTCGTCTCTTTCGTAGCGGCGCCTGGAGAACCTGAGCCGGCGCACGTTCATCTCCGGCGCGCCTTTGTCCTTCGACGCCTCGATGAGAAGCGCTCCCTTGGGGCCGCACTCTCCGAAATCCCTTCCTTCAAGACATCCGCAGTAAGCCCACGCGGCGTTCCCGATCTTCTTAGGCTCCGTCGGATTGTGGATGTGTCCGAGCGCGGTGTAGTCCGCGCCGAAATCCTTTATCATCTGCTCGTTGATCGGGCAGTATTTCGAGTCCGCAGAGCGCGTGTCGGCGTGAGCAAGAAGGATGTTGAACCTGTCCGGATCCTCGACGCGCCGCCCTTCTATCGGATTTTCAAGGAGATATTTTGAGAGGAAACTGTAACCGTAGACGTCCACCCCGAGACGGTCGAGCGAGACCTTCTCAAGCTCGTCCTTCCTGAAGATATGTACGTTCTCCGGAAAGATCCCGTCCTTGACGTATACGGAAGTTTCGGACACGGGATCGTGATTTCCCGCGACTATAAAGATCTCGGCGGGACAGTTTTTCGCTTCCCTCACGATCAGTCCTATCGTCTCGCGAGTAACGTATTCGCTGTCGAACAGGTCGCCCGCCATGAGGATAATGTCGACTCCGTTCTTTTTCGCATAGCTCATCATGGTAACGAACGAGGCGCGAAGCTCGTTTTTTCTGATCTCGGCGCGCTTTACGTCGAGACCCGAAAACGGGCTGTCGAGGTGTATGTCTCCGGTATGTATTATTTTGATCATCGAGTCCACCGTCTGATAAAAATTAGTTATAGTTATACATGGTAATTATACCACCATACTGTAAAAAGTTCAATAGAAAAACACTATCGTTTCCACAAAATATTGATATTTATAAAATTTTTTTCATATATATATTTATTTTTAATAATTTTTGTGGTAGAATGTAAAATGTATTATTATGGGCTGTATCGTCCGTCTTCCGGGGCGGGCGGAAAGGAAGGCTTATGGCAAAGTACAGACAGGACCGGATCAACGATTCCGTTTCCGAAGAAGTATCGCAGATAGTCAGAGAGATCAAAGATCCGAGAGTGTCGTCCGCGCTGATCACTGTCACCGGAGCCGACGTATCCCAGGATCTGAAATACGCGAAAATATATTACTCGAACATAACGGGAAAGGATCCCGATACAGACCGCGGGCTTGCATCGGCGTCGGGCTTTGTCAGAAGTCAGCTCGCGAAGAGGCTGAATCTGCGGATCACTCCCGAGATCACGTTCGTTTACGACGAATCCCTCGAGCACGGAATGAAGATAGCGAAGATCTTAAACGAACTTGATATTCAGCCGGAAGAGCCGGGCGACGGAGACGAACAATGAACTCATACAGAAAACTCACCGTAAAAGACGCCGCGGACGTCATAACGTCCGCAGACAGCGCGCTGATCGTCTGTCACACCAACCCGGACGGAGACGCCGTCGGCTCCGCGCTCGCCGTAAAGAAGCTCTTTGAAGCTCTCGGCAAAAGAGCGAAGGCCGCCGCGCCCTCTCCCCTCCCGGACTACGTCGCCTTTCTCGCGGACTGCGACATGACGTACAGCGAGGGCGACGGCGACGGTTACGACGTCATTATCGCGGTCGACACCGCGTCCGTCTCACAGCTCGGCGAGCTCTCGTTTCTCGCGGATAAGATCGCGATGTCGATCGATCATCACGCGTCGAGCGAGCCGTTCTGCCCGTATCTGACCGTTCCGGATGCCTCCGCAGCGGGAGAAGTCATATTCGACGTATACGAAGAGCTGAGAGACCGCGGAGCGCTGAGGTCCGATCTTCCCGACGCGGCAAGATGTCTGTTTGCGGCGATCTCCGCCGACACGGGAAGCTTCAAATACAGCAACACCGCCCCGAAAACCTTCAGGACGGCAGCCCGCCTTACGGAGATCGTCAACGGCGCCGGCGACGGCGGCCTTGCGACCTGGGATATTTCCCGTCTGATACACGATACGCTTACTGAAAAGGATCTTCGGATCAACGCGTTCGTCGCAGACAGGATAAAGCTGTTTGAGGGCGGGACCCTCGCGGCGTGTCTGATAACGGCGGACGACATGGCATCGCTCGGCGCGGAAGAGAGAGACTTCGGCGGGGCGATAGACGTCGTGCGTTCCCTCGCCGGAGTCGGCGTAGCTCTCACCGTAAGGCAAAGCGCGAAGGATCCGGAAGAATACAAGATCTCGTCAAGAGCGAACGCGGACGTCGACGTAGCCTCGGTATGCGCCGCGCTCGGAGGCGGCGGACACCGCCGCGCCGCAGGCGCTACGGTAAAGGCTCGCTCTCCCGAGGAGGCGTTTTCCGCGGCGATCGCGGCTTTTTCAGCCGTGGCTGCGGAGTGCGGAATGAGGCGGGGGAGCGGGAAATGAGCAGGAACAAGCCCGCAACGGCGACCGGAGTCCTCATTATTAATAAGCACGAGGGCGTGACCTCGCACAAAATAGTTTCGATCCTGCGAAAGCTCTACGATATGCCGAAGGTCGGACACACCGGCACGCTCGATCCGATGGCGACGGGCGTTTTGCCGATCCTGCTCGGAAGAGCGGTCAAGGCGGCGGACTTTCTCCTCGCCGAAGACAAGGAATACACGGCGGAAATGACGCTCGGGATCACCACCGATACCCAGGATACCACCGGCGAGATACTGTCGTCGTCAAACGATATCCCGGACGAGGCGCGTGTGCGCGAAGTGTGCGCCTCTTTTGTCGGAAAGATCGAACAGATCCCGCCTATGTACAGCGCGATCAAGGTCGACGGCAGAAAGCTCTGCGACATCGCAAGAGACGGCGAGGAAGTCAAGAGAGCTCCGAGAAAGATAACGGTATACTCTCTCGAGCCGGAGTTTATCTCCGGGCGGGTTTACCGCCTCAAGGTCGTGTGTTCAAAAGGCACGTATATCAGAACTCTTTGCGCGGACATAGGAGAGGCGCTCGGATGCGGAGCGGCGATGAGCTCCCTTTGCAGGACGAGATCCGGCCCCTTCGTACTTTCCGACTCATACACGATAGAAGAGCTCTCGGAAATGCCTTTCGAGAAACGGCTCTCTCTGCCGATGCCGACGGAAAGCCTTTTCAAAGACCTTCCCGCCATACAGATCAACGATTTTTACACTAAGCTCGTCAAGGGCGGCACCGAGCTGTATCAGAGCAAGCTCGGAACGTCGTATGAGACCGGTACGACGGTGCGCCTCAAGAACGGCTCCGACTTTATCGCCCTCGGCAGAGTCGAGGATTTCGGATCGGGCTCCGCGGTAAAACCGGTCAAGCTTTTCATACTTTAAGATCATACCCGCCCGCAAGGCGGCAAAACATACTTTCTTACAACGGCGACAAAAATGAGAAGAAAAAGACAAGAACTGCACGTTCAGGAGCAGCTCGCGAAAAGGATCGTCCGCAGGACGACGATCCGCGGCACGCTCCTGACCGCCCTCGGCGCGATACTCTGGGCATTCTCCAGCGCGTGCGGGCAGTTCCTTATGCAAAACAAAGGATTTCACGCCGAATGGCTCGCCTCGACGAGGATCCTCGTCGCGGGGTTCCTCCTGACGACGATAGGGGTCATTCAGAACAGATCCGCTGTGAAGGAACTTGCAAAAAACAAAAAAGACATACTGATCCTCGTTCTGTACGGAGTGCTCGGGTTCATGCTCGCGCAGTATTCCTTCCTCCAGGCGATCGAAGTGTCCAACGCGGCGACGGCGACCGTTCTGCAGTATACCGCTCCGATACTTATTGTTGCGATCGTCTGTATCAGGATGAGGCGCGCTCCGTTTTTGACGGAAGCTATATCGATCGTCCTCGCGGTAACGGGAGTTTTCCTCCTCTCGACGCACGGATCGTTCTCAAACCTTTCGATCGAGATCACGGCTCTGATCTGGGGCATGTGCTCCGCGGTCGGCATGGTATTTTTCTCGATAATCCCCGCTAAAATAATCCCCAAATACGGAAGCATCCTCGTCACGGGACTCGGCATGCTCTCCGGCGGCATCGTCATGCTTTTCGTGGCGCGCCCCTGGAACTATTCCGACTTTTCAAAGCTCGATCTTATCAGCGTCCTTGCATATATCGGACTTGCCGTCGTCGGAACGACCGTCGGATATACCCTCTACATGCAGGGAGTGTCCGACATAGGCTCCGCAAAAGCGAGCCTGATCGCGAGCATCGAACCGGTGACCTCCGCACTGTTCGCGGCGGCACTCGGAACGTCCTTCGGGATGATGGATATTATCGGCATGGCGTGCATCATCGTCACCGTATTCATCCTCTCGATACCTCCGAAGAAGCTGAAGATCTCATTCCACCCCGTTCATCCGAGACATAAAAAGACCTCTTCCGAAAAGGAGAAAGCTCATGAAAAACAAAATTGAATTTGAGGTGCGTACTGACGCCGATACGTATAAAAAGCTCCTGTTCGTCGCAGAGAAGGAGGGCAGGAATCTGAACAATCATATCCTGCACCTCGCGAGAACGAACATAGCTTACTACGAAAGAGTCCACGGAAAGATAAAGCAGTCGGATCTCGACGCGATCGCGCTGCCCGACGCCGATCCTGCGCAGGGCGAAAACTGAGGGGGAGCTGAATGGTTTTTTCATCACTTGAATTTCTCTTTCTCTATTTCGCCGTCTCGATACTGATCTATTTTGCGGTACCGCTGAAATGGAGAAACGCCGTCCTTCTCGCCGTCAGCCTCATCTTCTACGGCTGGGGAGAGCCGGTATACGTATTCCTTATGATAGGAACGATACTTATCGACTATCTGTGCGGATTCATGACAGACAAGCGGAAGAAGGCGGGAAGGAACAAAGCGGCAAAGGCGTGGGTAATAATCGCCGTCGTCTCGAACCTCCTTTTCCTCGGCTTCTTCAAATACTGGAACTTCGCCGTCGACAACGTGAACGCCGTTCTTTCGACCTTCACCTCGTTCTCGATCAAAACGGTGGAGGTATCTCTTCCGATAGGCATCTCGTTCTACACGTTCCAGGCTCTCTCCTACGTCATAGACGTATACAGAGCGGACGCGAGGGTGCAGAAGAACCCCGTATCCTTCGGCGCATACGTGACGCTGTTTCCGCAGCTCATAGCCGGACCGATCGTAAGATACCAGGACGTGGACGATCAGCTTCGAAGCCGTCCTCACAACATGGTGATGATGTCCTCCGGTATCCGCACTTTCATCTGCGGATTCGCAAAGAAGGTGCTTCTCGCGAACACCGCCGGAGCTATGTGGGAGTCGTTCAGAGAGTCGGACACGGTGCTCGGCTCGTGGCTCGGCATCATCTTCTTCTCTTTCCAGATCTACTTCGATTTTTCGGGCTACTCCGACATGGCGATAGGTCTGGGCAAGATGCTCGGCTTCACGTTCCGTGAAAACTTCTACTATCCGTACACTTCAAAATCGATAACGGAATTCTGGAGAAGGTGGCACATATCCCTGGGCACATGGTTCAGAGAATACGTGTATATCCCTCTCGGAGGAAACAGACGCGGCAAAGGGAGAACGTACTTCAACATCTTCGTCGTATGGTTCCTCACAGGTCTCTGGCACGGAGCGTCGTGGAACTTCATCCTCTGGGGACTCTACTACTTCGTGATCCTCGTGATCGAAAAAATGTTCCTTCTCAAGGCGCTGAAGAAGGCGCCCGCGGTCATAGCGAGGGTCTACTCCCTGATCCTTATCCTCTTCGGCTGGTGGCTCTTCGCCTTTGACAACATGAAG
>JAEEGL016378407.1_pt1 | contig 26056 bp, 18 predicted proteins | sample 9134231 | NCBI WGS metagenome assembly JAEEGL01 (sample SAMN16246548, study PRJNA631951) | gut metagenome | biome: gut microbiome; feature: rumen; material: fiber-attached | host: Bos | place: Iran: Karaj | collected 2018-10
GAAGGAGCAAATATGTTAGCCAAAGTTCTGAAAAAACATAACGGCATCGTCATGTGGCGCGCCTTTGTATATAATCCCCAGAGCAGCGATCGCGCCAATCAGGCATACGAGGAGTTTATGCCCCTTGACGGACAGTTTGACAATAATGTTATAATACAGATAAAGAACGGTCCCATCGATTTCCAGCCACGTGAGGCATACAGTCCGCTGTTCACAGGAATGCAGAAAACATCAATGATGGTGGAGTTCCAAATTACACAGGAATATCTTGGTGCAGCTAACCATCTGGTTTATCTTGCCCCTATGTGGAAAGAATTCTTCGGATTTGTAAAACCCTCCTCACTCAAGGCGATGGCAGGCGTAGCAAATATTGGTGATGACGTAAATTGGTGCGGCCATCATTTCGCTCAGTCCAACTGGTATGCCTTCGGACGACTGGCTTGGAATCCGAATCTGACATCAAAGCAGATTGCCGAGGAATGGCTCACACAGACCTTCGGCGAACAAAGTAATCTCTCACCTCTCACCTCTCACCTCTCACCTCTTCTCAAGGTGATGCTTGACAGCCGTGAGGCCTGTGTCAACTATATGATGCCGCTGGGAATCCACCATATCTTTGCTGGTACTCACCATTACGGCCCAGAACCCTGGTACAGTCCTAAAGGCGTAAGAGCCGACTGGACCCCACCCTATTATCACAAAGCAGACAGCATCGGCATGGGCTTCGACCGCACTCTGACAGGTTCTGCGAATGTACGCCAGTATCCTGACTCCCTCTGCAACCTTTATAATAATATAAAAACATGTCCAGAGAATCTGTTGGTATGGTTCCACCATGTTCCCTGGGATTTCTGCATGAAGAGCGGACACACCTTCTGGGACGAGCTGTGTCATAAATATAACGATGGTGTGCAGCAAGCACGTCAGTTCCTGGTAGTTTGGGACGCCATGCAGCCATACGTTGATGCTCAGCGCTTCAATGAGGTACAGCGCAAATTACGCATACAGGCTCGCGATGCAGTATGGTGGAACAATGCATGTCTGTTGTACTTCCAGACTTTCTCACACCGTCCTATCCCACAGGACGTAGAGCATCCTGTACATAACCTCGATGAAATGATGAAATTTAATATTCCAATAGGTATGTACGAGAACCCTGAAAGTGGATATAACAAGTAGTGAAGAGTGAAAAAAACTTAATTTTCCCATATCTTCACTCTTCACCCTTCACTTTTTCAGTCTTTTTTTGTACCTTTGCACCCGCAAGCGTGGTTCCCACCTTAAACAATGCCACGCGAGCACGGGCTTTTAGCTCAGTTGGTTAGAGCAACAGACTCATAATCTGGAGGTCCTAGGTTCAAGCCCTAGATGGCCCACGCAAGGCACCACTCGATATGAGTGAGTGCCTTTTTCTATTCTATATATCTATATGATTAAAAAACTTTTCTTATTATTACTTTTACATACCCTGCTATTAGTTTCAGGCAGCAGTATTCATGCTCAGACACCAGACAATGATTTAAGTACTGATCTAAAAAACCTTCTTACCAAAAACAGTAAGAATGGCAGAAATAGCAGGAATAAGAAAAACAACAATAACAATATCACTATCGGATGTTGCATCTACGACTTGACGGCAGACTCTACATTATTCGAACATAATGCAGACAGGATGATGATTCCTGCCAGTACACAGAAACTTTATACCGCCACCGCCATGCTCACAACGTATGGTGAGGATTTCACCTTTCAGACCAGCATCACCACCAACGGTGAAGAAGCGATGGATACATTAGGAAATATATTCTTGAAGGGTGACATATACATCAACACTAACTGCGACCCCACCCTAACGGCAGAAGGAGCACGTGCCATAAAAGACAAAATAATTGCTATGGGATATGATTCCATAGACGGAGGAATTATCTTATGCATAAACGAAAAGACCCAGCACATACGTCTTGCAGAGGACAACTTCGCCCCCCAGGTGGCAAAACTTCTGGCATCAGATACAGTGAAATTCTCTTCAACACTTACTTGGGGCAAGGAGAATACTACAGAGAAAGGCATGTATCCTCTCGGCTTTATACGCACTCCACTGATGAAAGTTATGAACCGGATGCTCAAGAGCAGTGACAACATATATGCAGAGTCGATGTTGCTAAACCTCGTAAAGAACGATGACAACTGGTCATACGACGGATGCAAGGATATAGTGCGGAAGATGGTCGAGAAGATTTGCACCAATTATCGGCCAGATATGCTGTCAGGAAGCCTAAGCACCTACTACTACAACATCGCTGATGGTAGCGGACTGTCACGCTCAAACAAGACTACAGCACAATCGCAGGTTGATTTGCTGCGATACGTATATCACAATAAAAACATTTTTCAGTTATTATATGACAATATGCCCATTGCCGGCGTTGACGGTACTCTTGGACACAGAATGACTGATGGTATGGCGCATAATAACGTACATGCAAAAACAGGTACACTGAATGGTGTCTCCACGCTTTCAGGTTATCTTACAGCAACAAATGGTCATGACATAGCTTTCTCTATACTCATAAACAACTGCTATGACAAACCCTTTGCCCGTTCGCTGCAAAACAAAATCTGCGAAGTACTGTCAAAAATAGAATAAAAAAAGAAGAGCCAAATGACTCTTCTTTCTGCGCTCCCTCTTGGGCTTGAACCAAGGACCCCCTGATTAACAGTCAGATGCTCTGACCAACTGAGCTAAGGAAGCTTATAAACACAATTTTTGAATTGCGGTGCAAAGGTACAACGAAAAAGTGAAATATCCAAATTTTTAGGAAAGTTTTTTACGCTATAGGACAAAAAAACACAAAAAAACCTATAATTCAGTCTTATTTGTCGTGAGAAATATGTGATTTCACAAACTGACGTGCACGGAAAAGGTTTACTTTTACCTGATCCTCAGATATCTCCATAGCATCGGCTATCTCCTTATAGCTTTTTCCTTCAAAATCACGTAACTGCATTACTGAGCGCTGCTTCTCTGGCATCTGAGCCATCAACTGGCGAATAGACTCTATGCGCTCCTGTTGCTCTATCTGCCTTTCTATTGTATTATGAATGCCGTAACCCTGTTCAACCTTTACATCATCGTAGGAAGCCGTCTGATTTATCTTCATACGCTGACGGTCAATAGAAAGATTGCGGGTAAGACGGAGGGCAAATGACTCAATATTCTCAATCTCATTTATCCTCTCCCCCATTCCCCATATCTTTATAATGACATCCTGCACAACATCCTCTGCCTCCTGACTATTAAGGGTTATCCTTAACGCCAGGCGGTATAATACATTCTTAAGAGGAAGTATGTCACGCTGGATGTCTATCATTGACTTCTCGAATACAAAACTACTGAATTACTGTTCCTTCGTTTGCTTTACCTATATTGTCTGCCAATGTTATCACTACACGACTAACACCTGATTCTACGGCACTAAGAGCATTCTCTACCTTAGGTTTCATTCCTCCGGATATAACGCCGTTCTTTTCGTACATCTTGAAAATCTCACGGGTAATAAGAGGAATGACACTATTATCATCATCAGGATTACTTAGCACACCTTTCTTTTCAAAGGAATAAATTAATGTTACCTCATATTTCTTTGCCAAAGCCTTCGCCACAGTTGATGCTATAGTATCAGCATTAGTATTCAGAATATTTCCGGTTCCATCGTGTGTAAGAGGAGCTACAACGAGCGTTATGCCATTATCTATAAGATGCGACATACACTCTCCGTCAGCCCTATCAACATCGCCTACAAATCCAAAATCAACGACTTTCTTTTCACCACTTTCATCCACCTTCATTTCTACTGGAGGACGCTTGTGAGAACGTATTACATCCATATCGGCACCTGTAATGCCCAAAGCGTTCACACCTCGTGCCTGTAGCTGTGCTACAAGATTCTTGTTTACAAGGCCGCCATATACCATTGTTACCACCTCGAGCATTGCGCCGTCTGTGATTCTGCGTCCTCCTACCATCTTGCTCTCAATGCCAAGACTTGCTGCAACCTTTGTTGCACGACGGCCACCACCATGAACAAGAATTTTCTTTCCCTCAATGGCACAGAAATTCTCCAACAGTGTCTGCAGTTGTACTGAATCCTCAACAACGGCACCGCCTACTTTTACTATTGTCAGTTTATCCATTTTTCCTTTATTTCGTTTATTACTTCATTAAGTTCCTTTACCGTATCAGCCCTAAGCATCTTTATTCTTATCGGACGGAAGTCTGGTATTCCCTTGAATACAGGAGACGCTGCAAGATGTCTGCGAGTATGAAGAATAGCCTTATATTCATCGCCGATGAAATCGAGATTTATCTGCAACAGTTCTTTCAATATCTCTATCTTCTCATATGGGGTCAGCGACTCTGCCTGCTTAGAGAAAATCCACGGCTGTCCAAACGTTGCCCTACCTATCATCACACCATCGACACCATATGTATCAAAGGCTTTTTCCGCCTCTTCCACACTCTTTATGTCTCCATTGCCAACTATTGGAATATCTACCTTTTGTTTTGCTTCTCCTATCAATGTCCAATCAGCCTCACCAGTATACATCTGGGCACGGGTTCTGCCATGAATGGTAAGAGCCTTTATGCCACACTGTGACAACTTTACGGCTAACTCTGGCATAGCAAGATGGTTGTTATCCCACCCTAATCTGGTTTTGACCGTAACAGGAGTATTCACCGCCTTGACCACAGCCTCTGTCATCTCCAACATCAAAGGAATATTCTGCAACATTCCTGCTCCAGCACCTTTTCCTGCTACTTTCTTGACAGGACATCCGAAATTCAGGTCTATAACGTCAGGATGAGCCTCAGCCTCAACAATACGTGCTGCTTCAACTACTGCATCTGTTGTCCTTCCATATATCTGTATGCCAACAGGTCGCTCGTCATCACTTATTGTAAGTTTGCGCGTCGTAGCCTTTATATTGCGTATCAGGGCCTCAGCAGCAACAAACTCAGAATATACCATAGCAGCCCCATAACGCTTACAAAGTCGCCGAAAACCAACATCGGTGACATCTTCCATAGGGGCCAGCATTAGAGGGCGTTCACCAAGGTCTATATCGGCTATCTTCATTCGTAAACGTCTTCTTCTGGGATGTCTTCTTCTATTACAAGATTATCGATGATGAAGTTCTGGCGGTCCATGGTGTTTTTTCCCATGTAGTATTCCAGCAGTTTCTCTACTTCATCACTCTGGCGTAATGTTACCTGCTCAAGACGAATATCTGGTCCTATAAAACCAGCGAATTCATCGGGAGAAATCTCACCTAGACCCTTAAAACGTGTTATCTCTGGATCAGGACCCAATTCTTCTATTGCCTTTACACGTTCTTCCTCACTATAACAATAGCGTATCAAATAATCCTTCGGCTTTTCCCCACGCTCCCTGAGTTTCGCATCCTCAGCCTCTATTATGCTCTTATTCCTGACCTTATTGCGCTTATTTCGCACACGGAACAAAGGAGTCTGAAGAACATATACGTGTCCTTTTTTTACCAATTCAGGGAAGAACTGAAGGAAGAAGGTTATGATGAGCAAACGGATATGCATACCATCAACATCTGCATCAGTAGCAACAATAACCTTATTATATCTGAGGTTATCTAGACCTTCTTCTATATCAAGGGCAGACTGAAGAAGGTTAAACTCTTCATTCTCATAAACCACTTTCTTCGTCAAACCATAACAATTCAGTGGCTTTCCCTTAAGGGAGAACACAGCCTGAGTATTAACATCTCTACTCTTAGTAATAGAACCGGAAGCTGAATCACCCTCAGTGATGAATATGCAAGACTCCTCTTTCCTATCGTTCTTGACATCAGAGAAATGTATACGACAGTCACGCAACTTCCTGTTATGAAGACTAGCCTTCTTAGCACGTTCACGGGCAAGCTTCGTCACACCCGCCATAGCCTTCCTCTCACGTTCAGAACTCTTTACCTTTTCCTCTATTATCTCTGCAACATCAAGATTACGATGAAGGTAGTTATCCACTTCAGTTTTAACGAAATCACCGACATATTTGTTGACAGAAACACCCTCCGGAGCCATCTTGTCGGAACCCAACTTAATCTTTGTCTGCGACTCGAAAACAGGCTCTTCAACATTCACCGCAATAGCAGCAACAAGACCATTACGGATGTCTCCGTATTCATACTTACCGAAGTATTCCTTTATAGTTCTTGCTATATGCTCTTTGAATGCTGACTGATGCGTACCACCCTGTGTGGTATGCTGACCATTTACAAAGGAGTCATATTCCTCACCATTCTGATTGGTATGAGTAAAAGCTATCTCTATATCCTCCCCTTGCATATGCACGATAGGATAAAGAGGCTCACTGGTCATCTGGTCTTTCAGCAGGTCGGACAATCCATGACGGGAAATAATACGACGACCATTGTACATTATTGCAAGCCCAGTATTGAGATAAGTATAGTTCCTCAACATCATTTCTACGATATCATCGTGGAAAGAATAGTTCAGGAACAGAGAATCATCAGGCTCAAAAGAAATAAAAGTGCCACGTTCGTCACTTGACTTTTCTGTAATATCACTTACCAGAATGCCTTTTTCGAAATTGGCTTTTCGAACATTACCGTCACGATAAGAGCGAACCTCAAACTTCGAAGAAAGGAAATTGACAGCCTTGATACCAACGCCATTCATACCAACGGACTTCTTAAAAGCCTTGGAATCATACTTGCCACCTGTATTAAGCTGGCTGACAGCTTCTATCATCTTTCCCTGAGGGATGCCACGTCCATAGTCACGGAGCGTAACAGATTTATTGTCGATAATATCTATTTCTATGCGATTGCCTTCATGCATACGGAATTCATCGATACTGTTATCAATAGCCTCCTTCAGCAGAACATAGATACCATCCTCTGCATGTGAGCCGTCACCCATTCTGCCTATATACATTCCTGGGCGGGTACGGATGTGATCAACATCTGACAAATGTCGGATATTTTCGTCGCTATAATTGACCTGTTCTATTTCTTCTGTTTTTTTCTCTGCCATCACAATAATTTCTTATAACTGCGCAACCTTTTTACTGTCTTTGCCTCCAAATACTGCCATGCTGACAATACTCCGTCGTTTGTCTCCATCATTGCAAGTGTAAGGGCTTGTTTGAAACGATATTTCTGATACCATCGTATAAGGTCATTGAACAATATGGCATTTGCACCCTTGGCTCTATACTCTGGAAGAACACCAATTATAAGTAAATCAACCGTATCAGTATAATGGAACCATTTGGTATATAATGTCTTTATTAAAGGCCACCATCCAAAAGGCAAAATGCGACCCTTATTAGTATGTCTTAATCCTTTAGTAAAAGAGGGGAACGTTACGCCAAAACCGATGATTTCATCAGACTTTCCACTATCACATATTAAAGTAACAAGATTCAAATCAGCGTAAGCAATGTAGCTCTTTACCATTCTCTCTATTAGTGCATCGTCTATCTCCGAGAACTCATACAAATCCTTATAGCATTTGTTCAGGACTTCAAAAATACGCCTTCCCATACCACCTTTTATTGCCTCCTCCTTTGTCATCTTGCGGGCATGAAGGCCATAGCGGGTATTTATCAGATTTGCTATCTTCTCAAACTTTTCAGGGACTATATCTGGCACCTTAACCAGATTCTGTACCCAGTCATTGTCCTTACTGAATCCCATTACTTCCATATGGTCCTTATAATACGGAAAGTTATGGTTGGCATGCATTGTCTGCTCTATATCAAAGCCTTCGACCAACATTCCCTCTCTGCCAAGATCAATGAATCCCATCGGACCTATGATTGTATCCATTCCTCTTGACAGACCATATTCGCGCACCTTATTTATCAATGCTTCAGAAACATCATAATCATCGATGAAATCGAAATATCCGAAACGAACATTCTTATGTCCCCACTTCTCATTGGCACGATGATTGATGATAGCAGCGATGCGCCCGACTGCCTCACCATCTTTATATGCCATATAGTACTCTGCCTCACAATATTCCCAATATGGCTGAGCATCTTTTGAGCCCTGATATAAATCGGCCATTTCATCAGAAAAAAGATAAGGGCAGGCACAGGGGTCATCACGATACAAGTCAGTGCGGAAATCGATAAATTTACCGATTTCCGCCTTCGTTGATATAGTTCTTATTTCTATCATTTTCTGTTTTACCAGATATCCGTATAACAGAAATCCTGTTATCTTATACCTTTGGTAATTTCTCCAAAGCCTTCTTTATCTCTGCATCCGTTGGTATATAATCCATCATTGAGCCTTCATTGAAAGCCTTGTATGCATAGAGATCAAAATAACCTGTTCCAGAAAGGTTGAATACAATAACCTTTTCCTCACCAGTCTTCTTACATTCCAGAGCTTCATCAATAGCTGCTCGGATAGCATGAGATGACTCCGGAGCAGGCAATGTGCCTTCTGCACGAGCAAACAATACTGCTGCCTCAAAGACGCTTGTCTGTTCATAAGCACGAGCTTCAAAAAGACCCTGATCGTATAATTCAGAAAGTATTGGACTCATACCATGGAAACGCAATCCACCTGCATGGTTAGCACTTGGAATGAACTGTGAACCAACTGTGTACATCTTTGCCAACGGACAAATCATACCTGTATCACAGAAATCGTATGCATAAATGCCTCGTGTGAAGCTTGGACATGATGCAGGCTCTGCTCCTATTATCTTATACTTTGCCTCTCCACGCAGCATCTCTCCAAGGAAAGGTGAAGCAAAACCGCCAAGATTCGAACCACCTCCTGTACATCCGATGAGAACGTCAGGTTTGATGTTATATTTCTTCAATGCAGCCTGTACCTCCAAACCTATTATTGTCTGATGTAACAGTACCTGATTGAGTACTGAACCAAGTTCGTAACGATAACCAGGAGTTGTTGTAGCAACTTCCACTGCCTCAGAAATAGCACAACCTAAAGAACCTGTTGTGCCTGGGAATTCTGCATTTATTTTCTTACCTACCTCTGTCGTCATACTTGGAGAAGGTATAATGCTTGCGCCATAGGTGTTTATCACCTCACGACGGAAAGGCTTTTGTTCGTAAGAACATTTTACCATATATACCTTACAGTCCAATCCAAAATACTGACATGCCATAGAAAGGGCTGTACCCCATTGTCCCGCACCAGTTTCAGTGGTTACACCTTTCAAACCTTGCTTCTTAGCATAGTATGCCTGAGCAATAGCAGAATTAAGCTTATGTGAACCAGAGGTATTATTTCCTTCGAACTTATAGAAAATCTTTGCTGGGGTATCAAGAGCTTTTTCTAAGAATTCAGCATGCACCAAAGGTGAAGGACGGAACATACGATAGAAGTCCTGAACCTCTTCAGGAATATCAAACCACTTGGTATCATTATCCAATTCCTGCTTAATCAGCTCATCACAGAAAATCGGCTGCATATCCTCAAAAGAAAGAGGCTGTTTTGTACCTGGGTTCAACAGTGGCGCAGGTTTTTGCTTCATGTCTGAACGCACATTGTACCACTTTGTTGGCATCTCTTTTTCAGAGAGATAAATCTTGTAGGGAACTTTTTCCATTCTAATAAAAATTTCTTTATTCTTGTGTAAGTGTTGTTTAAAATATCGGCGCCACTGCGGGCGCCGATATTATTATCACCTTACTTTTAATCTGCCAGTTTGGCTGAGATAAACTCCCTGTTAAGTCTGGCAATGTTTGCTATTGATTCATTCTTAGGACAAACAGCCTCACATGCACGAGTGTTTGTACAGTTACCGAAACCGAGTTCATCCATCTTTGCTATCATCGCCTTAGCACGCTTTGCAGCCTCAGGCCTTCCCTGTGGAAGGAGAGCCAGCTGGCTTACCTTGCTTGATACGAAAAGCATTGCAGAGCCATTCTTACATGCTGCAACACATGCACCACAGCCAATACAAGTAGCGCAATCCATTGCCTCGTCAGCATTCTGCTTAGGAATAAGGATAGCATTGGCATCCTGTGCCTGACCTGCACGAACTGATGTATAACCACCTGCCTGGATAATCTTATCAAAGGCATTACGGTCAACCATACAGTCCTTAATTACAGGGAAGCCTGCTGAACGCCAAGGTTCTACTGTGATGACATCACCGTCATTGAACTTACGCATATAGAGCTGACAGGTTGTTGCTCCACGCTCTGTCTTACCATGCGGTGTACCATTGATATACAGCGAGCACATGCCGCAAATACCCTCACGGCAATCGTGATCGAAAACGAATGGTTCCTTACCCTGATTGATGAGCTGTTCGTTCATCATATCAAGCATCTCGAGGAATGAGGTATCGTCAGGGATGTTCTGCATCACCTCTTCGTCAAAATGACCCTTTTCTTTAGGACCATTCTGTTTCCAAAACTTTACAGTTACTGAAATATTTTTAGCCATAATGTTTTTTAGTTTTTGTAGTTACGTGTCTGTACCTTTATAATCTCATACTCAAGAGGCTCCTTTGTAAGTTCAGGTGCTGTTTCATCATTACCCTGATATTCCCATGCGCCTACATAGAAGAAATTCTTATCATCACGCTTTGCTTCACCTTCTTCTGTCTGGTGCTCCTCACGGAAGTGTCCGCCACAAGATTCCTCACGATGGAGGGCATCATAAGCGATGAGTTCGCCCATAAGGATAAAGTCACGAAGATGAATAGCCTTGTCAAGTTCTACATTGAGACCTTCTTTTGAACCAGGTACAAAGAGGTTTTCGTTGAATTCCTTACGAAGAGCCTTCAGCATCTTCAGACCTTCTTCAAGTCCTTCCTTTGTACGTCCCATACCAACATGTTCCCACATGATATGTCCCAACTCTTTATGGAGAGAATCAACAGAACGCTTACCCTTGATGTTCAACAGACGATCCTGCTCTGCATCAACAGCCCTCTCAGCCTCAGCAAACTCTGGAAGATCAGTAGAAACCTTAGGCCATATCTCCTGATCAGCAAGATAATTCTGTATAGTGTAAGGAAGTACGAAATAACCGTCAGCAAGACCCTGCATCAAAGCAGAAGCACCAAGACGGTTAGCACCATGGTCAGAGAAGTTGCACTCACCGATAGAGAACAGTCCTGGGATAGTTGTCTGCAATTCGTAGTCAACCCATATACCACCCATTGTGTAGTGGATAGCTGGGAATATCATCATTGGCTTGTAGTAATCAAAACCATCCTTAGAATAAACGAATTCACCGGGGTTAACGTCTGTAATCTCCTCATACATATCGAACAGATTACCATAACGCTGACGTATTTCATCAATACCAAGACGCTGAATTGACTCGGAGAAATCGAGGAAAACTGCAAGTCCGGTATTATTTACACCAAAGCCCTTGTCGCAACGCTCCTTTGCTGCACGTGATGCAACATCACGAGGTACGAGGTTACCAAAAGCTGGATAACGACGCTCAAGATAATAGTCACGATCCTGCTCTGGAATTTCCCATCCCTGCTTTGTGCCTGCCTGAAGAGCCTTAGCATCTTCAATGTTCTTTGGAACCCAGATACGACCATCATTACGCAGAGACTCTGACATAAGGGTCAGCTTTGACTGGTTGTTTCCATGAACAGGAATACATGTAGGATGGATTTGCACATAAGATGGATTTGCCATCATGGCACCCTTACGATAGCACTGTATTGCTGCAGAGCAGTTACAGCCCATAGCATTTGTAGAGAGGAAATATGTATTTCCGTAACCACCAGTAGCAATTACAACAGCATTTGCAGAGAAGCGCTCTAGCTTACCTGTTACAAGATTCTTAGCGATAATACCACGAGCACGGCCGTTGATGATAACAACATCCTCCATCTCATAACGTGTATAGAGCTTCACCTTACCCTTCTGCACCTCCTTAGAAAGAGAAGAATATGCACCCAGCAGCAGCTGCTGACCTGTCTGTCCCTTTGCATAGAAAGTACGGCTTACCTGTGCACCACCGAAAGAACGGTTTGCAAGCATACCGCCGTATTCACGAGCAAATGGTACACCCTGTGCAACACACTGGTCGATGATATTGTTTGAAACCTCTGCCAAACGATATACGTTAGCCTCACGTGCACGATAGTCACCACCCTTTACTGTATCATAGAACAGACGATAAACAGAGTCACCATCGTTCTGATAGTTCTTAGCTGCATTGATACCACCCTGTGCAGCAATAGAGTGAGCACGACGTGGTGAGTCCTGAATGCAGAAGTTAAGTACATTGAAGCCCATCTCAGCGAGAGAAGACGCAGCACTGGCACCAGCCAGACCTGTTCCGACAACAATAACGTCAAGCTTCAGTTTATTCTTAGGGTTAACCAAGCGCTGATGTGCCTTGAATTCAGTCCACTTCTGTGCTACAGGTCCCTGAGGTATTTTGGAATTTAATGTCTTTGCCATTTTTTTCTTACTTTTTTAAGTTTTCAGTTTACTATTCTCCCTTGTTTAGCAACAGCACATTTTTTCAAAGAAGAACCACAGCACAACAATTGCAAAACCTGCACAAAGCAGAGTAACGTATGTTATTCCTATAACCTTCCAGCGAGTAAACCATACCTTACCATTCCAGCCGAGAGTCTGAAGAGCACTCCAGAAACCATGTGTCAGATGGAACCACAGAGCAGCAATCCAAATAAGGTAAACCACTACATAGGCACCACAGCTGAATGTCTCCCTTATCCAATATACACCATCGGTACTGTGAGCCAGGTCGCCAGAGCCTGTAAGGTCAACAAGCATCATCTTTGACCAGAAATTCACCAGGTGAAGAATCAGACCAATGATAACGATAAGACCAAGAACAAGCATGTTCTGACTTGCCCACTCTACCTTTGAAGGCTTCTCGGTTACAGCATAACGCTCTGAACCACGAGCTGCCTTGTTCTGCATTGTAAGGATGAAGGCATAGATAATGTGAATAACGGCCAATGCTGCAAGACCCAATGTTGCTACTACTGCATACCAGTTAGCACCAAGGAGTTCGCAAATCATATTGTAGCCTTCTGCAGAAAACAAAGCTACAACATTCATTGACATGTGGAAAGTGAGGAACAAGATAAGGCATAGACCTGTAACGGACATGATAACCTTACGTCCAATTGAAGAATTAAATAACCACATAAGATTTTGTTGTTAAGATATTTGTTGTTAAGTTAAGATAATATTTGCTCTATAAATCTATTAAGCTCATCATTCGGGCACAAAGTTAAGGAAAATTTGCGAATTTTCAAAGAAAAAGAACAAGAAATTGAAAAAATTTATATACTTTTGCATCAAAATTACAAAAATGAGGAACTTTTCATACGATGTTATAGTCGTCGGAGGTGGACATTCGGGCTGTGAAGCTGCTCATGCAGCAGCAAGCATGGGAGCACATACCTGTCTCGTTACGATGGACATGAACAAAATTGCACAAATGTCATGCAATCCTGCTGTCGGCGGCATTGCCAAAGGACAGATTGTTCGTGAAATTGATGCTCTTGGCGGCAGCATGGGTATTGTCACTGATGCAACAGCTATACAGTTCCGTATGCTTAACAAAAGCAAAGGGCCTGCTATGTGGAGTCCACGCGCACAATGTGACAGAGAAAAGTTTATATGGAAATGGAGGGAAATTCTCGATTCCACCGAAAATCTGGATATTTGGCAAGACCAGGTAGAAGAGCTTATAACATCCTCTGATTCCTCTATCCCTTCTGTTTCCGGAGTTAAGACCATCTGGGGTGTTGAATTATATGCTCCTTGCGTAATCATTACAGCAGGAACCTTTTTAAACGGACTTATGCATGTTGGAAGAAAGATGATTACAGGAGGTCGTTGTGCCGAGCCTGCTGCTTTACATCTTACAGAAAGCATAAATGCACTTGGCATAACGTCAGCACGTATGAAGACTGGTACTCCTGTTCGCATTGACAAACGCTCCATACATTTTGAAGATACAACGGAACAACCAGGTGAAGAGGTTGCAAGTCTGTTTAGCTACCTTTCAAACAATGATACCAAAAAGCCCTGCTTAGAGCAACTGTCATGCTGGCTTCTCAATACCACGCCTGAGTGTCATGACATTCTCATGTCAGGTCTTGCAGACTCTCCTCTTTATAACGGACAAATACAATCTATAGGTCCACGCTACTGCCCATCCATAGAAACAAAGTTGCATACATTTCCAGACAAGGACCATCATCCTCTTTTCTTGGAACCAGAAGGAACGAATACAAACGAGATGTATCTCAACGGTTTTTCTTCTTCCCTGCCTATGGAAATTCAACTGGAAGCCTTGAAAAAAATTCCTGCTCTGCGTGACGTCAGAATTTATCGTCCTGGATATGCAATAGAGTATGACTTCTTTGATCCCACGCAACTGTATCATTCCCTGATGTCAAAGAAGTGTAATGGATTGTTCTTTGCTGGTCAGGTAAATGGTACTACTGGATATGAAGAGGCAGCTGCACAGGGTATTATGGCAGGTATAAATGCGGCCTTATATGCAGGAAAGACCTCCGATGACCTGTCAAAGACCACCTTTACATTGTCTCGCGATGAAGCATATATCGGAGTTTTGATTGATGATTTGGTTACAAAAGGTGTTGATGAGCCATATCGTATGTTCACCTCTCGGGCAGAGTATCGAATCCTTTTGCGACAAGACAATGCAGACTCTCGATTGACAGAGAAATCCTACAACATTGGTTTAGCCACAAGCGAACGCTATAGTCAATGGAAGACAAAACAAAAAAGAATAGACCATATCGTCTCCTATTGTAATAATGTAAAGCAAAAAGGCAAACTGCTGTGTGAAATCATATCCAGACCAGAGGTAGACCTTCTCTCTCTCTACCCTACCCTACCCCACCTGCGTGACTACATCGACAACATTCCTCAATCAGAAAGGGAAGAAGTTATCAATGCCGCAGAGATTTCCATAAAATATGCCGGCTACATAGAAAGAGAAAAATTAACAGCACAAAAGATGCACAGGCTTGAAAACATTCATATCCGTAACCATTTCGACTATGAACAGATTCAAAGCCTTTCAACAGAAGCACGTCAAAAACTTAAAGCTATCAATCCGGAAACTTTAGCACAGGCTTCACGCATCCCAGGAGTATCGCCTTCTGACATAAATGTATTATTGGTTCTCATGAAAAGATAGATGTTTCACGACATCAAATTCATAGTAAAATCGGACGTTCCACGCCCGTGAAACATAAAAAACTAAATGTTTCACGACTTTTATAACTTATTGAAAACAAACACTTTAATAATTCATTGTTTCACGTGAAACAAAAGAGTGACGAGAGGCTGCAGCACCTCAGGAATATAGTATCGGCAATGCCCGAAAAGCCTGGTTCATATCAGTTCTATGATGTGGACGGGGTTATCATTTATGTGGGCAAGGCAAAGAATCTGAAGCGTAGGGTCAGCTCTTATTTCCATACAGAGGTGGACAGATTCAAGACGAAGGTTCTTGTCTCTAAAATCCATAACATCTCATATACTGTTGTCAAAACGGAAGAGGATGCTCTCTTGTTGGAGAACTCTTTAATTAAGAAATACAATCCACGATATAATGTGCTTTTGAAAGACGGCAAAACTTATCCGTCAATATGTATCACAGGAGAGTATTTTCCCCGCATCTTTAAAACACGTACCATTAACAAAAAATACGGAACATATTTTGGACCATACTCTCATTTGGGATCTATGTATGCTGTTTTGGAGTTAATAAAAAAACTATATCGTCCACGTACATGTCGCTTCCCAATAACAAAGGAAGGAATAGAATCAGGGAAATACAAACCATGTCTTGAATACCATATAAAAAACTGCGGAGCTCCATGCTGTGGAAAGCAGTCTTGGGAAGAGTATCAGAAAAACATTTCTAGCGCGCGCGAGATATTAAAAGGTAATACGCGAGAACTTATACAGCACCTCGTGGACGAAATGAACAAAGCAGCAGAGAATCTTCTCTTTGAAGAAGCTGAGGAATATAAGCAACAACTCTCACTGATAGAACAGTTCTGTGCAAAGAGTGAAGTGGTAAGCAACACTATTACTGATGTAGATGTCTTTACTATAGACAACGAGAACTCCCCTACCCTATTCATCAATTATATTCATGTTAAGAATGGCGCCATTAACCAATCTTTCACCTATGAATATAAACAAAGCATCGATGAATCCGAAGAAGACTTATTGATATCAGCTATAATAGAAATACGTGAGAGATTCCATTCAACAGCTAAGGAAATCATAGTTCCTTTTGAAATAGACTGGCATATTCCAAATGCTGAATTCTTTGTACCACAGAGAGGAGACAAACATCACCTCCTGGAGCTTTCATACATGAATTGCAAACAATATCGCGTGGATAGGCTAAAGCAGAGTGATAAGCTGAATCCAGAGCAGAAATATACACGCATGATGAAGGAACTACAGGACAAACTAGGACTTCCTAAGTTACCATATCATATTGAACTGTTTGATAATTCCAACATTTCAGGTTCTGATGCTGTTGCCGGATGTGTCGTATATAAAGGAATGAAGAAATCGCCAAAGGATTATCGCAAGTATAACATTAAAACTGTGGAAGGACCTGATGACTATGCTTCTATGCAAGAAGTTGTAAGAAGGAGATATACTAATGCAGATAATCCCCTACCCGATCTGATAATTTGTGACGGTGGTATCGGACAAATGCATTGTGTGCAGGACGTAATCATCAAAGAATTGGACTTAAATATTCCTATTGCAGGTCTAGCTAAAAACGAAAAGCACAGAACACAAGAATTGTTATATCTTCAACAAGACAAGGAAAAAGACAATGAAACGGAATGTGTAACTATTCAATTAAAACCTGAAAGCGACCTTTTCCGCTGCCTTACACAAATGCAGGATGAAGTACATAGATATGCCATTTCCTTTCATCGTGACAAGCGTTCTAAACATGCTTTACATTCAGAAATGGATGATATCATCGGTATTGGACCGAAAACAAAAGACCTGCTGCTCAACCATTATAAGAGCGTAAAGAAACTAAAAGAAGCTATCCTCTCAGGAAAAGGAAATGACATTATCCAGCTTATAGGAAAATCAAAAGCAGATTTAATAATTAAATATTTTACAGAAAATGAAAGATCTTAAGGAAATTATTTCAAAAGCAAGTGAAAACGACACACAGGATGTGAAGAGATTTCTTTTCGGTTCCATCGAACTAACCAGCCTGAAATGTACAGATAGCGAGCAAAGCATCATGTCATTTGTAGATAGGGTTAACAAATGGGATGATGAACGTCCATATCTTCCACATCCTGCTACAATTTGTGTCTATCCCTGTTATGCAGAAGTCGTAAAAGAATATCTTCAGGTAGAAGGAATAGGCATAGCATGTGTCAGTGGCAGTTTCCCAAGTTCTCAAACCTTTTTGGAAGTAAAGACTATTGAAACAGCATTGGCAATTAAAGACGGGGCAACAGAGATAGATATGGTTATGCCTGTTGGTAAGTTCCTTAGCGGTGATGAACAGGGAGTTTCCGATGAAATCACTGAAATGAAGGCTGTTTGTGGTCCTGATATTCCTTTGAAGGTTATCTTGGAAACTGGATGTCTGAAGACAGAAGAAAACATTCGAAAAGCATCATTTATAGCGATGAATGCCGGAGCTGACTATATTAAGACAAGTACAGGAAAAGAAGCCATTTCAGCGACACCTGAAGCAGCCTATATAATGTGCCAGTGCATTAAGGAATATTACGAAAAAGAGGGTAGGATGGTTGGTTTTAAGCCTGCTGGTGGCATTAACACACCTATGGATGCAATAATATATTATACTATTGTAAAAGAAGTTCTGGGAAAAGAATGGCTTAACAACAAACTGTTCCGTCTGGGCACCTCGCGTTTAGCGGATGCTCTCATCGATGAGATTGGATAATTACAATCTCCTTTCAATAACATAGTCGAGATATGCGGTAAAGGCTTTTTTCATGTCTGCATTGCATATCTCGTTTTCTATGAAAGAAGCTGCATCATTACGTAACTCCAACATCTTCCTTTCTGCATATTCTATACCGCCCTGTTCCTTCGTATAAGCGATTAAACGGGCAATTTCTGCAGCTGTAGCCTTTCTGGCTTTTACATCCATAGCTATGTCCTTCATTTCTTTGTTATCAGAAGACAAGACTGCATAAATAGCAGGTAAAGTCAATTTACCTTCCAGCATATCATTACCTGTAGGCTTACCGATTTCCTTTGAATCATAGTAATCAAAGATATCATCACGTATCTGGAATATCATACCTATCTTCTGTCCAAAAGAACGTGCTTTTTTTATCGATTCAATCGGAGCTTTTACAGACATCGCACCCATTCCACTGGCAACTTCAAACAAAGCAGCAGTCTTTTTCTTTATAACTTCATAGTATGCCTCTTCTGATATGCTGTCAGAGCCATTACTGGTAAGTTGTAATATCTCTCCATCCGACAATACTTGTCCTAACTCTGACAAACACCTTATTATCTCAATATCATTGCTGTCTGATACATTGATAAGAGCTGTAGAAAGTATATAATCGCCGACCAAAACGGCAATTTTGTTATCATAAATAGCATTTACCGATGCCTGACCTCTGCGAGTAGATGACTCATCTACAACATCATCATGCACCAAAGTGGCAGTATGCAACATTTCCAGTCCTATTGCTGCACGTAGGGTAGTATCTGTCACACCACCATACAGTTTTGCAACAAGTAACAACAACATAGGACGCATACGCTTTCCATCGCGTTGCTTAATATATTCTAATGCTTGCTTTAAAATGCCGTTGTCATGTTCTAAAGCAGCATTAAACATTACGGTAAATTCACCTAATTCTGATGCAATTGGTTGCTTTATTATGGATAAAAAATCTTTCATTTTTATAGATTTTGTTGCAAAGGTACTAAAAAAAAATGAAATGACAAAAAAACTCGCTTTTCATAATTCTTAATTCCCAAATTTTTACTACCTTTGCACACAACTATTCAATTCCACATGAAGAAATTATTCCTTATTGACGCGTATGCTATCATCTATAGGAGTTACTACGCTTTAATAAAATCTCCAAGAATCACCAGTAAAGGACTCAATACAAGCGCTATTATCGGGTTCTGTTTCACTCTTCGTGATATCCTGGTAAAGGAGAAACCTACGCATATTGCCATAGCTTTTGATCATGGCAAGACATTCCGCCATGAGGTGTTTCCTGAATATAAAGCACAAAGAGAGGAGACACCTGAAGATATTCGCATTGCCATACCTATTATCAAGGACATTTTATCTGCATTGAATATACCCATACTGCAGGTTGATGGATTCGAGGCTGACGATATCATCGGCACTGTTGCCAAGATAGCAGAAGGCGATGGAATGGACGTTTTTATGCTTACTCCTGATAAGGATTATGCACAGCTGGTAACAGAAAAGATACATATCTTCAGACCTCGTCATGGTGGAGGATATGAAAATATGGGCCCTGCTGAAATACGTGCAAAGTATGGCATAGAAAACACTGAACAGATAAAAGACCTGTTGGGTCTGATGGGAGACTCCAGTGATAACTATCAGGGATGTCCTGGGGTAGGGGAGAAGACAGCCATAAAACTTATCCAACAATTTGGCAGTATAGAGAAAATGCTCGATAACACCGACCAAATTAGTGGTAAGATGCGTGAAAAGGTTGAAACTGCTGCTGACGATATCCGCCTGTCAAAATATCTTGCAACAATTCGCCAGGATGTACCAATCAATACATCTTTGGAGGAGATGAAGATAAAAGACTTCAATATTCCAAAACTGGAAACCATTTTTGAGGAGTTAGAATTCAAGACCTTTGCAAAAAAATTTTTAGGGCAGAGAGAAAGACAGGGTAGGGTAGGGGATGTGAACAAATCCTCAGAAATGCAAAAAACTGTTAACAGACAGCTGTCTCTCTTTGAAGATTTCACGCCCAACGACCAAGAAGATTCCAAATTTTCCATTCTCAGCGATTCAGAACACCCCACCAAGGATGTGAAAATCATTGAAAATGAGAGTGATATGGAGTATTTTTGTGGTCTTATGGCTCATAATCGAAAATTTGCTTTTAGCGTTGAAGGCACCTCTTCTAACGGCATTGAAGCAAAATTACAGTCCATTTCGTTTGCAACAGACCAAAACACCATTTACCATCTGGTAATGACTTCTTATGAGCCAGACAACGAATGGAAGAAGAGTAAACTGCAAATGATTTTCTCCGACACCAGTTGCGAGAAGATTGTTCAAAATGCAAAGTATGCTATTCAGGTGTTGCAAAACTCTGGTATATATATAAAAGGTAATTTATGGGACACCATGATTGCCCACTATCTAAAAAATCCCGATTTACATCACAATAGGGAATACATTAACACTTTGTTTCACGTGGAACAACCTGCCCAGTTATTGGCTTTGAAGCCAGAACTGGAGAAGGATTTGGAGACATCTGGAATGTTACAGCTCTTCAAAGAAGTTGAAATGCCTCTTGTTCCTGTTCTGGCAGAAATGGAGTCCAATGGAGTTCGTATTGATACCAAGACCCTTCAAGAAGTCGAAAAAGAGCTCACAAGCAGATTACAGCAGACAGAAGCAGAGATATACCAGTTATCAGGAGAGCAATTCAATATCTCCTCTCCAAAACAGGTAGGTGATATCCTCTTTGGGAAACTGCAACTGATGGAAAAGCCCAAGAAGACAAAGACTGGGCAATTTGTCACCAACGAAGAGATACTGAATTCTCTAAAAGCAAAGCATCCAATCGTGGAGAAGATTCTTTCGCATCGTGCCATGAAGAAACTTCTCAGCACATACATAGAGACACTTCCACGACTCATCAATCCGAATACTGGACATATACACACTACATTCAATCAATGTATCACTGCAACTGGACGCCTGTCTTCTTCTGACCCCAATCTGCAGAATATTCCTGTCCGTACAGAAGATGGTAAGGAGATACGCAAATGCTTTATTCCTGAGCCAGGTGAGGAGTTCTTTTCATGCGACTACAGTCAGGTTGAACTACGAATTATGGCATCACTCTCTGGTGATCAGAATATGATAGATGCCTTCCTGAGCGGACAGGATATACATGCCGCTACATCTGCAAAAATCTATCATAAACCCATAGAAGAGGTTACAAGAGAAGAGCGCAGAAAAGCAAAGAGTGCCAATTTTGGTATTATCTATGGCATAAGTGCCTATGGTCTTTCACAGGACCTCGGCATTGACCGAAAGGAGGCAACAGGTCTCATTGACGGATATTTCAAGAGCTTTCCGAAAGTGATGGATTTTATTGAAGAAAGCAAGGCAAAAGTCAGGGAATGCGGTTATGCTGTCACTCTGATGGGAAGACGCCGCTATCTTCCTGACATAAACTCCAACAATGGTACTGTGCGTGGTTTTGCAGAACGAAATGCTGTCAATGCACCTATTCAAGGTACTGCTGCCGACATCATGAAGGTGGCAATGGTACATATCTATCAACATCTGAAAAAAGAAGGTCTCAAGACAAAGATGCTCCTGCAAGTACACGATGAACTGAATTTCTCTGTTCCTCAGGAAGAGAAGGGTAGGGTAGAGGCTCTTGTCAAGGAAGAGATGGAGAATGCATGTCATCTTGTTGTGCCACTTCTTGCAGAATGCGGTTGGGGCAAAAACTGGTTAGAAGCTCATTAATAAATTAGGATTATGAAACAGAACATCCTTTATATTTTACTTTCCCTGTTTATCCTCGTTCCATCAGAAGCTATGGCACAGGATTACAGTAAGATGTCACGAACCCTTCGCAAGAAGGTTAATGAGGTGGAAAACGTGAACTATTCCAAGAGTGCTATCCGTAACAATTCTGCAGCGCCAAAAGAAAAAGAGATTCTTGCCCTCATAAAGGCTGAAGGTGACTTGGTAGAAGACTATTGTATCTCCCATAAGGGAAACATACATATTGTTCGCATGCCACTTTCCAAGATTGCAGAAATCTCTACAGACAGCAGGGTTATCAGAATAGAGTCTGAGCCAAACAAAGCCACGTTGACCAATGACAGCATACGCTCTGTCACAAACACCAACATGGTACACAACGGTGAGGGAGAGTTATCTCAGGCATACGACGGAACAGGTGTTCTTGTGGGAGTACAGGATATTTCTTTTGACTACAACCATCCTACTTTCCTTTCCAAAAAGGATAACCGCCTACGCATTCAGCGTGTATGGGATATACTTGACGGAATAGAGTCCCAAACCTATGATCCAAGCTCTGCTTTCCCCATTGGTACGCTCCTGAAGCCAGAAGAAATCATTGCAAAGGATCACAGTACTGACAGCTATCTGAATTTTCATGGAACACATACGGCAGGAATTGCAGCAGGCAGTGGCTATGATACCCCTTACAGCGGTATGGCACCAGAGGCTGATATCTACATGGTCAACTGTGTCATAAGTAATAATTTGGAACTCGTCCCAGAAGATCTAAGGGATATTGTCGGAAACAATATTTTTGATCTCCTTGGCTTTGAAAATATATTCCATTATGCCGATTCCATTGGTAAACCATGTGTTATCAGTTTTAGTATCGGCAGTTATGGTGAACTTACAGGAGAGAATACCCTGTACTCTGAATATCTGAGATCCATGCTCGGCCCTGGAAGAATACTCGTTGCCTCTGTAGGTAATGAAGGGTCGCGAGGATATATAATGTATAAGAAAGCCGACCAGGAATCCGTAGGAGGACTGATGACGAGGACTAAATCAGATGAACCTATCTTCCTTTGCATCAGCAGCGACAAACCGCTTACCTTCAAAATAACAGACAAGAGCAAGCCAGAGGCAGAGGGTTCCTATACCTACACTCCCGAATATGAAACCACAACTGCAGACACCATAGCCGCTCTTGACAATCTTGTTATCAATACATACTGCTATGCAGATGAATTTAACAGCGACAAAATAGGTTATGACATCGGCTTTTTTGAAGGCTATAAGTCATTCTTTGACCGTGACTATTCTATCACCATCTACGGAGCTGATGCAGAAGCAAGGATACACATACAGAATGGTAAGATAGAAGGTGCTGAATTAGGTGGAAATACTTTCTTTCCAGGCGAATTGGAAGGTGTCATTGGCGTTGGTGCAACTGCATGGAGAGATGCATATACAGACATCAATGGCAAGACCCATACCAGTGGCTATGGCACAGGTGGCAAACGTTTTGTCATCTCTGGAATTGGCCCTGCTCTGAGTGGAAAGATAAAGCCCGACGTAGTAGCACCAGGTGTGAATATCATCTCTGCCTGCAACAGGACATACCAGGAATCACATCCCACCAGTCAGGAAGGTCTTGTAGCCAAATCAACATACAATGATAAAGACTACTATTGGATGGTATATGGCGGCACATCCATGTCAACTCCTGCTGTAGCAGGCATCGTTGCCCTCTGGCTGCAGGCAAAACCTGATCTTACCCCTGAAGAGGTGATAGATGTCATAGCCAATTCAGCGAAGCAGAATATTCCAGAGCTGACATATCCCAATAACGAGTATGGATATGGCGAGATTGACGCTTATAAAGGATTGCTCTATATTCTGAATCTCACCAATATCGAAGGACTCTCTACACAGCATCTCATCAATGCAAAGGTTCGTCCTATGGCCAACGGTGATGTAAGCATCTCCATACCTGATTCAAATAATCCTACACAGGTGCGGATATACAATACAAAAGGACAAAGTATAATGCAGACAGCCATACCTTCCAATACTACTGACTATACCATACCAAGCTTTGGCTTAAAAGGTATCTTCGCAGTACAGGTAAGCAATTATGGCTCGACACTCATTAGAATAGAATAAAAAACAAATAAAGATTATGGCATTAAAATGTGGAATTGTAGGACTGCCCAACGTAGGCAAGTCAACTCTCTTTAACTGTTTATCATCTGCAAAGGCGCAGGCAGCAAACTTTCCTTTCTGTACAATAGAACCCAATGTAGGTGTTATCACCGTTCCTGATGACCGCCTTACAAAACTGGCAGAGATAGTCCATCCTGGACGCATTGTGCCTGCTACCTGTGAAATCGTAGACATAGCAGGTCTGGTGAAAGGAGCCAGCAAGGGTGAGGGATTAGGAAATAAGTTCCTTGGCAACATCCGTGAGACAGATGCTATCATTCATGTGCTTAGGTGCTTTGAGGATGACAATATCACCCATGTTGACGGTACTGTCAATCCTATCCGCGACAAGGAGATAATTGATACGGAGTTGCAGCTTAAGGACCTTGAGACAATAGAAAGCCGCTATGCCAAGACCCAGAAGATAGCCTCAACAGGCAATAAGGAGGCTAAGGTGGAGCTGGCAGTACTTGAGGCTTACAAACAGTGTCTTGAGCAAGGCAAAAACGCCCGTACAGTGGATTTTGAGTCCAAGGAGGAACAACTGGCAGCCAAGAACCTTTTCCTGCTTACCAGCAAGCCTGTACTCTATGTATGTAATGTTGATGAAAGCGCAGCAAAGGATGGTAATGAGTGGACAAAGAAGATTGAGGCTCTCGCAGCAGAAGAGGGTGCTGAGTGCATGATTATCGCTGCAAAGACAGAAGAAGACATTGCTGGCTTTGACAACTATGAGGACAAGCAACTCTTCCTTGAGGAACTGGGTCTGGAAGAGAGTGGTGTCAATCGCCTCATCAAGAAGGCTTACGCCCTTCTCAACCTGCAGACATTCATCACAGCAGGTGAGATGGAGGTTAAGGCTTGGACATTCAAGAAGGGATGGAAGGCACCACAGTGTGCTGGTGTCATTCACACTGACTTTGAGAAGGGTTTCATCCGTGCTGAGGTCATAAAGTATGACGACTACATGCAGTATAAGTCCGAGGCAGCCATCAAGGAAGCAGGCAAGCTTGGCATCGAAGGCAAGGACTATGTAGTCCAGGACGGAGACATCATGCACTTCCGATTCAATGTGTAAATCAATGCATAATTCATAATGGACAATTTCCTATTTATATACTGGAATCCGGATACAATAATATTTAGTATTGGTCCTCTTGCTGTTCGCTGGTATTCCACCTGCTGGCTGGTTGGACTGCTGCTGGCATATTTTATAGTCAAATACCTCTTCAGGCAGCAGAAACTGCCAGACGAGAAGTTTGAACCCCTGTTCCTATATTGCTTCATTGGCATCCTAGTAGGAGCACGCCTGGGACATTGCCTCTTCTACGAACCAGGCTATTTTCTTACCAGCTGGAACCATTTCATCGAGATGCTGCTCCCCATACGGCAGGATGTATATGGCAACTGGCATTTCACAGGCTATGAGGGCCTTGCCAGCCACGGAGGCACTATAGGCATCATTCTGGCCCTGCTGCTCTACAGCAAGAACCTGAAGGTGGGTATGTGGACCATCCTCGACATCATATCCATCTCTGTGCCTGTCACAGCCTGCTTCATACGTCTTGGCAACCTCATGAACAGTGAGATCATCGGCAAACCAACAGATGTTCCCTGGGCCTTTGTTTTTGAAAAGATAGACATGCTGCCACGCCATCCAGGACAGCTCTATGAAGCAATAGCCTACGCCTGCTTCTTCTTCGTGCTGTGGTATTTCTACAAGAAAAAGCCCAGCCTCGTGGGCACATCCTTCTTCTTTGGTCTGGACATTTTCCTCATCTTCACCTTCCGTTTCTTCATAGAATACACCAAGGAGGTGCAGGAAAGCTTTGAGCAAGGCATGCTCTTCGACATGGGCCAGATACTCTCAGTACCTTTCATCCTCATGGGAGCCTACTTCACCTACAAAGGGTGGAAGAAGGTGATAGGGGCCCACTAAAACAAAAAAATCGCCCTTTTCTTTTGGAGATTGAGAATTTTTGCTTAATTTTGCAACCGCATAGAGAAACTAAACAGAATTATGGAAGTAGCA
>JAEEGL012208630.1_pt1 | contig 26054 bp, 22 predicted proteins | sample 9134231 | NCBI WGS metagenome assembly JAEEGL01 (sample SAMN16246548, study PRJNA631951) | gut metagenome | biome: gut microbiome; feature: rumen; material: fiber-attached | host: Bos | place: Iran: Karaj | collected 2018-10
AGATGTGTCATTCTCATTTTTAATGCTTTTCCCACATCCTGTAACGGAGACTATGACTAAAATAGCTGAAAGAAGAGCTGATAGTAAATATTTATGCATAAAAACCTCCTTGCAATCTAATGCAAATACAGAATAGCAAGGAATTTTAAATGATTCAATATAACGTATATTTATTTATTATAATTTAAGATTGTTCCCTATTTGTTTATGCAAATGATACTTTATCCTAAATCTATGATTATTTCATTTTTTGACCTGGTTTACTTTTTCACCTAACTATAATACCAGGCGTTCTCCATAGGAGCTATATCAGCTTGCATCTCTGAAATATTTAGCCTGAGCCTCAAACATTTTTGCGTATATACCTGATGGTATACTGATAAGCTCATCATGACTGCCATACTCAGCAATTTTTCCTTCAGAAAAAACTGCTATACTGTCGCAGAATTTACAGCTTGATAAATTCCCCAAAAAATAGACATAGAAGAAGGCATACGTGAGCAGCGACTTTTTTGAGCTACTATTCGCGTAGTGGCAAGCATGATATTTATGGCGTCTACGTGAGATGCTGCTCTTAATTATTGTGGCTCACGTAGAAATTAACAGATATTTGGAAGATTTACGTGAGGAGCAGGTTGTTAACAGGGTGGTATCACGTAGAATGCCAGAATATCATTACGATATTACGTGATAGTAGTCCAAAGAAAAAGTGATGTCACGTAGATCTGAATAAAGGAGTTTGGTGATGCAGAATTACAAGGAAGAATTGGAGAAACAAATACAGGAGATAGAGTCATATGAGCAAAGTGGATACTTTCGGGGGAAAAACATGATCATGACATTTGAGACTTCTCAACATCCAATCAGTTCTAATATAATAAAGGCTAAGATTGAAGAATATCTGATTTAGCAGGTTGTGCTTCAAAAAATGCATCATAATTATGACAGTTCATTATGGGGGGTATATTTCAGGAGATAAGTATTGCCTGCAATTTGTGTAATGGACCACGGGGGGAGGACCCAAAAATGGACCGCGACCCCGTCCCTGTGGTCCATAATTCGGGGAAAAGGGGGTAGTATTTTGAAAGAGATGAAGCAGGACAGTTCCACCATAGCCTGGAATGCAATGGGGGATGAATGGTTTGAACTGGCGCAATCCGGCGAAGCAAGGAATTGTTTTATAATGCCTAAAATGCTTGAATTCATGGGCGATGTCAATGGAAAGAGAATACTGGATCTCGGCTGCGGGGAAGGCGGATATTCAAGGGAACTGACAAAAAGAGGAGCAGAGCTTGTGGCAGTTGACTGTTCCAAAAAAGCGATAGAGTATTCTGTAAAACTGGCAAAATTGAGCCTAAAGCTACTGATGAACAGGCAAAGATTTCTGTAGCGATGGCATGGCTGCAGAAAATACCGCTGTATTTGTATTGGGAACTGAAGAAATAATAGAAAAGAGGCTTAGAATGGAAGAACATATCTTTAATACATCTTGTGGTGACATACATTACTGGATAAATAAAGAGGCCCGGGAACGCAAGGTTCAGCTGGTTTTCCTTCCGGGACTTACGGCGGACCACAGATTGTTCGAGAAGCAGATAGAGTATTTTGAAGGCCGGTTTCCGGTTTTTGTATGGGATGCTCCGGGGCACGCCGCCTCGTGGCCTTTTAAGTTCGACTTCAGTCTGATGGACAAGGCGGGGTGGTTAAATGAGATCCTGGTAAAAGAGGGCTTTGATCAGCCTGTCATAGTGGGCCAATCCATGGGTGGTTATGTGGGCCAGGCCTATGCACAGCTCTTTCCCCAAAAACTTAGGGGCTTTGTGTCCATTGATTCGGCGCCTTTACAGCGCAGATATGTGACCGCTGCTGAGATCTGGCTTCTGAAAAGAATGGAGCCTGTTTACCGCCATTACCCCTGGAAATCTCTTTTGAAGACAGGGACAAATGGCGTAGCCACATCGAAATACGGAAGAGCGCTGATGCGTGAGATCATGATGACTTATGACGGGGATCAGGAGCGATACTCAAAGCTCTCAGGCCATGGCTTCAGGATTCTGGCGCAGGCGATGGAGGCGGATCTTCCCTATGAGATCAACTGTCCGGCACTGCTTATATGCGGGGGCAAGGATCACGCAGGTTCATGCATCAGGTACAACAAAGCCTGGCATAAGAACACCCGGATACCCATAGAATGGATCAAAGGGGCAGGGCACAATTCCAACACTGATGCCCCGGGGCGAGTTAATAAACTTATCGAGAGCCTGGCTTTGTCTTTAGCCTAAAAGAAGAGCAAACAGAACAAGCACTATCAGGAACAGCACATTTACAGCGGTGAATACCAGAAGGTATCTGCCGCTGTTTTCTTTATACTCCTTGCTGTAGGCCTTATAGGAAATAAGGGACGCCATGGATGCAATAAGAGTACCGAGGCCGCCGATGTTGACGCCCACAAGAAGGCTTCTGTAATCTGTGGTAAATCCCGAGAGCATAAGGGTTGCAGGGACGTTGCTGATCACCTGGCTAAGGGCGATGGATATTCCAAACTCACGTCCGGCGAGGACGTTTTCAAGAAAAGAGCTGATGACTTTGATGTTTCCCATGTTCCCGGTAAAGATAAAGAATCCGATAAAGGTTAGAAGCAGCACGTAATCTGCCCTGAGCAGGATCTTGAAATCCATTCCTCCCACCACGATCAGCACAATAATGGCAAATACGAACCAGGGCAGGATCCTTACCACAGACAAAAGAGCTGTCACAAAAAGTGCGGTATAGATGATGACCTGCAGTCTACTTCCAAAGTGAATGCGTACGGATGATTCGGAACTCTGATCAAGGCTCTTCTGCCTGCCGGGTATCATTAAGAGCGAGATGAAAAGAAGGATCCCTGATAACAGCGAGTAGGGCAGCATGGTAAGAAAAAAGCCTGCAAGCCCCATTCCGGAAAGACCGTACAGATACAGATTCTGAGGGTTACCGATGGGAGTCAGCATACTGCCAAGGTTTGCGGCCACGGTCTGCAGCACCACGGTGGGGATCATCATGTCCTCCCTGCCGCAGCCGTGCAGTATCATCAGTGCAAAGGGCACGAAGGTGATAAGGGCCACGTCGTTGGTTATGAGCATACTTCCGAAAAAGCACATGAATATCAGAACAGCAGCCAGCTGCCAGCTTTTTTTAACCTTGGACAAAAGAAATCCCGCAATCCTGTCAAATACTGAATTCTCCTTGAAGCCCTGGATGATGACCATAAGTCCCCACAGAATACCCAGAGATCTGAAATCTATATATTCAAGATATGCCTTGCCGGGATGAACGAAGAAGGCAGAAATGATTGCCAGTATCCAGGCGATGCAGAGCACGGTGTCAGGTTTGCGTTTCTTTTTGGTATTGTTTTCCATAATATCATTTCCTCGTATATTGGTCCTGACGGGGCAGCTTGCTGCAAAGTCCTCAGGACAATCTAAAGCCTGATCAGCTTTAATATTTTTCCGATTCAAAACTACGAAATAATATCACAGAAGAGGGCGCATTTCAAGACAAGGAGAGGGGCGATGCTATTGCATATGTATGATACGCAATAGCATCGCCCTTATTATGGAGGCATGCAAAATGGCACGCAAAAAGTCTGATTAAAGGATGCAGATAAAAAGTGCGATTATCCCTGTTATTGCCAACCCCACAGATGCAACATCGAGACACTTTAGCCTTAGATCATTGGGATCCAGATATTTCTTTCCGAATCTTATGGCGTCTATGGTTCTGGGAGTCGGCTTCCCACAAAATGTTTTCATACCGGATCTGTCCATAGCTCATTCCTCATTGCTTGTTTGAACAGTTGATACAATATGTTGTATTCGATGATTTAACTATACACTAAATATTCTAAAAAGTGTATAAAACATTTAGGAAATTTTGTGAAACAATTGAGATGTTTCATGAGATGGGGATGGAAACAGAAGCGGTACACAAAAGAAGACTGCCGCACTGTAACAGAGCGGCAGTCTTGATAAAAGCTATGATTTACTTTGAGTTTTGCATGAGCTTGGATTGGGATAAAGAACTATTATTCTCCGCTTGTGCTTGCTTTTGCAGGACTGCTCCATGGTCCATATACAAATTCACCGGTGGAGTCCTTTATACCGGTTCTTACTCTGACATAGTAATTCTTTCCGGCAGGAACAGTTTCTGTAACAGTACCTTTGCCGGCTACCTGTGCTCTATGCCTGTTAAATAAGAAGAATGCATTGGTTGAATACTCAAACTGTATCACGTAATTAGTGTTTGTGTAATACCAGTATGATTGCATGGTAAGCTGCGTTCCGTTCAGGTTTGCGCGATATACCTTGTTGGTATAGCTTGATGCATTGATCTTGTAGTAAACAGCATATATTACAACGGAAGCACCATTTTTGGTGGACATACCATAATTGTATCTGTATCTTATTTCCCGCTGGCCATCGGAATTAGTGTAAGTATACCTCAGATAATTCTTGCCGGCCTTGTCAAGTGCAACGTCGCTGAGCTGACTGCCGGACTTGACGCTGTGCTGATATACATCTTCGATATAACCGGTTACATCATCCGTGTAATAAACCTTGGCCAGGAGCTGTTTGCCGCTCTTGCCATTGTACTTGCCACCGTTTGCATCTGCGTACAGGTTATAGCTGTTTTCAGCAAATGCGGGCTTTATGGTAAAGCTTGCACTGTTGTCACCGGCAATGGCCTTGAATATCTTTTTGGAAGCATCAGTGTATACAACTCTGGCGTCGGCAGGAATATCACTTGCAAAGGTCCATCCAAGGAAGGTAAAGCCTGTTGCAGTAACTTTGGGAAGAGTAACAGCCTTCTTTCCATAGGTCTGCTCAACGCTGAAGGTCTTGAGCTCAAAGTATGGATAGATGCCATCTGTGTATTCTTCTCCGTCCCTGAATACCGAACAGTTATCCCAAAGCTGAATATGGTAGGTGTCAGCCTGCCATATTCCGTAGAGCTTGACATTGGATGTCTTGCCGTTTCCCAGCTGTGTAACAGTGCCTATAGCCTCTTTGCCTTTGGCAGTTGTAGCAAAGCCCATAAAGGTGTATCCCTCACGGGTCCATTCATAGTTGGGAAGATCCGCAACGTCATAGAAGGCAAACTCTTTCTGTCCTTCAGCTGTCACGAAATCAACGCCTGTTTCCGGAATTGCATTTCCTTTGTCATCCTTTACTCCTGAAGCGTTTGGAACGAGAGTAACAGTGTATTTGTTGGGAGCAGAGTAGACTGCTGTAAGGAATACATCCTCAGCTGCACCGGCTTTAATACCTGTCACGAATTTATGCTCGCTGTCCCACTTGATGATATCGCTCTCTGACTCTGTTATCCATCCAAGGAAGGTAGAACCTGTCATGGTGGCCTTGGCTTTTATGGCAAGATCCTTGGTAAGCTTGGTGTAAGTGTAGGTAGCGCCGCTGACTGTGCCGTTATCGGCATCATAGAATATCCTGTATACCTTGGGCTGAACAACTGCATAAAGAGAAAGAACAATGTCGCTTCCGTCTGCATTGGGAGCCTTACCTGCCACCTTGGTGTATTTTTTGTTAAGCTCATAGGTGATTTTGGAAGAATTTGGCGTTGTTGCAAAGCCTTTGATACTGTAAGCTTCGTTGTCAAATCCTGATTCACCTTCGATGGTGGCTGCGTATACAGCAAAATCTATGGAGCGGTTATAGGTCAGATAGTGTTCAGTGGTTTCATATGTGACCTTTCCGTCATTGCTTAAGAATTTCAGCGTGAAGTCCAGTTCTTTCCAGTTGGCATAGAACTCCAGGTCGCCGTATACATCATCACGGATCTTGTTATCTTCAGTGAGAATGAATTCTTCTGCAGTCTCGTATCCATTTTTGTATATGGTCCAGCCATCGAACTCATATCCGTCCCTGGTAGGAGTGGGAATAACCAGCCCTGAACCTGTCTTGTAGGTGGCAGGGAGCTTACCTGCTTTTCCGCCGGCAAGGTCGACCTTGAGCTTGTTGGTCTCCTGTGCCCATTCTGCAGTTAAGGTGATCTTTCCCTCCAGTGCACCGTCTATATCTTTTACAGGGTTATACTTTTCAAGAGGAAGAACCTTTGATTTTCCCTTGACAGATACTCTCCAGCCTTTGAAGGTATAGCCGTCTCTTCGTGGCTGAAAGGCCTTGCCCCAATAACTGCTGGAATAGTATGTGTCATCTATATAAGGCTCAGTGGATGATTCTGTCCAATCCCCGGTCTCCTCATCATAGTGGTCAATTTCGCCGCCATTGGGATCAAAGGTCGCCGTTACATGGTTGGCACTCCAGCGGACATGGAAATTAAAAGATCTAAAGGTCCTTTCACCGTAATAAGCACCACTGTCAGATGTCTCCTGCCATCCAACAAAAGTATATCCCGGTCTTGTGGCTACTACCTGTGATGAATCACGTACAGGAGTGCCATCATCTGAAAGCTTATAGCCTGGGAACGCAATACGGTTTTTGGTGGTGGCATCAAGCTTGTAAACTATCTTGGGATTAAAGCCCTTTACAAACTTACCTCCGTTGGCATTAAAGGTAAGAGTGTAAGTCATCTGCTTCCACTGGGCAGAAACTGTTACGGAACCTCCGTCCTTGTCGCAAAGACTCTTAAGAGTGGCTGCGGGAGTCTTTATAGTTCCGGTTTTGCCATTGCTGTCGGTGTACTTCCAACCGACGAGTTCATAGCCGGAGCAGTTGAATTCGGTGCCACTGAGCACAAATGGCTCTGAGATGTCATAGGTATCAGTCCAGCTACTTTGTGGTGAAATAAGTTCAGCAGCTATCTCAGAAGGAGCATTCGGCTCAAAGGTTACGGTATATGTCCCTATTGAAGCCCACTGTGCATAAGCATCAACAGAAGCAAGGCTGTTCTCCTTGGCATAGGTGACGATATCCCCGGCGCTTAAGGAGTCGCGGATGGAATCGCCCAGGGCCCAGCCTTCAAATTTGTCCTCGGCACCAATATCGGAGGCTGCAAAAATAGCAGATGCCTTGATGGCCTCGGTGGAGGTGTCGTTTTTGCTGTAAGATTTCTTTACTACCTTGTCTTTGCCGTTGTAATTGGAGTGGAAGTTTACTGCAACTGAGTCTGTGGCAGCATTAACGCTTCCGGAAATGGTTCCATCCTCGGACACTTCAGCGGCATCTTCGCCTTGTACAGGAGCTTCTACCTCGGAAGTAGCTTCCCCCGCAGCGTCCTCGATGTCCTCCTCTGCGGTCAGATCATCAGATGCATCAAATTCTTCCTCGGAAATATCTGTGTCATCTGAAGGCGTTTCCAAAGCACCTTCATTTGCCTTGGGATCTGCTGCATCCCTGGCATCTGCTCCCTCACCGGCAGCATCTTCCGACTCGTCTAAAGCTCCCTCCCAGGAAGCCTCATCGGCTGCCTCTACGGCGGCGTCCTGTGACTCTGCTGCATATACCGGCGTCGTAAATGATGATAACGCCAGGGTTGCTGACAGAGTCAGGCTTAACAACCTGCCTAAAAATTTTTTTCTCATGTGTTTCCCCCTTTCACTTTTTCAAGCACGTTTCCCCGTGCTTATTCATACAATGGTATTATAACAAGTGCCCATATTGGTGTCATTACTTGCGTGGAAAAAGTGACTGAAATTCAGTATTCGCAGTGGCAGAGGCTGAATTATAAAAAAACGGAACTGATCCGCGGCATCTGTTGTATAATGTTGAAAGTCAAAAAACAATGAAGAGGATAAAAAGATATGGATTTTAAAAAGAAGATAAACGACTACTTTCATCAGGAGGGCTTTAAGAAGAAGTTCATAGTGATGCTCCTGGGCGTGGTGCTCATGGGCGTTTTTCTGTCATTTCTCATAGAGGTCAGCTTCGGAACGGATCCCTGTACCTTCATGAATCTGACGATAGCAGGCAGACTTGGGATACTGTTTGGAACCTGGCAGGTGATACTCAACTCGATACTGTTCATCCTGGTAATTTTCTTTGACCGCCATCAGATAGGCCCGGGAACCATCGCCAATATGGTGCTCATCGGATACATCTCAGATTTCTGCAGATGGCTGTGGGGAAAGCTCATACCGGATTTTATCTTTACCGCAATGCCCTACAGGGCAGTGGTTTTCGTAGTTGCCCTTCTTTGCTTTGTTGTCGCGGCTTCTCTTTATATGAATGCTGACATGGGCGTTGCGCCATATGATGCTGTACCTATCATCATAAACAGGTATGTGCTCAGGAAGGTGCCTTTCAAATACATTCGTATAGGCTTTGACGGAACGGTGCTGCTCATAGGCTTTCTCCTTGGAGGCAAGGTGGAGATCTGCACAGTGCTGATGGTATTTCTGCTTGGACCTACCATTACGGCGGTGGGCAGCTATTTAAACAGAACCGTATTTAAGTTCTGATTCTTTATTCTAATTACTGACGGAGTAGAAATCACAAAAGGAGTACCGTATGAAAATAGTTATAGCTGACAGAGACAGTGTCGGAACAGATATGGATTACAGCATCTATGACGAGCTGGGAGAGGTGACCTACTACGATGACAAGGTCACGGAGGAGAACGCCGCTGAAAGGCTCCGGGGAGCAGAGGTGCTGGTGATAAACAAGAGCAGGATCACGGATGCGCTTCTTGATGCGGCACCTGATCTGAAGCTCATCTGCGAGTTTGCCACCGGGTACGACAACGCCAACATTCCTGCCTGCGACAGGCACGGGGTCAAGGTTGCCAACGTGGTGAACTATTCAACCTCCTCCGTGGCACAGCACACCTTCGCAATGCTCTTTTACCTGATGGAGAATCTCAGGCACTATGATGAGTTCGTAAAGAGCGGAGCTTATGCCAACCAGAAGCATTTCTGCTGTCTGGACATTCCCTTTGAGGAGCTTGAGGGAAAGACCTACGGAATAGTGGGCATGGGCAACATTGGAAGGAAAGTGGCACAGATCGCCACAGCCTACGGCGCCCATGTGATCTTTTACGCATCCTCCGGTCACAGCGACTGCACCGACTACGAGCAGGTTTCGTTTGGTGAGCTCCTTGAGCGCTCCGATGTAATATCTCTTCACTGCCCCTTAAGCGACAGGACCAAAGACCTCTTTAATAAAGAGGCCTTTGACAGGATGAAAAAGTCCGCCATTCTTATCAATGTGGCCAGAGGAGCCGTTGTTGTGGAAAAAGATCTCTGCGACGCCCTTATAGAAGGCAAGATACGGGCAGCAGGACTTGATGTACTGAATCCCGAGCCCATGGCCAAGGATTCACCGCTTTTAGGAATACAGGACAGCGGCAGGCTCTTCGTGACGCCGCACCTTGCCTGGGCCAGCACCGAGGCCAGGACGCGCTGTCTTGATGAAGTCAAAAAGAATATCCTGGGCTGGAAGGCGGGGCAGCCAAGAAATATAGTAAATTGAGTCATTGGGGACGTTACAGTTTGACTCATTGCGTGCAATGAGTCAAACTGTAACGTCCCCAATGACTCGTTCAAAAACTTACAGCGCCTTCTTCAGTTCTTCGATCACAATCTTCAGCGCCTTGATCCTGGCGTACTTTTTGTCCACGGACTCAAGTACGTGCCAGGGTGCAAAGGTGGTGCTGGTCCTGGAGATCATCTCGTCGATGGCAGTCTCGTAGAGGTCCCACTTCTCGCGGTTGCGCCAGTCCTCGTCGGTGATCTTCCACTGCTTTTCGGGGGTGTTCTGCCTGTCGTTGAAGCGCTTTAGCTGGGTATCCTTGTCTATCTGGACCCAGAACTTAATGATGACAGCGCCCCAGTCCTTCAGCTCTTTTTCAAACTCATTGATCTCATTGTAGGCCCTCTTCCAGTCGTTCTCGCTGCAGAACCCCTCAAGACGCTCCACCATGACCCTTCCGTACCAGGTCCTGTCAAAGACAGTGATGTGACCTGTCTTGGGTAGCCTTGTCCAGAATCGCCACAGGTAGTGGCGGGCTTTTTCGTGGGGCTCGGGGCTGGCAATGGGCTCAACCACATAGTCCCTGGGGTCAAGAGCCTCCGTGATGCGCTTGATGTTGCCGCCTTTTCCTGCGGCGTCCCATCCTTCATAGGCGATGATGACGGGAATTTTTTTGCGGTATACCTTGTTGCCCAGATCGCGAAGCTCTTTCTGAAGGCTTTCCAGCTCTTTGTCATATTCCTCATCGGTGAGGCTCTTGTCTTTCAGACTGATATCCGAGAGCTTTACACACTTCTCCATGGGGAAGGTGTTCTGCAGGATGGGTACGTTCATCTTCTGGTTTGTGAGGGCGATTTCTATGCCCTGATTAAGGAACTGAAGCACCTGGAACTCCGCAAACTTTTTGTCTCTGGCGTCGATGATGTACCAGGGAGTGCGGGACTCATTGGTGTCCTCCAGATAGCGCTCGAATACCTCAAGGCACTTGTCGTAGTGCCGGTTCTGGAGAAGGTCGTTTTTGTCCACGCGCCAGCTGGTGTTCTTGCTGGACTGCAGTGCATCAAGTCTCTTTTTCTGTTCTTTTCTGGATATATGGAAAAAGAACTTTATGACCAGATAACCGTTGTCGCACAGCTGCCTCTCTATGACGTTGATGGAGTGGACTCTCTTTTTGTAGACGTCGTCAGCAAGTTCGCCGTCAAGAACTCCTGATACCACTTCCTCCATCCAGCAGGTGTCAAAGAAGCGGAATTTGCCGGCTTCCGGTATCTCCCTGATATATCTGTAGAGGAAGGGGTATCTCTTTTCCTCCTCGCTGGGCTCCCTGTCCATGGTGGCAACCCTGAAAAATCTCGGATCGATATTCCTTATCACCTTGCCGATGACAGCGCCTTTTCCTGCGGCATTCCAGCCCTCAAACAAAACCATGACCGGAAGGCCTGCCTCCTTGATCTTCATCTGAAACGCTGAAAGACGGGCGCGCTCTTCCTTCAGCTTGGTCTTTAGCTCCTCTTCTGTGGGCAGTTCAGCTTTAACAAAGTCTTTCAGCATATTTACCTCCTTAAATAGAAACGATATTGTAATTAATATAATACCATAAAAACGCATGGAGCCAAGGAAATCCGCGGCATTTTGGCTATATTCACTCATTGACCAAAAAGCTCTTTTTACCTTATAATAATTGTTAAGAGTATTGTAAAAAACAGGGGGAAAACATGAAAAAAAGTATTCTCAAGATCTGTACTTCTGTGGGAATGTTGCTGGCTATGGCGACACTCCTTTTCTTAAGTCCTGCAGCAGCATTTAGTTCACAGGCCGTTGGCCCTGAAGTTGCAGTGGGCGTCGACGTTTCCAAGTATCAGGGAGGCATCAACTGGCAGCAGGTAAGGAATCAGGGCATAAGGTTTGCCATGATCCGCGTGGGCACCACCAAGAAGGGCCTGGATGAGCAGTTTGTCAACAACATCAACGGTGCCAACGCAGCAGGAGTAAGGACAGGTATCTACATCTATTCCTATGCCACAACTCCCGAGGCTGCAGCAGCAGAGGCCAATCAGGTTCTGGCCTGGATCGCACCCTACACAGTTACATTCCCTATTGCAATAGATATCGAGGATTCATGTCACAAGGGACTGAGCTCAGCACAGCTTCAGGCCATTGCAGATACCTTCTGCGGCATCATCAATGCCAACGGATATGAGGCCATGGTATATGCCAGCAAGAACTGGTTTGCAGGAAGGATGCCCAATGTGGCAGCTGCCAAGTGGGTAGCCCAGTACGCATCAGCCTGTGACTATGCCGGTGACTATGCTATGTGGCAGTCATCAAGCCGCGGCTCCTACTCAGGAATTCCCACAAGAGTAGATGTGAATCACCTTTATACAGACTATTTCTCAAGGATCATTCCCGAGGGCTTTTCCAGCTGGGGCGGACACGTTTATTACTACCACAATTACCGCAAGCAGTACGGCTGGATCAACTTAAGCGGACAGAGATATCACGCTGACGCCAACGGCTTTATCCAGACAGGATGGTTCCAGGATGAGAGCGGTATCTATTATCTCAATCCCGGCAACGGCGGTCTTGCAGCCACAGGCTTTGCGGATATTGACGGCGGACATTACTACTTCAATGAGAACGGACAGCGCTGCAGCGGACTTCTCAATCTCGGCGGACCTGTGTACTATGCCAACGGCGATGGCCTCTGCCAGAAGGGATTTGTTCAGTTCGATGACGGCATCAGATATTTTGGTGAGGACTACGTAATGAGGACAGGGCTCACTCAGCTGGGCGACAAGCTCTACTACTTTGACGGCAACGGAATCATGCAGACCGGCATGATCGCTTTAGAGACAGGCAAGTACATGTTCGGGGCAGACGGCGTAGCGATCAGCGGCTGGTTCTCCAACGAGCAGGGACAGAGGTTCTACTTCGGCCCCGGATGCGCAGCACTGGTTGGACTTCAGACAGTGGAGGGTGCCAACTATCTCTTCGGAGCAGACGGCGTTATGATCACCGGCTGGTCAGGAGATGTAGCTGCAAGATATTACTTTGCTGCAGACGGCAAGATGGTTACCGGCTGGAATCCTATCGAGGGCAGGAGCTTCTACTTCGGAGCAGATGGCAAGATGGTAACAGGCCTTGCTACTCTTCCCGATGGTGTCTACTACCTGGATCCTGCAGACGGACAACAGGTTGTGGGATGGGTTCAGCTTCCTGACGGATGGCACTACTTCGATGCCAACAACGGCAGGATGCTTACCAATGTCACAGCTCCTTTGGACAACGTAAACTGCACCTTCAACCAGGCAGGCCTCCTTGTTGATCCTGCAGGCTGGACACCGGGCACTCCCGCTCCCGCCCCTGCACCAACAGCAGGCTGATCACATATGAACTTCCCCACTGCCGTACCTTTTGGTACGGCAGTTTTGTTTTGACCATATGGAGGCGGGATGGTATTATAGTTGCTGTAAAAATGACTTTATCCGGAGGTGTTATGATGACATTTGAAGAAGCGAAAAAGAAGCTGGAGCAGTTCGGGCAGCTGCACGTGCTGAAATACTACGATGAGCTCAGTGATTCCGAAAAGGAAGAACTCCTTGAACAGATAGCTGACACGGACTTTGCAGTACTTGAGAATTGCAAGAACCTTGGCAAGAGCGAGGGAAGAGGAGAGTTTTCACCCCTGGCTGCCATGCAGGTTTCAGAGATAGAGGAGAGAAAGGAAGAGCTCTTTTCCATAGGTAAGAAGGCCCTTAAGGAGGGCAAGGTCGCAGCCTGTCTGCTCGCAGGAGGTATGGGAACCAGGCTTGGCTCCGACAACCCCAAGGGCATGTATGATATAGGTCTTACCAGGAACGTGTTCATCTTCCAGAGGATCATTGAGAACCTCTTAGATACAGTTAAGGCAGCTGATGGCACTTACCTTCGTCTCTTTATCATGACCAGTGAAAAGAACAATGACGCAACCATCTCTTTCTTAAAGGAGCACAACTACTTTGGATATCCTGAGGATAAGATAACCTTCTTTAAACAGGACATGGCTCCTGCATCAGACTATGAGGGCAGGGTTTACATGGAGAGTAAGTCCAGGATCTCCACATCCCCCAACGGCAATGCCGGCTGGTACAGCTCAATGTTAAAGGCAGGCCTCAGAGATCTGATACTCAAAGAGGGCATCGAGTGGATCGATATCTTTGCAGTGGACAACGTGCTTCAGAGGATCGCAGACCCTTGCTTTGTTGGAGCAACCCTTCAGGCAGGTGTCAGCTGCGGAGCCAAGGTTGTCAGGAAGAATGCCCCTGATGAGAAGGTCGGAGTTATGTGTCTTGAGGACGGCAAGCCCTCCATCGTTGAGTACTATGAGCTTTCTCAGGAGATGATGGACGCCAAGGATGCCAATGGCGATCCTGCTTACAACTACGGCGTTATCCTGAATTATCTTTTCAATGAAAAAGAGCTTTATAATATCTCTCAGAATACTCTGCCTCTCCATGTGGTTGAGAAAAAGATCCCTTACATCGACGAGAATGCTGAGCTTGTGAAGCCTGAGTCTCCCAATGGATGCAAGTTTGAGCAGCTGGTTCTTGACATGATCCATGAGCTTCCAAGCTGCCTTCCCTATGAAGTTATCAGGGAGCATGAGTTTGCACCTATTAAGAATAAAGAGGGCGTAGATTCAGTTGAGTCTGCAAGAGAGCTTTGCAAGCTTAACGGGATTGAGCTTTGATGAATAATTGTTATACCGTGGCGGAAAGAGTTTCCGCTGACGGATATAACATTTTGACTTGTACTTACAACAATTGTATGTTGTAAGTAAGCCTGACAGTCTATACAATACACTTGTAGGAAACAAAAACACATTTATAGAAAAGAGGTAATCATGGCTATTCTTGTAACAGGCGGAGCCGGGTACATCGGATCACATACAGTAGTTGAGCTTCAGAACGCTGGCGAAGATGTTGTGGTAATGGACAACCTGGCCAATTCCAGCAGCAAGTCACTTAAGAGGGTTGAGGCCCTGACAGGTAAGAAGGTTCCTTTTTATGAGGCAGACATCAGAGACAGAAAGGCTCTTGAGGAGATTTTTTCAAAAGAGAAGATTGACAGCGTCATCCATTTCGCAGGACTTAAGGCTGTGGGTGAGTCTGTTCAGAAGCCCTGGGAGTATTACGACAACAATATAACAGGTACTCTTACTCTGGTGGACGTTATGAGGAAGCATGGCTGCAAGAACATCATCTTTTCCTCATCTGCCACCGTTTACGGCAATCCGGCATTTATCCCCATCACAGAGGAGTGCCCCAAGGGACAGTGCACCAACCCCTATGGCTGGACCAAGTCAATGCTTGAGCAGATTCTTTCAGATATACAGAAGGCTGATCCTGAATGGAATGTAGTGCTCCTTAGGTACTTTAATCCCATCGGAGCTCACAAGAGCGGCACCATCGGAGAGAACCCCAACGGTATCCCCAACAACCTGATGCCTTACATCACACAGGTGGCAGTAGGCAAGCTTCCCAAGCTCAACGTGTTCGGTGACGACTACGATACTCACGACGGCACAGGAGTAAGGGATTACATCCACGTAGTAGACCTTGCCAAGGGCCATGTCAAAGCGCTCAAGAAGCTTGAGCCCGGCAGCGGACTTAACATCTACAACCTGGGAACAGGTGTTGGCTACAGCGTTCTTGATATCGTTAAGAACTTTGAAGAGGCCACCGGAGTTAAGATTCCCTACGAGATTAAAGAAAGACGTGCCGGAGACATTGCAACCTGTTACTCCAAGGCTGACAAGGCTAAAGAGGAGCTTGGATGGGTTGCTGAGAACGGCATCAAGGAGATGTGCGCCGATTCATGGAGATGGCAGAGCCAGAATCCTAACGGCTACGATGACTGACATATATGATGAGAATCTGGTTTAGACTTATCAGCGACAATCATTTGATCAGGGATACTGTTATCTGCGATGATACAGCGGATACCAGGACCCACAAGGTTAAGAACGCTCTGGAGAAGGCCTGCTATGAGCTTGATCTGGGTAAGCCCATCTGGCTTGACACCACGGTCAGGGACTTTCAGATCCACGCCAGGTGCCGATTCACCAGGGATGCGTTCATAGAAGAGATCCCATTCGATTACATGGAGATGCAGGTTATCGAAGAGGATTATTAAGCAGATCAAAGAGAACGGCTTTTCGCCGGTTCAGCCTTGCAATGTGCGGGCTGTTCCTGTGGAAGCCGTTTTTTTCAATTCCTAAAAATAACCTAAATTAATTTTTTTTACAGAAAATAAACACAAATTCGTCACAGATCGATCCTATACTCAAATCAGAAAAGAGGAAAGGAAGGCAATTACAATGTACGAAGAAGAAAATGTTACCAATACTTCTGTTAACGAGTCAGGATCCGCTGATGGTGAGAGAACTCCCCAGTGGAATTCAAATACATCATCAGAAAGTAATCCCTACAGCCACGGAAGCAGCAACTATATCCCCCAGAACACCCAGAGCGGAATGAACCAAAGCACTTATTCAGGAAGCACTGGTGCAGGACAGAATACCTATGGCGGTACAGCTTCAGGACAGGGTACCTACATCCGCAACTCTTACGGCGGCAGCTCCGATTCTTACAGTCAGGGAGCATACAGCGGACAGAGCTCATACGGCAGCGGATCACAGGCAGGCAGTAACTACAGCGGCGCATCCCAGAACAGCTATGCAGGCTCTCCTTCTTCCGGCAGTACTTACGCAGGAGCCGGAACAGGAACAGCCCAGGGCACATATACAGGTGCAACGGGCACCCAGAGTGGCTACGGCAGCTCAAGCTACGGAACGGGAAGCTACAACTCCGGTTACTCCTATGGTCAGAACAGCTACAATACCGGAAGGCAGACCTACGGTACATATCAGTACAACAACTCAGGATCGACACCGGTGATCCCTCCGGAGGGCGGAGTTAAAAAGAAACATACCTTTGCCAAGATAGTTGCAGCAGTATGTGTCCTGGCCCTTCTTGTGGGAGGTGTGGGATTTGCTTACAACAGCATCCACAGAGCGTCAGGGAATGCAGCACCTGATCAGACACAGCAGGCACAGATACAGGACAGCACCTCTTCTGAGGCTTCAGGAGAAGTGGCACAGGCAGAGACTTCAAAGGATACGTCTTCAGAGATTCAGACCACAACTGTAACCGGCGCATCCATGGCAGTAGTGACAGATGTCACTGCAGTGGTTGAGGAGGTTATGCCGGCGATGGTCATGATCCACAACAATTACACTGCATCAGCCAGCTACTTCGGATATATTCAGGAGGAAGAGGCTACAGCATCAGGTAGTGGCATCATAGTAGGAGAGAACGATTCAGAGCTTCTCATTGCCACCAACTATCATGTAATAGAGGGAGCAGACAGTCTTGAGGTTATCTTCACTGATGACTCCACAGTTGAAGCGGTTGTTAAGGGAACAGATTCAGACATGGATCTGGCAGTTATCGCAGTAATGCTTGATGATATCAGCAGCGACACCAAGGATGTGATCAAGGTTGCAACCCTTGGAGACAGCAACGCACTTAAGCTGGGCGAGCCTGCAATTGCAATAGGTAATGCCCTTGGTTATGGCCAGTCAGTTACAACAGGTGTCATTTCTGCAGTAAACCGTGATGTTGAGATCTCAGACGGTAATACACAGACCTTTATCCAGACAGATGCAGCTATCAACCCCGGCAACTCAGGTGGAGCACTTCTTAACCTCCAGGGTGAGGTCATCGGTATCAACTCCAACAAGATCGGCGGAGATACAGTAGAGGGTATGGGTTATGCAATACCTGTATCTGTTGCACAGCCCATTATCGACAAGCTCATGAATGAAGTTACTAAGATCAAGGTATCGGATGAAGACAGAGGCTACATCGGTATTTCTGGTGTCAGCGTCACCTCCAGCGTATCCCAGGGCTATGGAATACCTCTCGGTGTATATGTTGCAGAGGTATCAAACGGCGGCGGTGCACAGGCAGCAGGTATCGAGAAGGGCGACGTCATCACAGAGTTTGACGGAGAAGAGATCACATCAATGGATGATCTCCAGACAAGGCTTCAGTACTATGCAGCAGGTACAACAGTTCCCATCACTGTCATGAGACAGAACGGCTCCGAGTATGTTGAAGTGAACTATGAGGTAACTCTTGGTCATGCTCAGGCCACAAATGTGAGCAACGACTCCAATGCAGGAGAGAACGGCTCCCAGGGCCAGTTCGGCGGATTCCAGATGCCGGCCTTCCCCGGAAGCAAGCAGGGCGGCTCTGACGGCGGACACTAATAATATTGGTTTTTTCAAAATCCCACCGGATTTTTTCGGTGGGATTTTTTTACTGTATAAATATTCCGTTTGATGGTATGATTGAGTGAGGACAAGAGCCGGGCTCCAATGGCAGGCCCTTGTCCGGACTAAATAGCACCATAACGCGAAAGGAGACTACAATGGGCGTAAACAGCATTGATGCTGAGGATGATCAGTTTGCATATCGCTACGACACACAGTTATTGATTGACAGAAGAGATGAGGATCTGGACGAGGATGAGATCGCAGATTACATCACCGAGAACTTTGAGGGCAATTCCCTTATTGCCGCAGGAGATGAGGATCTGGTCAAGATCCACTTCCACACCAACGAACCCTGGAAGGTTCTTGAGTACTGTAACTCCATTGGAGAGATCTATGACATCGTCATCGAGGATATGATCAGACAGTCTGCAGGCTTGCAGGGCTAAAGCGCAGAGCGCGGGAGATAAATATGAATGAGCAGATGAGGAAAATAAATCGTTCAATGTCCATCAAGATGGGCATCACCATGAGTTTTTTCATGTCACTTATCGGTATGTCCACATCGGGACATTTTACCATACCGGGCTTTGTGGTGAGTTTTGTGATAAGTTCCCTTATCAGCCTGGTGATCGGTTTTCTGATTCCCATGGGCAGGCTATCGGCTATGGCCTGCAAAGCACTTAAGTTTCAGCGTGGAAGCTTACCTGCAAGGATAGTGGAGACCGTTATTTCTGACCTCGTCTACACCCCCGTTATGACACTTGCCATGGTGGGGCTTGCCTACAATATGGCCATGAAGCAGAGCGGCGGAATGGCGGACCTTAATTTTGCAAGGATGTTTTTTCCATCACTGATAATCTGCTTTTTAGCAGGCCTGGTGATCATTTTTATCATCCAGCCAGTCTATTTTAAGCAGACAATGAAAAAGTACGGGCATGAAGTGAAGTAGGCGTTTGGGTTAGGAAGGAGATGTACTTATGAACGAGATGGTTATTAAAAGAAATGCTCTTTTGGCACAGAAGGTCATAAAGGGACTTGAGTCCAGGAACATGGCGGGATATTACGCAGCCAACAAGGGAGAGGCACTTCAGATGGCTCTTGAGCTTATCCCTGAAAAGAGCAGTGTTACCATGGGAGGAGCCATGAGTGCCCACGAGATCGGTCTTGTAGAGGCATTAAAGCATGGAGACTACAATTTTATAGACAGAGATGCCATGGAGGATAAGAGGGCTGCAATGTTGGCAGCTTACGACGCTGACTTTTTCCTTTCCAGTGTCAATGCCATGACAGAAGACGGTGAACTGGTGAACATAGACGGCAATGCCAACAGAGTGTCGGCCATAGCCCAGGGTCCTAAAAAGGTAGTCTTTATCGTAGGCATGAATAAGATATGTTCAGACCTTGACGCTGCCATGAAGAGGGCCAGGAATGTGGCTGCTCCCATCAATGCCCAGAGATTCGGTCTTTCAACGCCATGCTGCAAGACCGGCGCCTGCATGGACTGCAAGTCTCCTGACACTATCTGCTGTCAGTTCCTGATCACAAGGTATTCCAGACACGCAGACAGGATCCACGTGATCCTTGTTAATGACAATCTGGGATTTTGAGACCTGAATTGTATTTATGAGGTAGTGTAGACTTGAATTTAGAAAAAAAGAATATTCGTGCAGTTTTATTTGATCTCGACGGAACACTGACGGATACGGAAAAATACTATCAGACCGCCTGGCCCAGGGCTCTTGAGCATTTTGGCTACAAGGCGCCTCAAGGGTTTGCTTTGGAACTGAGGTCCCTGGGAAGACCCTTTGCACCGACAAAGTTCAAGGAGGTCTTCGGAGATGATTTTGATTATTCAAAGGTCCGGGAGTACAGGAAAGCTCTGATAGAGGATATCATCAAGGAAAACGGGATCCCATTAAAGCCCGGTGCAAAAGAGATCCTGAAGTGGCTCAGGGACAAAGGGATATTGACAGCTCTTGTTACAGCCAATGACTACGCAAGAGCAGAGCGCTATCTGAAAAAGATAGACCTGTTTGACTATTTCGACAGGATAATCTGTGCCAATATGGTATCCCAGGGTAAACCCGCACCCGACATCTATGCCTTTGCCTGCAGCGAACTTGACCTTAACCCTTCAGATACCTTCGCGGTAGAGGACTCTCCAAACGGCGTCACCAGCGCCTATGAGGCCGGCTGCAACGTCATCATGATCCCTGACCTCACGGAGCCTGACGCGGAACTTTCTAAAAAGCTCTACGCCCGCCTGGATGATCTGATGTCTATAAAGAACCTTTTGTCAAAAGAATAATGGTTTATCCATTCCTGCATATCATCTGCCCCGGGGAAAGGCATGATGGAAGATGTACTGTGAAAGTATTTGATAAACGTTGATTTTGTATAAACATAGAAAAAGTTCTGCCCCGGAGGTGGTGAGACAAGATTTCAAATTATTTTGCGATTTTTATGCCATGAAGCAGAGACCAATTCATCGTGAGTGCCTATGCACGAAGCGATGAATGCTCTGGGCTCTGCGGAGTGCCCGGCATAACATGAGCAAAAAATTTGAAACTTGTCGATCCGCCTCCGGGGCAGAACTTTTACGTCCGTTTGTTGATTCAGGCTTTCTTTTCGGCTTCCATGGAGGCCTTGAGCTCACCGGATCTGTAGCGCTCAATAATGTTGTTGATGCGCTCTACAGGGTTAAGCAGGTCGCTTATGGATGCGTCGTGATTCAGTGTATCGATGAGATATGCAATGTACTTACTCATATCACAGCTGATGTACCACTCCCTGGAGAGCAGCTCCGGAGCCTGGTATACCAGATTGGTGGTAAGTACTCTGTCTATGATGCCTTCCTTGTAGGCTTCGTCAAATTTATCGAGTCCGCTGGTGAACAGACCAAAGGTTGAGAATGCATAGATCCTTGCTGCCTTTCTGTCCTTAAGGGCCTTGGCCACATCCAGCATACTCTCACCGGAGGAGATCATGTCGTCCACGATGATAACTGACTTGCCCTCGACACTTGTTCCCAGGAATTCATGGGAGATGATGGGGTTCCTGCCCTCAACTACCTGAGAGTAGTCACGCCTCTTGTAGAACATTCCCACATCCAGGCCAAGAACGCTGGCAAGGTAAATGGCTCTGCTCATGCCGCCTTCATCCGGGCTTATTACCATCATGTGATCGGAGTCGATCTGAAGGTCCCAGACATTGCGAAGAAGTGCCTTGATGAACTGATATGTGGTCCTTACGGTCTCAAAACCGTTTAAGGGAATTGCATTCTGAACTCTGGCATCATGTGCGTCAAAAGTGATGATATTGTCAACGCCCATATTTACCAGCTCCTGAAGAGCTATGGCGCAGTCCAGAGACTCTCTGGAGGAGCGCTTGTGCTGCCTTGACTCATAGAGGAAGGGCATTATAACCGTGATCCTCCTGGCTTTGCCGCCTACAGCGGCGATTATCCTCTTCAGATCCTGATAGTGATCATCCGGGGACATATGATTTTCCTGCCCGAAAAGAGAGTAGGTCTCGGAATAGTTACATACATCAACGAGAAGATAAAGATCATCTCCACGAACGGAGGTCTTGATGACACCCTTGGCTTCGCCGGTTCCGAACCTTGGGATCTCGGCGTCAAGGATATAGGTAGGACGCTCATATCCGGTAAATGCAAGACTTCCCTTGTGCTCGTTTTCTCTCTCGGCTCTCCACTTGACCAGATAGTAGTCAACCTTTTCTGCAAGTGGCTTGATACCCTTTAAGGGGATCATGCCCAGAGAACCAACAGGGATAGTCTCCAGATTGCGCTTCTCTTCTCTCTTTGGCATTATTTAACATCCTCGCTTTCTTTTTTGGCAAGCTTCTTTTTAATTCGAATGTCCGGACCTGACAACTTCAGCAGTTTGAAATTGCTGGTAACCCGGGAAAAGATACGCTCAGAATATGTATTCTGTAGCTGTTCCAACGAATAATTGGTAGTGATTATTGTGGACTTCTTGCGGCCGTCCCTCTCGTTGAGGCAGGAAAAGAGCTCAGAAGCCACGAAATTATTGGTGATCTCTGTGCCAAGATCATCTATGACCAGAAGATCACACTCAAACAGATCCTCGTAAACAGCCCTGAGGTTCTGCTTGTTGCGATAGTCAAAAGCATTTTCCGATATCAGCTTGAAAAGACCTATGGCGCTGAAATATATTACGGAATGCCCTTTTTTAAGCAGTTCATCCGCTATGCAGATGGACAGGAAGCTTTTACCAGTACCCACTGTACCATAAATAAATAAATTTTGGTAGTCGGAGTCGAAATTATTTATAAATTCTTCAGCGACTTTGCGGGCGTTCTTGAATCTGACCAGATCCTCGCCTTCGTAGTAACTGTCTGACATTTTGCGGAAGTTGGCAGTCCTGGCCATGGTACGCAGATTGGACCTGTCATAGAGGCTTTCTATGATCTTCTGCCTGAAGCAGTGACACTTTTCATTGCCTATATAACCTGTGTCCTTGCAGTCAGGGCAGGTATAGCCCATGTCCAGGTAGTCGGGAGAGTACCCGGCCTCTGTCAGAAGAAGTATCTTTTGCCTGGAGATCTCAGCCAGCTGTGCCTTCAGAACCCGCCTGTCAAGCTTCTCGCCTGATAAAAGGCGTCTTCCGAAATCGGCGCTGGCAGAGGCGGTTTCCTCTTCAAGCTCCTTGTACCCCGGAACGGACTCATACACGCTTTGAAGCCTTTCCTCCAGCTCCTGTCTGTGCAGAGATCTCCGCTCTTCATACTCATGCATTATCTCGTCATATTGCGCGTTACTTAATGCCATACATTCTCCTCTGTATCACCCGATTTCAAGCGAGCCTGAAGCGGGATTAGAATATTGATCCTGACATTCCATGGAAATAGCCCTGTACGTGCTTCGGGGAGGGCGGATGCCGCCGCCGAACCAAGAGTACAGGGCTTGTCTTATAAGGTGTGCTCCCTTCGGATTCCCCGGTCCTTAAGGAGTATCAGTTGTCCAGAAGCATCTTCTCCAGATTGGTAAAATCGCTGTCGTTCTGCGTAAACTGGGTGAAGTGATTCTGGGATCCGTCCGCACGAATATATGATTCGCGAGGGCGAAGTTTGGTATCGATGGATGAAATGGAAGCCTTGGTCTTTTTCTTGAGATCTGCTGTAAATTCGGCATCCAGCCCGGCAATGTCCTCCCTGGTTTTTGCACCTTTACTATGCCAGGAGCGAAGAATACTGTCGCAATACTTAAGACGGTTCTTCTGTGTCGCCATAACAGTGCGGTCGCAGGCTTCCAGGATGATATCCATCGTAAATCCCAGCTCCCCGCGCCACTTGCTGATGAAGGTACCTTCCTTCTCAGTAGGGCTGTTATTCATACCGAGCGCGTTCATGATAGCGATGATGTCGCTGTCATGCTTGTAGATCTCTGTGCGAGCCTGCTTTGGCGACTTGATGCCTTTCTGATTCCAGTTGATGGCAACCTTCTCCATGTACCTGAAATCATTTTTATGATTATCGACGCAATACTGCATCAGATAGTCCAAAAGATCATCCGAGAAGCCCAGTTCGTCGTGAATATAATAGACTGTGGACATCTCAGAGGGGGTCAGAGGTCTTCCGAAATACTGCTCAGCTATGAATAAAAGGCTTGAGCCCTCTGACTGCTTGAAGGAACGAAGCTGCGTAGGAGTGTAGGACGGCTTCCTGGGAACCGCATCCTCTGCCGGCATAACAGAAGCTGCCGCAACAGGCACCTCTGCTACAACAGGCATCTGAGAAGCAACGGGCATCTCTGCCGCTACGGGCATTGCCGTCACCATGGGCTTTGTCATCATATCGCCCCTGCGCCTGCCGTACTGCCTTTGTGTACTTGCTACGATATCCTCCATATGTATACCCGTGAGGTTCTGGGCTCCGTCGTATTCCAGAGATATGAGCCCTTTCCGCTCCCAATACTTGAGAGAACGGATCACGTCAGATTCAGTATGGTTGAATTTATCTGCCAGAGCCGTTACGCTGGTAGGTAAATTCGCACTCATCATACGCAGTAAAAAGAGGTAGATCTTGATCTGCGCATCATTGGCATCCTGCATATATTCATCAATAAATATGTTGGAAACATTTGTAGAATCCTCCCCACAATTAGAACTAATAGTTACACGCCCCATCATTATTTTCATCACCTGCTTTACAAAATATTCGCGAAAGAATTGTGTATTTCTTCGGAACAATACAGATTATAGCATGGGGGTTTTTAAAATGATATGGAAAAAGTGCCGAAGAAATCTGCCCCCAAAGTTGTTTTTAAGTTTTACAAAACTTATGTGGACAATGTGGATAACGTGGATTATTTATTCCGTTTTATCCAAAAAGAGGTCTGGCTGTACAACTTCACAGCCAGACCTTTATCCACCGAAAACGATTGAAAAAGTTTAAGACACCGGGTGGAAATGTGGATAACTATCACCTGCCAAGGAGCTCGTCGCCGATTTTAACAACATCTCCGGCTCCCATGGTTATCAACAGGTCACCCTTAGTGCAATTTTGCAAAAGAAATTTTTCTATCTCATCAAAGCCGCCTAAGGTCGGAAAATAAACACATTCATGGCCAAGAGCCAGGATCCTGTCACAGAGGGTCTTAGAGCTTATGCCTAAGTTGTCCTTTTCCCTGGCAGCGTAGATATCCGCAAGGACTACGTGGTCTGCCAGCGAAAGAGCTGCTGCAAATTCATCCATAAGAGCCTTGGTCCTGGTGTAGGTGTGAGGCTGGAATACGCACCATATTTTGCCGTGAGGATAGTTCTGCGCTGCGGTGAGAGTTGCCCTTATCTCAGTGGGGTGGTGGGCGTAGTCGTCGATGATGGTGACGCCGCCGATCTCTCCCTTGTGCTCAAACCTCCTGCTGGTACCTCCGAAGAGCCCCAGGGCTGACACGATGTGTTCTTCTTCTATATTAAGGATGTTGGCAACTGCAATTGACGCAAGTGCGTTATAAACGTTGTGAATGCCGGGAACTGCAAGCTTTACCTTAAACTGCCTCTCCCCGGGAAGATGTGCGGTAAATGAAGGATTACCCTGCTCATCGTAGGAAATATCAGTGGGATAGTAGTCAAAAGAGCTTGATGAGCCGTAGGTGACTATGCTGCACTTAAGGCCCTCTGTGATCTCATCCACATTGTCAATGTCGCCGCTGATGATGAGGGTTCCGTCATCGGGTAGGAGGTTCGCAAACTTTTTAAAGGAGTGCCTGATGTCCTCCAGGTCCTTGAAGAAATCCAGATGATCCGCGTCAATATTGGTTATGACACTGATCTTGGGGAAGAAGCTTAAGAAGCTGTTGGTATACTCGCAAGCCTCTGTCACAAAATACTCTGACTGTCCTACCCTTATATTGCCGCCGATGTCCTTGAAGATACCACCGATGGAAAGTGTGGGATCGGTGTCTGCTTCCAGTAGGATCTTGGAGAGCATGGAAGTTGTGGTGGTCTTGCCGTGGGTTCCACTGATGGCCACGGGAAGCTCATACTGCTTCATGATCTGCCCAAGGAGCTCTGCCCTTGTCAGCATTGGGATGCCGGACTCCATGCAGGCTGCATACTCCGGGTTATCCGGATGTACTGCTGCAGTGTAAACGGCAACATCGATGGCTTCTGCCTTTTCTATGTTTTCTTTTGTCTGTCCGTAGTTGATCTTGACCCCCAGATCCTCCAAAGACCTGGTGATGGCTGATTCTTTGCTGTCGGAGCCGGAGATCTTAAAGCCCTCCTTGATGAGGATCTGAGCCAGTCCGCTCATGGAGATCCCTCCGATGCCTATGAAATAAACGTGAACAGGATTACTGAAATCTATTTTATACATGTATGATTTCCTCCAAACTTCTTTATTCTAACACTATTGTAGTCAAAGTCAAAAGTCAGACAATTCGAAAACGTTTAAACAAATTATATATCATATTTAGCCTTTTTGTATTTTTTTAAGTGACGGCTTGTGATATACTATAATATAAGAAAAAAGCGGTTTTCTGTTATATGCTTTCATGGCATATTTGGTGTATCAAAAGATTAAATTTCAACGAGGTGTAACATGATAAAAAAAGAAATGATCGCCATGCTTCTGGCGGGAGGTCAGGGCAGCAGATTAGGGGTATTGACTGCAAAAATGGCCAAGCCCGCAGTTTCCTTTGGGGGGAAATACCGCATCATCGATTTCCCGCTCAGCAACTGCATCAATTCAGGAGTGGACACTGTGGGAGTTCTTACACAGTATCGTCCGCTGAGACTTAATTCCCATATCGGAATAGGAATACCGTG
>JAEEGL016906335.1_pt1 | contig 26054 bp, 14 predicted proteins | sample 9134231 | NCBI WGS metagenome assembly JAEEGL01 (sample SAMN16246548, study PRJNA631951) | gut metagenome | biome: gut microbiome; feature: rumen; material: fiber-attached | host: Bos | place: Iran: Karaj | collected 2018-10
CAATCATATACGATGAAATTCATACGCAAATTCAAAGATACGTTATCCTACAAGCAAAAAATTGGATTGCTTGTGGCTGCTGGGGTCATTGTCGGACTGGGAGGATTATTCATGTACCTCCTCAGGGCGCATACCTATCTGGGCGATGACCCCGCAGCTTGTGTCAACTGTCATATCATGACTCCGTATTATGCGTCATGGAGCCATTCCAGCCATGGAAGGGTAGATGCCAAATCCAATGGCGCTACTTGCAACGATTGTCATGTGCCGCATCAAAACCTTGCCATGAAGTATGGCTTCAAGGCCATGGACGGGTTGAAACACGTGGCCTATTTCGTCACCAATTCTGAGCGCCAGGCCATCATGGCGGAAGACATGTCGGCCAAAGTCATCATGGACAACTGCATCCGATGCCATACCCAACTCAATCAGGAATTCGTCAAAACCGGCAAAATCGATTTCATGATGGCGAAGAAAGGTGAGGGGATGGCATGTTGGGACTGCCACCGAAATGTACCTCATGGGGGCATGAACTCTCTCTCTTCGACTCCTAATGCAGAGAGTCAGGTGCCGCTGCCCCCAAGTCCCGTGCCCGACTGGTTGCAGAATATGCTGGGCAAATGAGAAACAAACATCTGAAAAACAAAAACACACAATATTATGGCAAAACAACTGAAAAAATGGCAAGGCTGGGCCCTCTTCGGAGGTTCAATGGTGGTGGTCTTCTTGTTGGGACTGCTCGTCTCGTCCCTTATGGAGCGCCGGGCCGAGGTAGCAAGTGTTTTCAACAACAAGCGGACGGAGTTCACCGACTCCATCATTGCCCAGAATGAGAAATTCAAGGCGGATTACCCCCGTGAGTATGAGACCTGGGCGATGACCGAGGACACATCATTCGTATCGAAGTATAATTCGTCGCAGGAAGTGGATGTGCTTGAGGCACGTCCGGAAATGGTCGTGCTGTGGGCTGGATACGCTTTCTCACGACATTACAACACCCCACGAGGACACAAGCACTGCCTTGACGATCTGCGCAAGATTCTGCGCACGGGAAATCCGGGCATCGACGGTGATGATGACATGCAACCGGCTACTTGCTGGACCTGCAAGGGACCGGATGTGCCGCGCATGATGCGTGAATTGAGCGGCTCTAAATCGGTCTTCGACCCCACAAATTATTATGCTGCCAAATGGAGCGAACTGGGCAGCGAGATTGTCAACACGATAGGATGCTCCGACTGTCACGACGCCCGCACAATGGATCTGCGTCCTGCCCGTCCGGCTCTCTACGAGGCATGGGCCCGGGCCGGTAAGGATGTGCGCAAGGCCTCTCATCAGGAGATGCGCTCACTTGTCTGTGCCCAGTGCCACACGGAGTATTATTTCATCAAGAAGGATGATCCCAAGAACCCCGGAAAGGCCAATTACCTGATGTTTCCGCAGGACAAGGGTATGACTTGCGAGGCTGCTGAGGAATATTTCGACAGCATTGGATTCTATGACTACATCCATCTGCTCTCCAAGACTCCTATTCTCAAGGCTCAGCATCCAGGATACGAGATTGCACTGCAAGGCATCCATGCTCAGCGTGGCGTGAGTTGCGCCGACTGCCACATGCCTTACAAGAGCGAGGGCGGTGTGAAGTTCAGCGACCATCACATCATGTCGCCGTTGGCCAATATCGACCGTACCTGCCAGACTTGTCACCGTCAGGACGCAGAGGTGCTTCGCCAGAATGTGTATGACCGTCAGGAGAAATGCACAGAGGTGCGCGACCGCGCCGAACAGGAACTGGCAAGGGCGCATTTCGAGGCTAAATTCATCATCGAGAAGGGCGCTACTGATGCAGAGATGAAACCCATCCAGGATCTGCTCCGCAAGAGTCAGTGGCGGTGGGACTATGCCATCGCATCCCATGGTGCCACATTCCATGCCCCGCAGGAGGTCACACGACTCCTCTCTCACAGCGTGGACTTCGCACAACAGGCGCGCCTGCTCATCGCCAAGGTAGCTGCCAAACATGGACATATAGGCGACATCCCCGTACCTGACTACTCCACCAAGGCAAAAGCCCAGGCAGCTATCGGTCTCGATATGCCCAAACTGAAGGAGAAGAAAAAGAAGTTCCTCGATACTGTCGTTCCGAAATGGATCGAAGAGGCCAAGAAAAACGGGAAACTGATTGAAATTTAATCAAAAAAGAGGCAGGAAAACCTGCCTCTTTGCATACTCTCCCACATTCTTTCACATTCACTCACGCTCATCGGGTTCCTTGATCCGAAATAATACCGCTTGAAATTCTTGTTGGATTAATCAGAATTGTTTACCTTTGCTCTGCTTTCATTTAGCATGACCATACAATCGTCTCTATGTGGAAAAAACCTTGGAAATTGCCTGAAGGCTTCCTGATTGGAGGAGGCTTGATTATCGCAGGACTGATGCTCGAAATCAGTGCTGGACCCGTGGACTGGGATGCCTTCCACTGGCCCGTGAATGGTGTCGTGCTCGTCTGTTTCCTGTTGATGATCATAGCTATGGCCCTCACGGCAGGAAAAGTTTATGCCTTCCGTTTCCTCACATCGCATGCCGCTGCTGTGCCGGCCATGATATATGGAGTGATCTTGACAGTGGTCATGGGACTGACTCGGCAGACCGTTGATGGTTCCTGGGTAAACAACATGCTGACGTTCTGGCCTTTTGTTCTCATCTACGTTTATCTCATGGTCATCGTGGGGATGGTGGTCATCAAACGCTTCCGTCATCTGACCAGTTGGCGTCGAGACCTCCCCTTCATGCTCAACCACCTTGGCCTCTTCATTGCCCTGGTCTGCGGGACGCTGGGCAATGCCGATATGCAAAGGCTTAAAATGATTACCACCATAGACCAACCGGAATGGAGGGCTCTCGACACGCAACAAAAAGTGGTGGAACTGCCGCTTGCCATCCAACTGGAGCGGTTTATCATGGAGGAATATGATGATGGTTCCCCGAAGCGATTCGCGTCCGAGATACAAATCTTGACCAAGTCGGGAGACAATATACACACCACGGTGGATGTTAACAAACCCGTTGTGGTGGAAGGATGGAAAATCTATCAATACGGCTACGACACAGCGATGGGAAAAGACAGTCAGATCAGCATCCTTGAACTGGTGAGCGACCCGTGGCTGAACGTGGTGTATGCGGGTATCGGAATGATGCTGCTCGGAGCGGCGTCGATGTTGTTGTTTGGTGTGAGGAGGGGACAATCATGAGCTGGGACTATTTCATCTATTTCGCTGTGACAGCTGTGCTGCTGTGGACCATCGGGGCCTTCGCAGCCTGGAAGGATAAAAAACGTTCGGCCTATCTGATGACCATCACCGGACTGCTCGTCTTCTTCGCCTTCATCGTCTCCATGTGGATCTCTTTGGAGCGCCCGCCATTGCGCACGATGGGCGAGACACGGCTGTGGTATTCGTTCTTCCTGCCGCTCGCCGGAATCATCGTCTATGCGCGTTGGCGATACAAATGGATACTCTCGTTCTCCACCATCCTCGCCCTTGTTTTTATCTGCGTCAACCTGCTCAAACCGGAAATCCATTCCAAGACGCTGATGCCTGCTCTGCAAAGCCCATGGTTCGCACCGCATGTCATTGTCTATATGTTTGCTTATGCCATACTCGGGGCGGCAACGGTGATGGCGGCCTATCTTCTCTTTTTCAAGAAGGAGGAAACCACTGCTGAGGAAATGGATATCTCTGATAATCTGGTCTATGTAGGACTTGCTTTCATGACCTTTGGCATGCTTTTCGGCGCGCTTTGGGCAAAGGAGGCCTGGGGACATTACTGGTCATGGGATCCAAAGGAGACCTGGGCGGCCATCACGTGGTTGGCTTATCTCGTATATGTGCATTACCGACGTATGCCGACGCATCATCCTAAACTCGCTCTTTGGAGCCTTCTCGTCGCCTTCGTCCTCCTCCAGATGTGTTGGTGGGGCATCAATTATTTGCCGAGCGCACAGGGCACCAGCGTCCACACCTATACTCAGTAGAGACGTCACATTGTGGCGTCTCCCACACATCATATGCACCCCTCACCCGTCTCTCCCACACATCATATACCCCCTCACCCGTCCTCTCCCAAAGGGAGAGGGGCCATTGGGCCTGGATAAGTGCAAAAGTAGAGACGTCACATTGTGGTGTCTCCAATCCTTCAAAACCCACAAAAAAACTACTTCAGTTGAAGAAAACGTACAATCCAATCATGACGACGGCAAGGATGGTCCATAAGACAACGACCAACCGCGACTGGTGCTCATGAATGGGCTGCGGTATCTCATGACACTGTCCTTTCTTGTCCAACAGCGAGACGATGACCATCATGCTGGCCAGGATGACGAAAAGACAGAACGACAACAGCATGAAATGAGGCCATAGCTCACTCTTTGGTCCCCATAGATATAGCACTCCCACAATCAGACAAAAGGCAGTGCCGGCCGTCAATGCCAAATTGGCGGCACGGGTGGTGGTGCGCCTCCAGAAAACGCCCAACAGGAAAACTGCAGTCATCGGGGGAGCGATGAACCCCAGTACCGACTGGAAAATATTGAACAGGTTGAGCCCCTTGATGCTGTCAATCGCCACCGTGAGGATGATGGCGATGGCTGCTCCCACTAAAGTGACGATGCGGCCCACATAGTTGATGCGACGCTGACTGGCGTCGGGCTTGAAACGCTTCACGTAGATATCCATGGTGAACACGGTGCTCAAGGCGTTGAGCGCCGAACCAATGGTGGAAACCAGGCAGGCAGTCAGGACGGCGAACACCAGCCCCACCATACCCACGGGGAAGAGGTTCTCCACCATCGTGAGGTAGGCTTCGTCGGGATTCTCCAAAGTGGGGAAAAGGGCAAGACAAATGACACCGGGAAGGATGTAGAGGGGCACGTCGAGAATCTTGAGCCAACCCGTGAAATTGGTGCCCAGCTGTCCTTCATTGAGGTTGCGGGCGGCCAGAACGGGTTGTACCATCGACTGGTCGGTGCACCAAAACCAGACACCCATCACCGGATAGCCGAGAATGATGGGCAACCAGGGGAAGGCTTCATCGCTGTTGGGCTTGAAAAGCACCCAATAGTCTGCGGGCACTTTGTCAACCAGTGCGCCGACACCACCCACATGGCTCAGACCGACGATGGTGAGCGCCGCGGAGACGACAATCAGCAGGATCATCTGATAGACGTTGGTGTAGGCTACGGCCTTCAGTCCGCCCATCATCGTGAAGAAAGCGGAGATGAGCAGCAGGATGAGAGCCGACAGCCACATGGGAATCTCAAAGACTTGGCGGATGAGGATGCCGCCCGCAAACAGGGTCAGCGCCAACCAGGAGATGATGATGGTGATGATGGTGTACCAAGCGAGGATGTTGCGGGTGGACTGCCCGAAACGAAGTCCCATGAATTCGGGCAGCGTGCTGATCTTTGCTCCCAAATAGCGGGGGGCGAAGACAAAGGCCAGCAGGGCGATGAAGACAAAGGCATACCAGGCGTAGTTGCCGGAGACGATGCCGCTCGTGAAACCGGCACTTGCACTGGCGATGAGCATCGATGGTCCGACGTTGGTGCCCCACATCGAGAAACCGATATGATGCCAACGGAGGGAGTGCTCTGCGAGGAAGAGGCTGCTCTCCTTCTTGCGTTTCATACTCGCCCAGATGCCTATCGACAGGAGGATGAGAAAATAGACGGCCAGAATCAGCCAGTCGGGTCCTTGCATATAATGGGTGTTCATATCGCTTGTCCTTTGTTGTTTTTCGTTGTTTGAATGAAATGGTTTGCGGCGGATGGTCTCACATTTCTCAGTGGATGGTCACATGGGGGCCAGGATGGTTGAAGCCGATCTGCGACTTGTCGATGAGACGGCCATCGCAGCGGTTGTTGACGAGGTCGTAGCCATCGGTCTCGGCATCCAGGTAGATGACGAAACCGCGGTCATTGGTGGCGTAGGGAGCAGGATGCGGCAAACCGATCTCATTGTCTTGGATGAACGAACCGGGTTGGTTTGACAGGGTGTAGATGCCGCCGGCATCATAGAGTTGACGGGCATAATCGTTCACATGGTTGCCGATGATGCGGTTGTTCTCCATTCCGGTGTAGAGCGGTGTCCAGCCCCATCCCACACAGATGCCGGAGTAGTTGACGCCTTCGACATGGTTGCCGGTGATCTGGATGTCGCGGACGTATCCGCATCCGATGCCCACGGCTCCCCAGTCTTCGGTGGTGGCTTCCCGGATGATGTTGTCGCGGATGAGAAGACGGCGGCACTGCTGGGCCAGATGGTTGTAGGGACGGTGAACCTCGCGCGGATACTCGGCGAAACTACCTGCGAGGATCGCACTGCCACCGATTTGTTCGAAACGGTTGCCGATGATGGCGCAGTCCTCGACATGTCCCACATAGTCGAGGGCGGTGGAACCCAAATGGCGGAACTGGCAGTGCTGGAAGTCGATGTGTGACGCATGGCTGACGCTCACAGCGGCGACAGGACGCTCCACCCACGCTTGGTTCTCCAACGTGGCAGCCCAGGGCAGACCTTCTTGTTCCAACTTGTAGGCATCGAGGATGGGGAAACCGCCTTGCAGGGTGACATGACCCAGGTGCAGGGGACGGTTCCAACTGGTGTGCTCGAAGGTGAGTCCTTCGAAGATGACATGATGGACAGGGTCTTCTTCGGTGCCGCTGACGATGACCAACCGTTCGATGCCGTCGTGCTGTTCGGTGGTGCGCAACAGGAAACTGCTGTTGCCACGCTCTCCGCCGATGACGGGCTGGGGCCATGGATGCTCAAACTCCAGACGGCTCTCAGGTTCCTGGAAGGTGACATAGGTGCGGTCGCCCTCGACGGTCATCGACTGGACACGGAGGATGGCGATGGCCCAGCGCTGGTGGACCACCATCTCCAAGTTGCGCTGCTTCAGTACGCTCCGGGGAGGCGTGGGGATGATGATGGCGCGGCGCTCTTTGTCGAAATCGAGCATGCGGGCCATTCCTTCCGTGGGATACACCTGGGTGTGCCGCTGCATGGGGTCTCCGCAGAGTGTGGCGCCTTCCTCGCCACGGATGAGGGTGGGCGAGGTGGCTGTGCCACTGTCCTCCGGACGGATCAGGAGGGGCTCCTGCATGTAGTGGCGGCCTTTGACGTGGATGGCGATGCCGCCATCGCAACGGGGGTCGTGCAACCGCCGCCACTCCCGGGCCTGACGGAGGGCTGCTTGCAGACTTTCACCGTCATTGACGATGATGTCGCCGCCCAGAGCGCTCAGCGAGGCGGTCAACAGGAAGAGGAGGATAAGGGTCCTATTCATAGGCTTGGAGGTATTTCAATATAAAAGGGAGCTGGTCTTCGTGGTCGCGGTGTACGGCGATGCGGATACTGGTGTCGCCCAACAGTCCCTTGAGCATGTAGTGGTGGTTCTCAATCTTGAAGAAAGGCTGGCGCAACTGGTCAAGCAGCAACAGACTGCCTAAGGGACGGAGAGTGAGGACGAAATCACGGGTCACCTTGCCGTCGAGATGATACTGCGAGGCATGCCAACCGGCTTCCACACAGGGTTCGGGAGAGGGGGTGATGGCGGTGATTCTCATAGGCTGTCGCTGATATCGTGGAGGGCATCGACCAGTGCCTGGAGGTCGTCCTTGGTGGTGTGACAAGAGAGGCTGACACGCAAAGTGCCGTCGGGATGGGTTCCCAGTTCCCGGTGGATGAGGGGGGAGCATTGCAGACCGGTGCGGACCACGATGCCGTAACTGTTGAGCAGGATGTAACCGGCGTCGGAGGGGTGCAGACCCTCTATCGTGAGACTGATGACGGGTCCTTGGGATGTTCCGCCCTGACTGTGGAGCCTGACCTTGGGGATGGCGCGCAGCTGTTGGATCAACCAGTCGGTTTGTTGCTGACCCTGCTGGAAAATCTTCTCCACTCCGCGTTCCAATACGTAGTCTATGCCAGCTCTCAGACCGGCAATCCCGGGCAGGTTGGGGGTGCCCGGCTCATATTCCCAGGCATCGTCAGGATAACTGATGATGTAGCTTCGGCTGCCGGTGCCTCCGAAAAGGGTGGGGCGGAGGCGTATGCTGCGGTTGACGTAGTAGCCGCCGGTGCCTTGTGGCCCGAGGAGGGATTTGTGACCGGTGAAGACGAGGATGTCAACGCCCCAGCCGTCGACGTCGATGGGGATGCAGCCGGCACTCTGCGAGGCATCCACCATCACCAGCATCCCTTTATCGTGGGCTTTCTGGCAGAGGGTGGCCACGTCGTGGATGGCTCCAGTCACATTCGAACAGTGGGGGAGGATCAATAGCGTGTGTCCTTCGGTGTGGACAGGCAAGCTGATGTCTTGGAGGACTTCGCTGCTGAGGGCTTGTCCGCCCGTCGGGAGAAGGGTGAGGTTGCAGGGTATTTCCTGATTGTAGAGCGGACGGAGCACGCTGTTGTGGTTGTCGTTGGTGACGATGACTTGACTGAGACGCAGTCCACCGATGATGCGGTTGATGGCATCAGTCGCTCCGCTGGCCATGAAAATACGCTCATGGTCAGCGATGTGGAACAGCTGGCCCAACCGCTGCCTGACTGCCGTGAGGAGGTCTGGACCTGTCGGCCGTGAACTCCGCAGGCTGCTGTCGGGCATGTCGCGCAGGGTGTCGGCGACGGCGGAGATCACCGACGGAGGCTTGGGATAGCTGGTGGCGGCGTTGTTCAGGTAGATCATCGATGTTCCATCACATTGAAGCCCATGACCTCACCGATCTGGTGCAGCATCTTGGTGTAGTCGCCGAAGATGAGTACCTGATGGTGACCGAAACCGGCCAGCTGGTGCATGAAACCACGGGCGTCGTTCATCTTGATATAATAATAGGGGGAACAATACACCATGTCAAACTCTGACTTCAGCACCTCGCCGCACTTGAGGCTGAGGGTGTCGGCCAGCGGGTTGAAACGGCCCAGGGTGACATAGCGGTCGGCGTTCTCCGTAAAATCCACTTGGAGTTTGCCGCCGAAACCCTGGCCTGTGAAGGCCCAGAGCTTATACTGCAGGGGCTTCGACCCGTAGCCGTTCATGCAGAGGGCGGGCACAGCATGGTGGATGCGGAGCAGGTCGTCGGTCTCCATGTTGGGGTTGCCCATGAAGGCGGGACGCATGGCGGCGGCCTGCATGATGGTCATCGCCAACAGGGCATTGAGGTCTTCCTCGCAACCGCTCGGGTAACCTTCGTCTTTCAACAGCGAGTGGCAGACGCAGGGGGTGAACTTCCTCTCCTGGGGTATCTCGCTCGTGCAGAGCTCATGGCAGGCGGTGCTGAAGGCATTGCAGTCATAGACATCCATCATCTTCTTGGCCGCCAGGTAGTATTTGATGTCGTTGATGAACCAGTCTCTCCTGACCTTGACTTCCATCGCTCCTCCCATCAGTCGCTCTGCGATGGGACGGGCTTCATCATCGGTCACCTCGTCCATATACTTGAAAATGTCACGGAAGGGGAGCTTCACAATCTCCATGCCGTAACGCTGACGGATGAGCTCGGGGTCGCGGATGACGCTTTGCAGTCCAAAAGTGGGCATGCTGCCGTGGGTGAGCACGAGGGCGCGGGTGTTTGCCACGACTTTGCGCACCCAGAGGGCGTGGGCGATCTCGTTGAGGTCACGCAGGTCCATGCAGACATAGGCCTCCACACCGATCGAACGGCAGTAGGCGGCGAAGTCGATGCCTTCATTGCCGTTCTGCAGGATGACGACGGGCTTGCGGTAGCGCTCCAACTTGGGGATGCGCCAGTTCATGCAAAGGAAGAAATCCACCTCGTCGAGCCGCTCCTCAATCTGGGAGTAGATGTCGCGGCTCACAACGAAACTTTCGTCGTAACGGGCATCGATGGCAGGCAATAGTTGTATCTCGGGTGTGACCTTGCTCAAAACGTCCTTCGCCGTTTCAAAAGCGGCGGTGGCGGCTGCACCCTCTGCCTCAGGAGTCATGTCCTTGGCGTAGCCGGCGCGGCACGGACCTTCCCAGAAGTGGGTGTGGGTCAGACAGCCCACGATGGGTCTGACGATGAGTTTCTGGTTCATGGCTTTTTCTCTCATGCAGATATGGATTTAGGGGATGATGATTTTCTGATGGTTGTGGATATAGAGCCCATGACGGGGCGATGCGATGCGGCGGCCCGTGAGGTCATAGTAGCCGTTGTCGGATGAGGCGTCATTTTGAGGGGTGATCTGGATGTGATCGGTGCCCTTGGCATAACTGAAGTGGAATTCCCTGGTCAGATGGATGCCTCCCTCTTCTGCCTTCACGCTGATGGTGAACATCCTGGGGGTTGTGGCATCTGGGCTGATGGTCAATTTGCCTTCGCCGATGGTGGCGTTCACTCCGCTGGCTGTATTGGTGATGGTGTAGGAGGGTAATCGGTAACCGGCAAAATAGTCGCTGAGTACGATTTCCTGCGGTTGCTCAATCTGGAAGTTGGGCACGGCGATCCAGTTGAGATAATCTTCCAGGTCGGTGTAACCGTCACCGTCATTGTCGGCGTTGTTGTTGGGCGTAGCGGCATCGGTTCTTGCAAGGGCCTCAAACCAGTTGGGTATGCCGTCTTGGTCGGTGTCCCAATCGGCATCGCGGGTGTCTTCCACGATGTTGAGTCCCTCGAATCCCTCGGCGTCTTTCTCCCGGTCGATGAGTCCGCGCTTCTTGGTGTAGTAGCCGGTGGTGGATGTGGTGCCGTTGAGGGCCTCGCTCACCATGCGCTGGTCGTGGTTGGTGAGTACCGGCATGTTGCAACCCACGTCGGAGAGCACGTTCTTGAAGGCTGCCTCGGCGGTCTCTATCGTGGCGTAGGAGGGGAAGAAGGGCTGACTGGCCCACGGTTCCCAGGTGAGTTCCTGTCCGTTGGAGAGGTCATAACGGTAGGTGACACCTTCCTTGTCTGCGGTGAGCTTGCCATTGAGTTCCTCACGGATATTGCCGCTCACGTAGGCGGATTGGGTTCCCTTTCCTGTGCCTTCAAACTGATGCCGGAGGAGATAGTTCTGCGAGGTGGCGGGGCCTTTCTTGTAGTAGTTGGCCACGAAGTTCAATTCATGGGTGCCGCCGTCACTGGCCCGTCCGCCCCAGTTGTAGACCACATTGTTGAAGATGTCGTGATGACCGTCGTAAAAGCCTCCGCCGTCGAGTCCGCCGGAGATGCTCCAGTTGCGGCCTTCATTGTGGGCCAGTAGGTTGTGGTGGAACGAACCGACGGTGCCTTCTGCCTGTCCGGCGCCGATGGTGGCGGCATAACCATGGCTCACCAACTGGCCTTCCTCAGCATAGTGGCTGTGACCGCAGTAGTTGAGGGCCTCAGAGATCATGGTGCGCTGCAGGGTCAGGTTCTTCGCATTGCGGCTGGAAAAGCCTTCGTCGATGGTCCAGGCGATGGAACAATGGTCGAGGATGGTGTGGTTGGCTCCTGCGGCTCCGATACCGTCGGAGGTATGGGGATTGGGACTGCTTCCGTCCCAGTCGTCACCGCCGCCAAGATACAGGCGGACGAAACGCATGATGCTCTCATGGTTGATGCCGATTGCTGACCCCCGGAAAAGCACGCCATTGCCTGGGGCGGTCTGGCCTGCTATGGTGATGAATGGATCGGAGATGGAGAGACGGGCTTTCAGATGGATGGTACCGGCCACGTCGAAAACGATGGTGCGGGGACCGGACAGGCGGGTCACGCCATAGCGGAAGGTGCCGGGCTGTGGGTCGCTGGCATCATCGTCAAGGGAGGTGACATGATAGACGATGCCGTCTCTGCCGCCAGTGGCAAACCGGCCATACCCCTCGGCTCCGGGGAAGGCGAGGTGGCGTGGACGGAAGGTCCAAGTCTCACCTTGATGGGTCTGTCCTGACGCATCTTCTTCATCCACACGCCAATAGTACAAGTGGTGGTTGTCGAGTCCGCTCACGGTATAGGTGGCGTCGCTGGTCTCTCCGACTTCCGACAGTGTTTCTTCTGACAGACCGAAGAAGACGTGATGCTTTACGGCACTCTCAGCGGCAAGCCATCGTAGGGCGATGCTGCCTTCGTCTGCATCTGCGTGGAGGTCGCCTTTGGCGGGGTAGGGGTCAAGGGCAACCTTGGTGTTGTCGGCTTCGTTGAAAACCAAGGCGTTGATGGTGACGGTGGTGGTGCCGTAACTCACGCCAGCGGCGGGTGTGGTGACGTAGGACACGGTGACGGTCTCGCCATCAGCGACATTGAATTCCACAAATGATTTGCCGCTGGCAGAGGCCGTGGTCTGGCGGTTGGTCTGTTCCACGCCCGTGAGTTGTTTCACGCCGTTGACATACACCTCCAATGGAGGGGCATCGAAACCATCGATGTTGTTATGGAAGGCCTGCAGGGAATGGCCTCCGGCCGACAGTCCGCTGATGGTCACATCCAGTTTCACAGCCCCGCTCGTGATATTGCCATGGTCGTTCTTGTAGGCAATGACGGCATCGCCCACCAGTTTCGCGCCATTGGTCACGCCTTGTTTCCAGTAGTTCGACATCACGGTCTCTCCTTCGTAGGCAGGGTCACACGACAGTGTGATGGTCACTCCGTCGAAGGTCTCTGTGGCAGAGGTGGTCTCTCCCACAATCCATGGACTGTAGCCTTCTTCCAGTCCTTCGCTTTCAGGTCGTCCGCCTTTGTTGAAGTCTATTTTCTGTCCCACAACATGGAGGGCACAGCACATCAATAGTAATAGGTAGAGAAGTCTCTTCATTTTCAAGTGAGTTTGTTCAATATAAATGACGTTGAAACGATGAAAAGTACTCATTTTTTCATCGACACAATTCACCATTCCACACCCCTGGGCTATGGAAGGTGTGCCCTTTCAGGGCGTTTGTTGTTTATGGTTTCTACACGATATTAGGGCGTGTGTCCTGCGATGTGCTTGGTGATGATGCCATTGGTGAGGGACGCTTCCACCGTGCGCCCACGACTGGCGTGGAGACGGAAGCGGATATCCCATTCTTTTGGCCATGCGGGGAACAACAGCAATTCTCCGTCGGGCGTCTCCTGTAAAAGCATTTCCTGCAGGCCGATCATGGCAGAACCGCCGCGGTTGAGGTCGGGAGCCCAGTCGAAGCCTGGTTCCCAAAAGGCAGGGAAACGATAGGGACCGTCGGAGAATTTTTCATTGGTGAGCCTTCGCGCCTCCTCAGTGAGTCCTAAGCATGCTGCCCAGATGTTGTCTTGCTTCCATCCTTTGCTGCTGCGCATGGCAAGGGCATGAGGGTCCTTCCAATAGGTGTTGCGGGCGATGTCGAGATGGTCACGCCCCATACCGTAAATCCGCCATGGGAAAACGGGATAAAGCTGGGGCGTCTCCGTATTCTGGATGCGCGCCCAGACCACGGCAGGAGCTATGCAGGTGTCACCCTCAATCGTATGCAAAGGAATGTCGGGGATGCGCTCGAAGGGGAGGGGAGAACCGGAAAAATGGGATGCGACAGCGCGCAGAGCGGCGATGGTACTCGACGGATTATAGGCCATCTTGTAGGTCTCGCAACCCGATCCGGGGTAGATGATGAGCTTACCACTGTCGGTGAGGGCTTTGGATCCTGTTTTTTTCGCCAGATATTGGTAATGCTCATCGAAGAAACGCAGACATTCGGTTGTCAATGGCTTGTATTTGCGGTATTTCAGACTGTCGTTGTCGTAGTCTTCTGCCAGTATGGCCATCATGCAGAATTCGAGCGCCGTGTCCCATTCGTATTCGAGCCAGGCGTTGCGCTCCATGCCGTAGTCGCTGCCCTCTGGGTGTTTGCCGTATTCGGCCGGGTTGGGCAGGCCGAAATTCTCTAATTGTTCGGTGAAACAGGCTCCCCCATGTCCCCAGTAATGACGTGTGCGGGCGACCGCAGTGTGGAGCAATCGGAGATAGGTGTCGAGCTGCGAGGCCAGCATGTCGGTGTCGCCGCTCTTCAGCATGGGCCAGTACAAAAGACGCTGGTTCTGGGCGGTCATCGTACCACCGCCCCATTTGCGGTAGTCGGGGGTGAAGGGGTTGGCGGGAGTACCGTCGGCAGCAGGTGATTCCGCATAGACAGGGTCGAAGGTGAACAAGCCGCCATTGAATTTCGAGGGCCACTGGCCGTAGGCGTTGCAACCAAGAAGGTAACGCATCAATTCGTAGTTGCGGACGATGCGGCGGACATCGGCATCGGAAGAGCCGGTCTGTATCCAACTGCGTTGCCAGAAGGCGTGCCACCAGCGGGATGAGCGTTTTTTCGAGGCGGTGGCATTCCGCGGCGCTTCGGTTGACTGGCCTTCTCCGTTGTCGAGGGTGATTTCCACAATGGCATGACGTAAACCGTTGTGTCGGAAATTCCATGACCGGTAGTCGGTCGAGGCATATCGCCCGTCGTTTGTATCCGTGAAATGGAAACCGTCGGCCTTCATCGTCAGGGACATGGTCCTGCCACCCAAGGGATTATAGAGGCTGTCCTTGATGGCATCGAGGTGTTCATAGGATACGGTATAGTCAAATACGGTTTGGGCCTCGTTGTGATGGGTGACGGACAAGGCCTGGTCCTTGACTTCTATCTGGTCGGCATGGGTGATGCAATCCTTGGCAATCAACCATTTCCACGATGATTGCTGACATTCGGCCTTGGTGAGCGGACGATCCTTGTAGCGCCAACTCTCATAACTGAGCGTGGCCTGTGTCTTATGACGTGTGTTGATATCCAGATAGACAGTGGGATGAAAGACATCGGCCCATATTGTCACTTCTGTGCCGCCACCGCTGATGGTGACATGCCCCTGGTCGAGGTGAAGGGTCTGACGGAAATCACCATTTCCCAATGGGTCGCCATCGAGATGCAGGCGCCAGCGACCGGCCTTCAGGAGGGTGTTGTTCTCGTCAAACCAACCGCTTTGCGAGACATACATCAGGATGTCGCCGTCCTCCACCCAGATGTTCATGCCGATGTCATGGCCGCCGCAGGGCATCGACTCGCTGGAGTTGCGGCTCGGTGTGGTCCATATGTAGTCGCTGGGTACATAGTCGCCTGCTGATAATGCCATCGGCAACCACCAAATGAGGATCAATAGTCTCGCTGCTCGCTTCATAGTCTTGGAGGCTTTTACCATTCGTCACTTCTGAAACTGCTGATGGGTAGACCGTCGCAGAAGAGATCGCCGTCGGCCCAGTTGCGGAAGGCGTACCTCACGGCAACGGGTTCTTTCACCTGGTCGCTGCGCAGATATACCCGGTTGCGTTCAATCCAGGCTTGGGCAGGATGGAACACCCGGTCAGCGCCGGCAATCTCAAACAGTTCACTCGTCGTTCCCTTGTCGAAATAGACCCATTCCTTCGAACGGTCAAAGCGCACAACAGCGGTGTCGCCCTTGAATTCCACACCCTCGTACCGGGCAAAATCGGGGATGCCTCCGACACCGTAGGTCTTGCCCAAAGCCAGATAAGCCAGACGCTCGCCTGCCTGTCGTTTCTTGCGGGGATGAATGCCGTATTCCAGTCCGGCGTCCATCAGCACGGCCATCGCGCAGTTTTCGACTTTCCGTTCCACCTTGGCCTGTTGCTCACGCAGTAGGGCGCTGTTGACATCCCAGTTGATCAGACTGTAGTCGTAGGGGGCGATCTGACAATAATAGAAGGGGAAGTCTCCTTGTTGCCACTCCGTGCGCCATCCCCGGATCATCGTGCTGAGCATATCGGCGTAGGTGGCGTAGCGGGGCACGTTGTCCTCACCTTGATACCAGATGACGCCGCGCATCGTATAGCCGATAAGGGGGTGGAGCATCCCGTTGTAGAGCACGGTGGGCGTGCGGTTCTGCGACTTGATGTCTGTTGCCGATTGGGGAATCTTTGCATCGGGGAAGGCACGGAGCCATTCGGCGGTCATCCAGGCCTCACAGGCCGAACCGCCCCAGGAGGCGACGATCAGTCCGATGGGGATATCGAGCACCTGCCGCAGTTCACGACCGAAATAGTAGGCCGTGGCGCTAAAATCCCGCACGTGGAGAGGGGTGGCGTCCATCCAACTGCCGCTGACGGTGTCAACAGGGGCAAACTGGCTGTTGCGTTTCACCGTGAACATCCGCAACTGCGGATCGCGGCTGTGCAGGCAGTCGCTGATGGCTCCCTCGACGGGTTGCGCCTTGAATCCCTTCATCTGCATCTCCATGTTGCTCTGTCCGCTGCAAATCCACACTTCACCGATGAGAATGTCTTGGAGCACGGTTTTCTCTCCGTCATCAAAACTGATGGTGTAAGGGCCACCGGCTTCAGGCGTGGTGACGGCTTGCTTCCATCGGCCATCATGGTCAGTTTTCGCCGTATAAGTTTTTTGATTCCAAGAGGTGATGATTTTCACTGTGCTGTTCTTGCGGGCTTTCCCCCATAGGTTGGCCTGTGTCTCACGCTGCAGGACCATCCCGTCGGAAAACATTTTCGGCAGCACCACCTCTGCACTGGCCGCCATGCAAAATAGGACATATAAACAAAGCAGAATTCTCTTTTTCATAGGCAATAGTTTGTTTCAAATGCAAATATAATTCAAAATTCCGATTAAGCGAAAATTATGCAAAAACTTTTGCATAATTGAGTGTGAGGAATCTCTTTCATGTATGGGCACCTCACTGAGAGGCAGGAAGTGACAATATGAAAAGTTCCTGATGTGATTGATAAAGAAAAACATTTATGGCGAGAGAGAAATTCTTGCCATTTTTATGTAATTTTGTGCCCTGATAGCAAACAAAAACAAAATATGAAAAAACTATTCTTTCTGATTATGGCTTGCCTGACAATCAATTCTTCTGTTGCGCAAACAAAAGCTTTCGGAAAAGGAAAGCTGACCATTAGCAACATAGCGAATAACGCTGTGAGAATTCAATACACTGAAGAAGGCCAAGGCCGCGGTTCCGAACATCCCGAATGGGTGTATGTAAATCAACAGTCCGCTTCCAAAAACAAGGTGAAAGTAAAAGTGGACAACAAGCGGCAGACCGTGACCATCTTCGACAAAAAAGGAAATAAGGTCTTTCATGCCACCCGCCATCAACTTGTCTCCGGACAGGCTACCCTGGCATTTGACTCGCCGAAAGACGAGTGCCTCTTTGGCCTGGGACAGTTCCAGGACGGCTACAGCAACGTCAGGGGACTGACACGACGGCTGACGCAGGTCAACACCCAGATATCATTGCCAATGATTGTTTCAAACAAAGGATACGGACTGCTTTGGAACAACTACGGACTGGTGGATTTCAATCCGTCAGACCACAGCACAGCCCTTTCGCTGAGTGATGTGGAAGGGAAAAAGGAGGTGGTGAACGTCACCTCTACTGAGGGTGGAAAACAAGAGGTGAGACAGCGAAATACCTACGAGGGGACCATCGACATCAAGGAGACGGGTGATTATGCCCTGCTGCTCGACGTGGGTCAGAAAATGGCACGCCGCCACAACCTCACGGTGGATGGCAAAACGGTCATCGAGATGCAGAACATGTGGTTGCCTCCGACAACATCGACCATGATCCACTTGACCCAGGGCACTCACAAGGTGAATGCCGAACTGTCGAGAGGCGACAAACCGGTGATCTATTACCGGAAAGTCAACGATGAGACGGTTTTCAGTTCTCCAGTGGCGAAAGCGGTCGATTATACCGTATTCGTGGGTTCTCCCGATGAGATCATCGCCACCTACCGCAATGTCACGGGACCGGCTCCGCTCATGCCTCGTTGGGCATTGGGCTACATCCACTGCCGGGAGCGCTTCCATTCGTCGGAGGAGATTCTGCAGACAGCCAACCGCTTCAAAAAAGAGAATCTGCCGCTCAGCGTTATCGTACAGGACTGGCAGTACTGGGGAAAATACGGGTGGAACTCCATGCAGTTTGATGAGACTTACTATCCCGACCCGAAAGCATTGACCGACAGCCTCCATAAGATGGATGTCAGACTGATGGTGAGCGTATGGTCGAAAATCGACAAGAATTCCGTTGTGGGACGGCAGATGGTGCGCGATGACTATTATATTGACGGCACCGACTGGATAGACTTCTTCAATCCCGATGCTGCCGCCGCCTACTGGAAGAATTTCCGTGAAAGACTGGTGCCCCTAGGTATCGACGCTTGGTGGCAGGATGCTACCGAACCGGAGAATGATGACCTTGAGGGAAGACGTGTCAACAACCGGAAATGGACGGGCGAGGAGGTGCGCAATGTCTATCCGCTGCTCGTCAACAAAACCGTCTATGAGGGTCTGATGCAAGAGGGAAAAACACCGGTCATCCTCACCCGATGCGGTTTCCCGGGCATCCAGCGCTATGGTTCGGCGCTCTGGAGCGGTGACGTAGGCAACGACTGGGAGACCTTCCGCAGACAGATTGTTGCCGGACTGGGTGTCCAGGCTGCGGGCATCCCTTGGTGGACTTATGACGCTGGCGGATTCTTCCGTCCGGGTGACCAATACACCAATCCTGATTATATCGAGCGCATGCTCAGATGGATTGAGACGAGCGTCTATCTGCCGCTGATGCGCGTGCATGGTTATATGAGCAATACCGAACCATGGAACTATGGACAGGAGGCGCAGGACATCATCGCTGGCTGTCTGCGTGAACGGGAACGGCTGTTGCCTTATATCGAACAATGTGCCAAGGCTGTCTCCACAGAGGGATATACCATCATGCGACCTCTTGTCTTCGATTTTGCTGACGACCCCATGGCCCTCCAGCAGAAATATGAGTATATGTTCGGTCCTGCCCTGCTCATCAGTCCTGTGACAGAGCCCAAGGTCACGGAATGGCGCACTTACCTCCCCAAATGTGAGGGCGGATGGCGTGATTACCGCACAGGCAAGCATTATGAGGGTGGACAAACCGTGACAACAGCGGTCGACAAGGCCCATATCCCCGTCTTCGTGAGAGTGACGAAGGCCTCACTCTTGCCGTGAGAAAACGTTCTCGGCAGTGGTGCAGCGTATGTAGAGATGCCTCATGGTGACGTCTCTGCAGTGAAATCGGGAGAAATGTCAGAATTCTGACTCCACATACACGCCCTTTCCCAATCCTGCGGGAAGGGGCGTTTTTTCTGCCCTTCGGTATTTGCCGTTGGTCCAGATGCCTTCGTAGGGCGGGGTGCCCTGATCTGTTCCCAACAATGCGTTGGCCCAGGTGTTCACCACCTCGATGCGCAGTTGGTTCTTGCCTCGCTTCACGGCCTTCGTGATGTCGATGCGGTGAGGTGCCATCCAACTGGTGCCGCATGGAATGCCGTTGACATAGACGGTGGCGATGTCATGCACCTCATCCAAGCGCACCCAAGCCTTCCCCTTCCCCTTGTAACGGAAAGGCTTCTCATACGCCACATGTCCGGAATAGTATTTCAACCGTGGGTCATCGTAGGTTTCCCATCTCCTGAGGGTGTCGGTGAGGACAATGCCGTTGCTCTCGAACGTGATGGTCCATTCGCCTTCGATGGCTGCTGAACGACGGGGCAGGGATTCCTTTTCGGTGAGAGAATCAAGATTGTCGTCGCTCAATCTGTAGATCACGGAGGCGAAGGGTGGAAGGGTGATGGAGCCGCCGGCCTGGGTGAACTGCTCCTTCATGGGGTCAAACAGATAGTGGTGGCTTCTGGAGGCTCTGGCTTTGGGTTCAAATGTGACCGGACGGTCTGTCTGGTTGCTGATGAAGTAGATGTCTTCATGGGCATCGTGACGGTGAGCGTAGTCGAGACCGGCGGGCAATTGGATGTCCCGCTCAATGCCGATGTCTGACAGGTCTGAGGCAGTCCATGGCTTGTCGATGATGATTGCTCCTTGCTGGCGCAGCGCTTCGATTTCGGACAGTCCGGTGTTGATGTTGTCGGGGTTCATCTTGCGGGCCTGTGGAATGACGAGGGCTTTGTAGTGCATGCCGTCGCGGGTCACTACTTCGCCGTTCTCCACACGCATGCCCCTGAGCACGTCATGGTTGAAGGAGTCATACTTGTAGCCGCGCAGAGGATTGATCCAGTCTTCGGCTTTCGTCATGTTGCGGGTGTGGTTGACGCCGACAGGACTGGTTTCCATGGGCTGGCCTTCATTGCTCAGGCGGATGGCCTCACGCCGGAGGATGGAGTCGCCAAACAGTCCTGGCAGAATGCTGGTGAGCCTCTCGGGGAGGATGGAGCGCCGTGGCACCTCGTCGCCGACATACACGGCCAGGTCAACGACCGGATGTCCCTGTTGGAGCATTTTCTGGCAGATGGTGATATATCGGGTGAATGCGGGCATCTCCCGCCACCAGGTGTTGTCGCGCTGGAAGAAGGTGCCGATGCCGTCGAGGGTCATCCCCGGACGGCGGTCTGTCCAGGGATTGTGTGTGCAGACATGGAAGACGAGGCTGTTGATGCCCATGCAGTAGTTGCGGTCGAGCAATGGCTTGAGTTGGGCTGGGGTCTCATCCCAAGTGCCACGGACCTCGGTGAACCCTTCTGCCTGGATGATGTTCTTGCCGTAGATATGGGCTCCGCTGATGGCGTCGAGCATGTCGTTGGGCTTGTCGTGAGTGGGGGAGTTGAGCCAAAACTCTCCCATGGGGTAGTCGGCGTGACGGTAGTGAAGCAGACCGTCGCTCACCATTGTGGGGGCGACACACTCGGCGGACAACTGCACGCCATATTCCCGCGCTGCTCGTTCCATCTCATCAAAAAACACCTCATCGATGAGTTCGGCAATGGTCTGGCGGATGTCGCGCAGCACCTGATAGCTCTTCTCTCCGCTTTGGATGGGGATGCCGGCATAGAGCGGCAACCAGGGCAGGAGGTCGTAGCCCCGGCGCTGGTGAAACTCTGCCGCGAAGTTGCGGCTCCAGTTCTGCGAACCGCATTCCCAACTGTCGACATGCAACCTGCGGATGACGTGATAGGTGTCATGGCTGTGGATGGCGCCAAACCAGTGGCGGAGTTGCTTGCGGATGGCGGCACGGGAAAATTTGTCACATTCCAGTCCTTTTCCGCCTCCGCCCGTGGCATTCTGATGACCTGTAGTGGTGTGACCCATCCGCAACAGGCGCCAGCGCCCTTCTGGCAGACGGGCTATCTTGCCGTCAACAAGGGTGAGACGGATGATCCCGCCGAGTTCCGTACAGTCAGCATCGGCGATGGGGAAGGACGGGCTGACGCGCCACACGGCGCCTGACTTGCCTTCATAGCCGTCGAGCAGTGGTTGGCTGCCCAACTGGATGTCGGCCACTTTCAGGGTGGGCTTCCATTTCGCTGCGTCCATGTCCTCGCTGCCGGGGTCGCTGCCCTCCGGGGTCCAGTGAAATTTGAAATAGCGGGCGCGGGTAGGTGGAATGGCATAGGTGGCGTGGGCATCGGTGTTCTGCCATCCCTGACGGGCGGGTTCGATGTCCCTGACGTGCCGGTAGTTTGTCCCGTCTTCTGAGGCATAGACTTGCCAGCGATGTGCTTCGTAGTTGTTGCCGCCGGTGATAATGCGCACGTGGCGGAGCGTGAAGGGCTCATCGTAGGTGAAGAGGATGTCGCAGGGGGCGTTGCTGCGGAAGGGGAAACTGACCGAGGCACGAGGCTTTTCTTGCGACAGGTCATCCTTCACAGGGATGGCATAGATGGCGATATCCTCATAATAACCTTCAGTGGCTTCGGGCCGTCGGAGGGAGATGTCGCGCTGGTTGCCACTGACGAGGGTGTCGGTCCAGACGATTTTCTGCATCGACTCCTCGGGGGTGATCCAGGGACCGCCGCCGAGGGCGAAACCGTCGGAGAAATGGATGCCTGCCTCCAAGCCAAGACTGTCGGCGATGCGGAGGGCGGTGTCCATCCGTTTCCACCATTCCGGCGACAACTGCCGGGCAGTGCCTTCATATTGCGGTCCGTCGCTGATGTCCTTGATAGGCATGAGATAGAAACCGCCTATACCAGCTTCTTTCATGCCTTGCAGGTCGAGGCGTATGCCCTCATCGCTCACGCATCCATACATCCAGTACCAGAAGGTCCAAGGCTTGTTGGTGTCCTGGATGCCGGCGGCTGTGAGGGTGGCGACGCAGAAAAGGGTGGCGAGAAGGAGGGCGGGACGTCTCATTCAAATCTCAGTTTTGCGGAATAGGCATGCATGCCCCTGGCCCAGTAGGGTTGGGCTGAAGGGCCGTTGAGGTCGGTGGTGTTCACTTTGTTGCGCACGGCGGGGATGGCTTCCAACAACGAGATGCCGGTGTCGGGCAGGTCGTAGAGGATGTGGTCGCGTCCGTCGCGCGGCTGATAGACACCGATGTAGATATGTTTTCCCGAACGGGGCAGGATGGGTTCGATGCTGATGCTGCCTTCGGTGGTGTTCAACTGCATCCAGTCCACATGGGAGAAATAGCCCTTGAACTCGGGATACTCGAAGGTTTCACCCGGAACAGGATCATTGTAGTCGTTTTCCCAATAACCGTATTGAGGCCCTTCCAGTCGGTTCTGCCAAACGCGGTAGGGTCCGGCGCCCACCCATCGCTTGCTCTTCATCTGAACCTCCGGATAGTCGAAGGTGATGCCCATCATGTCCACCACTCCGTTGAAGTTGCAGTAGGCGGTGAGATCCGCGCTGCCGTCTTCATGGAAACGCCAGATGGCCATAGTCAGACTGCCATGGCTGTAATTGGCGGTCAACTTCCCGTCTTCGAAATGGAATCCGCTGAAACGTCCTTGGTCATCGTAAGTGGTGTATTGGGTCTTCTTCTGGAAGGCTTCCTTGTCGTCGTGGTTGTAGAAACCGTCTTGGGAGCGGTCGCTGCGCTTGACTGCGATGAAGCGGGGACCTTGGCCAAAACTAAGGGTGCGTGAACCGATGCGGACATGCCGAAGGCGACCGTCTTGTTTGGAGAAAACATAGGTCTTGTCGGCTGCGGTGATGACAACGTCATCGGCGGTCTCGCTCATGGTGGCGGAGTGGGGAAGGGTGCAGATGCCGGCATCCGTTCTCATGGCCTTGCTCCAGGTGAAAATCTCTTCCCCGTAGGGATCGGTTGCTGTCACCCGAAGCACATCGCCTTTCCCCTTGGGCAGGTCCACATAACCCTTCTCTCCTGGCTTCAGGTCGAGAGACGGAAGAGTGCCCTGACTGGCAACAGTGGCTCCCGACTGTCCGATGCCGGGCATGTTGAGGTATTGGTAGGTGAGACGGCAGTCCTTCAGATTGGTGAAATCATAATGGTTGCTGAAAAAGATGGCGTTCTCTCCCCATTCCAGTTGGATGGGACTCCACACTTCCTTGATGGTGTAGTAGGAACCTTCTTTCTCAAAATGGGGCCCCACGATGCCGTCGGCACCGAAATTGCCCATGCAGTCGATGATACCGTCCATGTCGGTGCGGAGAACACCCTCATCGGCCAGATCCCAGAGAAATCCTCCGGCACATCGGCGGTTCGACATCATCAGTTCCCAATAATCTTTCAGTCCGGCGCCATGACCGCCGTCATAAAGGCCGTGCAGAAACTCGGTGGGCATGAAAATCTCTTTCTGCCTCATGTATTCAGCGGTCTCGCCCCACGAACGGTAGTGCTTGGTCTCAAAACCGTTGCGGTTGGCCCAGGGATAGAGCACCACGCGCTTCTGGGGGTCAAATTTCTCAAAAAAGGGTTCCAACTCATAGTTGAATCCTCCCTCGTTGCCGTTGCTCCAGAAAATGACCGACGGGTGGTTCACGTCGCGGGTGACCATCTCCTCCACGAGCTGCTGTCCCACGATGGTCTCATGGGCCCAGTGCCAGCCGCTCAGCTCATTCTCCACATAGAGGCCGAGGGAGTCGCAGGCATCCAGAAACTCAGGGTCGGCGGGATAGTGGGAGAGGCGTACGGCATTCATGTTCATGCTCTTGATGAGTTTCACGTCCTCGATGTTCTTGGCTTTCGACAGGGTGCGGCCGCTCTCAGGACGGAAGGAGTGGCGGTTGACGCCCTTGAAGATCACTCTCCGGCCGTTGATATAGACTCCGTCACTGGCGCGGTATTCGATGGTGCGGAAACCAAATTTCTCCTCTTCCACGTGCAACACCTGGCCTTTGTCATCGCTCAGGGTGAAACGGGCTGTATAGAGGGTGGGTGTCTCGGCGGTCCACAATTGAGGGTGGTCGGTGACGAAATCCACTTGATGGAGGTCGGAATGGCTGGTGCTCTTGCCGCGCCCGACCACCTTGCCCCGGGCATCGAGGATCTCCACCCCGATGGTGGAGGACGCCAGTGCCCGGTTGAGATAGACCTGGGCCCGGAAACGACCGTCCATTCCGGCGTCGATGGCCACGCGGCTGATATTTCGTGATGGTTTGCTGACCACGAACACTGGACGGATAAGGCCGCCGAAATTCCAATAGTCGGCACGGCGCTCTGCCAGGTTCACCTGGCTGTTCTCGCTCTCCTTGCTCACCTCCACCTCCAGTCGGTTCTTCTTCTTGCCGAAGAAGATGCGGTCGGAGACATCATACTGGAAACGGTAAAAACCGCCTTGGTGGGTGTTGCCGGCCTTCCGGCCGTTGATGGTGACCTTGGCGTCGGTCATTGCGGCCTCGAAGACGAGCAGGATCTGCCGGCCTGCCCACGATTCAGGCAGGGTGAACTCGGTCTTGTAGAGTCCTTTCTCATCGGCGATGCCTTCTGCCGTGGCCTTGCCGTAGAAACGCATGCCGTATTGGTAGGTGCCGAAACCTTGGAGTTCCCAACAGGAAGGAACCCCGATTGTTGTCCACTGGCCGGAGTTACGGCCTCCTGTGCAGAAGAAATCCCATTTCACCATGTCATCACACCCCCTGCCGCTCAGATATTGACGGTGGGTCCGGGTGTCGGACGGCTGCGCCTGCATGCCACAGGTACATGCCATGGCGAGAAAGAGTGTAAGTAGTTTGTTCATATCGTAGATTGATTCAATTGTTGAGGATGAGGCCGACAATCTTCATGATGTCGGACACGTTGATCCGCCCATCAAAGTTGAGGTCACCCATCTGCCATCTGAAATAGGTGGAGGTTGGGCTGCCGAGGATGACGTTGACGATGGTCATGATGTCGGACACGTTGACCTGCCCGTCGTTGTTGACGTCTCCCAGGTTTCCGTCGACGATGTCAGCGCTGATTGGGAGAATCGAGGTGAACTCTTTCCAGTTGTCGGCCGACTGGTAGCTTTCCAAGGACTCGGCAGGCACATAGACAGGCACGTTGAGATTGTTGGTCGTGAAAGTGGCGGCGTCGGTATTGGGCACGTCGCGGGAATAGACCAGTATGGATTCAAGGGCATTGCAGCCGCTGAAAGAATTTCTGCCCACCTGACTGACAGATGGGGGAAGGGCGATGGTCTTCAGGTTGCTGCAGAGACGGAAACTGTATGGCCGGAGTATGGTCAGCGAGTAGGGCAGGGTGATGCTGACCAGCGATTTGCAGGCATAAAAACCGTATTCCCCGATGGTGTTGACCGTGGCGGGCACCGTATAGGTGCTGGACTTCGCACTCGGACAGCACAGCAGGGTGGTCTTCGTCTTGTTGAACAGCACGCCGTCCTGACTGCTGTAGGCGGTGTTGTTGGCTGCGACATCGATGCTCCTCAGATTGCTGCAACCGCAGAACGCCATGGTGGCGATGGTGGTGACGGAGGCGGGAATGCTGATGGTGGAGAGCCTGTAGCAGTTTTCAAAGGCCCGGTAGCCGATCTCCTTCAGACCGGCGGGCAGGGTGACGGACCGCAGACCTCCGCACAGGCTGAAGGCATATTCGCCGAGCACCTGTAAGGACGTGGGCAGGGTGATGCTGCTGAGGGCGCTGCACTGATAGAAGGCGTTGCTGCCGATGCTGGTGATGCCGTCAGGCAAGGAAATGCTGGAGAGCGCATGGCAGTTGTAGAACACACGGTTGTCGAGGACCGTGATGCCGTCGGGCAGGTTGATGGTGGTCAACAGCTTGCATCCCCGGAAGGCCTCGGCGCCGATTTCCTGGACGGAAGCGGGCATCTCGATGGAGGTCAGTTTTGAACAGCCATGGAAGGCGGATTTGCCGATGATGGTCACGC
>JAEEGL012446278.1_pt1 | contig 26053 bp, 28 predicted proteins | sample 9134231 | NCBI WGS metagenome assembly JAEEGL01 (sample SAMN16246548, study PRJNA631951) | gut metagenome | biome: gut microbiome; feature: rumen; material: fiber-attached | host: Bos | place: Iran: Karaj | collected 2018-10
ATATTTACATTATTTTCATTAATATGCTGGAAATTTTACAACAATAAGGAGGGAAAAATTTCTTTTGAGATACTGTTCATTCTTTTTTTAATATCTGTAGTACCGTTCACATCTATGGTTTGTTTTGGAAGCTTTAGGACAGATTTTGTAATTGCAAATGTTGTATATTTTCTGTTGCTTTTTTTTGTTTGCGGCTATATTTCAATTAACTGGAAAACCAATCTTAAAGCAAATGTTGGGGTTAATTCAAGATTCTTAATTGGTGAAAAAAAAACGAAAGCAATTGCTGTTGTTTTCGCTATAACAATTTTATATATATCGGCAAGATATACGCATTTTAGATTCAATTTTAGCCTACTCAATGTTTATGAACTAAGAAGCGAAGCTTCCTCATACAATTTGCCGACTATTTTGGTGTATTTGTTTTCGTGGATTCGAACTGTGAATTCAGTTCTATTGGTCTGTTTTCTCAGAAAGAGGATGTACGTTTGGGGAGTAGCAACAACGATAATACAACTATTAAGCTTTAGCGTTGATGGATTAAAAGGAACTCTTTTTTTGATGCTGCTTGCGATTATTATTGGACTACTTCCAAAGATAACGAATGATGGGGCTAATAAGGTAGCGTTATGTGGAATTGCTGGGTTTTCTGGCTTATGTTTTTTTTACTTCACGTTAACAGATAATTATTCGTTAATCTCACTTTTTATAAGACGTGTAATGTTTGTTCCAATTAAGATTTCTGAACACTATTTTGATTTTTTCTCCCAAAATACTCCGGACTACTTTAGACAAAGCTTTTTAAGATTATTTGGCTTTGAAAGTCCTTATCCGTCTATTACTTATTATATTTCACAAATATATGAGGGCTCTTCGTCAAACTCAAATAATGGGTTGATTGCTGATGCAATGACGAATTTAGGGTATATCGGAATTATAGTGTTTCCTATCCTTTTATGCATTATTTTTAGATTGCTGGATAATTCTTCTGTTAACATAGATTCACATATAGGATTATTATCAGCAATATTTGTTGCGATGGAGCTATCAAATACTTTCTTGATGAGAGTTTTATTTACACATGGTTTGATTGTTTTAATTATTGTTATGCGGTTATTTGAAAAAGAAGATCAGGAAGTAACATATATGATAACTTAATGTGTATATCGTATGAGTTGTCTCAATCTCGCCAAAGCTCGCTGGTTTTTCGAATAAGACGAATAAGAGTGTGGAAACGAAAAAGAATACGCCCTGACGTGCTTGTCAAAGCGTATCTCGAAAGCAAAAGTGTTCGCCACGGGATGGACTATTCGGAGTTTGAAACCAAACGGATAGCCAATGTCGCCCATTTATTTCTTGAATGTTTGACATGGACCGGAACCTCTACATACTCGCTGAGTGCATTGTATTCGTCTGGTGAGTATTCATTGACATAGTAGCGACGGATTGTAGTGTCCTGAATGATGCGCGTTACGATTTCGGCTGTCGATTTGTGCCTGGTGAATTGCCCTCTGTGTCCGGTCGATTACGGTTCCGAATAGGAAAGGCCGGATTGGACTTCTTTCCTACTGCTGTGGTTCCAGTTGCGGTGGCGCGGGTAAATGACCGGTAGTAACAAGATTATTAGCAGAGACGTACACGATTTAGCAGAGCAGATAATTGATGACTACTGAACAAATACTGTTTTCTGCGATGGAAAGCACCAGCCAATCAGCAGAAGCCAAAGCCGCAAAACGGCGCGCTGACTCTTCCGGAGATTCAGCACCAGAATCGACGTGGCAATCACATACGCCGCTGTCTCCCGCAGCTTCGCTGTTACCAAATCCATGCCGCACTTGCGTTTCGCCAGGTTGAAGCAGCGCTCAAACTCTACCCGTTCGCATTCATCCAGATAGTCCAGTCTCTTGTCCGCATCGGAATTCTTCTTCGGCCTGCCGAGCGCCGGTCTGAAAGCCGGATGCTGTGCTGTTTGCAATGCGCCAGTTCTCCCGGTCTCGATAGATCTCGTCCGCAAGGATCCGCGCCGGATAGTGTCCCTTCCGTTCGCGGAAGTGTTCGGCAATCATCTGCAGATTCCCTGCCTCATTGTGGGCGTCGAAAGAGCAGCACTCCAATCTCGTCCAGCCGTTAACAACGCTGATGTCCAATTTTGTGCCAGACTCTACTGGATTCCCCATTTTGTCATGGACAATCGGGCGGCTGAAGGGTTGACTGACGCTGACAATGCGCTCGGGAACACTGTGGACCTTGTCGTACATGTATTTATAATGCTCATAGATTTTGCGCAGCGTGTTGTAACACTCGACCTGCCGACCCGAAACTATTTTCCCAATGCCAGCTTGGCATCAACGGCCTCCAGATCGCGTTTGAGGTAGTTGAGCTGCTTGCGGATGGCTTCTCTGGTTTCCTTCACGGTGTGTTTACGGTTGCGACTGTATTTCAGGGAATCCTTTTGGGCGCGTTTGCGGTAGGTCCGGGACTTTATCCCATCTGCCAGGTCATGCAGAACATCCAGCAGCTTCTCTGCATTTTCCATCGCTGAGTTGAGTAGCGACACATCCTGCGGATACCGGATGTTCGACTGCGCGCAGGTAGCGTCGATGCTTTTATCCTTTTCCTCCGCTTTCGCAACGTCACGCAAGTTCGTTTCATTGATCTCGCCCAACGCTTTCGGCTTCAGGCACTTGCGAAAATGCGTCATCAGCGACGGAGCAAATGGCAGCTTGGAATCGTCGTATCTCGGGTTGCCGCAGAAGTATAGCAGATATGGATTCTCTTGGATCTGCAGCACGATTGCCTCGTCGGAATAACCGTGCTCTGCGAATGATACAAGCTCCCAGCGCCAGACGCAACAGCTTTGCCATATTCCCTTTCCATTGGTGAACAGCGCGGCGTACCGCTTTTCTATCTTGATCCTGGGGGATCGTTTGCGTTTACTCTATATTCAAAGCACAGACGATTATTCTGTGGATATTAATTCAGCGAATCGACAGATTGCTGGAGGAAGGGGATATCAGTATAGAATCTGATATCAGAACTTGGGAAGAATTGCAATACATACGGTAACTGGAAACCGGGAAAGAGCAGGTCTTATCTGAAGCGATTTGACGAGATTGCGGCTTTTCTCGAAGCTTCCCAGAGTTATCTGCTATGAGGAAGCTAAGACGAGCCAGAAGACGGAAAAAAGTGGTAGCAGAGGACGATACGCTGCGTGTGTTCTGAAAAATGAGCCAGAAGAAACAAAAATGGGTGATACAAGTTGCTAGGGTATTGATGTCGGAGGAGCTTTAGAACAAAATATCAGAAAGGAGGACGTGGGTTGATTTCGGAAACAACGAAATACCCACACTCTTAGATGAAAATTTGTCACATAACAAGCGCACATCCAGAAGAGGACGGCAGAATATTTAGACGAGCCTGTGTAACTTCTGTAAATTATGGTTATGATACGTATCTTGTGCAGAGCGGGTCTTCCTATAAAAAAAACGGCGTTCAAATAATAGGTATTGGTTATCCGAAAACAAGTGGCAGATTGTTCAGGATGACAGCATTTGCCAGGAAAGCATATCTTGAGGCTAAGAGTATTAACGCTGATTTGTATCATATTCATGATCCCGAATTACTTCCTTATGCAAGAAAACTACACCGTATGGGTAAGGCGGTTGTATTTGACAGCCATGAAAACTATGTTGAACAAATTCGCAACAAAACATATCTACCCAGATTTATTGCTAAGTTGCTATCTGTGGTTTATGATATGTATTCTAAAAGAGTTTTTCGAGAAATAGATGGATTGACATATCCCGGGAATGATTCACAGAAGAGTGTTTATCATGGATTATGCAAGCGAGTAGTATCGACTGACAATTTGCCTTGGCTCAGCGAGTTTTATGATTGCTATCGTGGAGAAGGGAATCGTGAACCTAACACAGCTTGCTATATAGGGGGACTAACCAGAGCAAGAGGTATTACTCAGATAATAAAAGCATGTTCATATGCTGGTTGTAAATTGTATTTAGCCGGTGAGTTTGAATCAGATAGTTATAAAACATCTTTGGAAAAAATGGAAGAATACTCATGCGTTGAGTATTTGGGTGTTATAAACAGAGCAGAAGTATTCAAGCTTCTTGAGAAAGTGCAGATAGGATTATGCGTATTACTAGATGAGGGACAATACTATAAGATGCAAAATCTCCCAACGAAAGTATATGAATATATGTCAATGGCATTGCCTGTCATATTGAATGACTCTCCATTTAACATAAAAATCACCAAATCACTAGAATTCGGATTGTGTATCAGGCCAGATGATATAGAAGGTATTTCACTTACTCTACGCAAATTGATGAACAATAGAGAAGTTGCATTTCAGTATGGACAAAATGGAAGAAGTGTAATCAGAGACTTTCTTTGTTGGGATAAAGAACAAGAAAAACTCATATCATTATATGAAAGTATTTTAAATGAAGGAAAGAATCGGGGGGGCAAAAAATGAAGTATGCATTGATTGGCTGTGGTCGCATAAGCCCTAATCACATTGAGGCAGCAAAGAATAATCAATTAGACTTTGTTGCTATGTGCGATATCTTGCCGGAAGCTATGCAGGAGAAGTCCGATAAGTTCGGACTGGAGAGTGTTCATAAGTACACAGATTATAAGGAAATGTTGTCAACTGAAAATCCCGAGCTTGTAGCAATTGCAACGGAGTCTGGTAAACACGCAGCCATTGCTCTCGATTGTATTGCTAATGGTTGCAATGTAATCATTGAGAAACCGATTGCTCTTTCCATCGCTGATGCGGATGCAATAATCAAGGATGGACATGAGGCAGGGGTGGTTGTCTGTGCAAATCACCAGAACCGCTTTAACAAGTCTATACAGTATATGCGTAAAGCTCTTGAAGCGGGCCGATTTGGTAGGCTTTCTCATGGAGCAGCTCATATCCGGTGGAACAGGGGAAAAAGTTACTATGAGCAGGCTCCATGGCGTGGAACTTGGGCACAGGATGGTGGCTGTTTGATGAATCAGTGCATCCACAACATTGACCTTCTCCGCTGGATGATGGGTAACGATGTCGATGAGGTAATGGCTTACACGGATCAGCTTGAACATCCGTACTTGGAGGCTGAAGATCTCGGTATAGCTCTTGTGAAGTTCTCCAATGGTTCTTATGGTCTGATAGAGGGAACTACCAACGTTTATCCGAGGAATCTAGAAGAGACGCTATATATCTTTGGAGAGACTGGTACTGCAAAGGCAGCTGGCACAAGCGATAACATCATCGCGGAATGGAGCTTTGCAGATGGCCTTGATGATCCTGAATATGTAAAAGCAACTTATGCGGAAAATCCGCCCAATGTCTATGGCTTCGGTCATACGCCGCTCTACGAGGATGTGATTGATGCTATTAAGACTGGCCGTCAATCGTATGTTACTGGTGAAGATGGTAAGCGGGCTCTTGAGATGGTTCTTGCAATTTACAAATCTGCTGCCGAGCATCGGCCGGTAAAGCTACCGTTGGAGGAGTGCTCCACTGTGGATTTCGTAGGCAGGTTTGGCGAGGGATCATTGTAAGGAGAATGGACTTATGTCAATTTCATTAATTCAACTGATAAACAAGTACGACCTGCAGAATTGTAATGTAATTAGAGACCGCCCCTTTGATATGTTTGCACGAGCTACAACAGTGATAGAAGGGAAAAAGTGTGTTTATATCGCTGACGAAAAATACATTAAAGAGCTGGATGTTTCAGTAGCGATGATAATCACTAATGAAGAAATTTCAAAAGAAATAAACGATAAGTTTGGGGTTTGTGTTTGTGATAATCCTAGAGGGACTTTTTTTGAGTTGATGTCCTATTACGAAAAAGAACAAGGAAGAAAAGAAGAAAAAACAACTATAGGAAAAAACTGCAAGATTAGTAAGAATGCGGTTATAGCCGCAGAGAATGTCACCATAGGGGACAATGTCATAATTGAAGACTTTGTAGTGATTCATCCGAATACATATATAGGTGACAATGTTACAATCCAGTCAGGTGCAAGGATAGCTGAACAAGATTTCAATGTGTATGAGTATGGTGGCCGGATGAAACAAATCCACCATAGTGGAAGAGTAATAATTGGTTCAAATTCCTTGATTAGTGCAAACGTCGTCATTGGGCAGGCGATGTACTCTTATGGAAAGACTGTGATAGGAGAAAGCTGCTTTATCGGTGCATCTACCTGTGTTGGACATAATTCTGAAATTGGGAATAGATGTGAGATATGTGCCAACAGCATACTTGGCGGATATTGCAAAGTAGGCGACAATTCTAAGCTGTTTATGTCGGTTACAGTTTCTAATTCTACAAGCATAGGTGAAAATGTGATAATAAACATGGGAAGTGTCGTGATACGAGATGTTCCACATGATAAGACTATGTTTGGTAATCCTGCAAGAGAAATTATTAAACCAAAGTGAATGGAGGAACAATGATGGTTTCTGGTAAGAATATTGTTGTAACAGGCTGTCTTCAGGGAATCGGGAAGGAGACGTTAAGAGTTTTGGCAGAACATGGTGCAAACGTGTTTGCCTGTGCATATAAAAAGACTGATGAATTTGAGCGTTACTGCAGGGAACTGACTGAAAAGAATAATGTGATTATCTGGCCTGTGTACCTTGATATGATGGATAATAACTCCATCAAAGAGGGTGCCAAGGTAATCCAAAAGGAAAAACAGGAGATTCATGGTCTCATCAATATTGCTGGGATAAACAAGGATGCCTTTTTCAATATGGTGACCTATCAGGATATGGTAGATACTTTTCAGGTCAACTTCTTCTCACAGATTATCTTCTCCCAGTACATTGTGAAGCTTATGCAGCGAAAGCAGACAGCGGGAAGTATTGCTTTTACTTCTAGTATTACGGCTTTTGATGGAAATGAAGGGCAACTCTCATATGGAGCATCGAAGGCTGCTCTGATTGGGGCTATGAAGACGATGGCGCTTGAACTGGGCAAGAGCGGTATCCGCGTAAACTGCGTAGCGCCAGGCGTAATCAAAACGCCAATGACGGCGGCACTGGAACAAGAAATAATCGATAAAAAGGTTCGAACAATGGATATACCCAGAATGGGTACAGCTGAAGAAGTAGCCAATTTGTTTATGTTTTTGATGTCTGATCTTTCAAGCCATATTAGTGGGCAGACCATTCGGGTTGATGGAGGTATTCGGTGATGGAAAAGATTCTTGATGGCAAAACTGTTATTGTTACCGGTACCGCAAAAGGGATGGGCCGGAAGATGGTGGAGGCATTTGCCGCAAATGGCGCGAATGTATTTGCTCATGCAAGAACGGAGACTGAAGAGCATAAGGCTTTTTGCGCTGATCTGGCTGAGAAGTATGGTGTTCAAGTAATGACATTGTATTTTGATCTCCGTGATGTTGACGCGATGAAAGAGGCTATCAAGATCATACGTGGCACTAAGTTTCCAATTGACGGATTGGTGAATAATGCGGGAATAACTTATAACTCGCTTTTTCAGATGACCAACATGGAGGAACTGAGAAATCAGATGGAGGTCAATTTCTTTGCACCGTTCCTTTTTACTCAGTACATCTCCAAATTGATGACAAGGAATAAGAAAGGTAGCATCGTTAGTATATCTTCATCCGCAGCACTTGATGGAAATTCTGGGAAGTCAGCTTATGGGGCTTCGAAAGCAGCTCTGCTGACGATGACCATGTGCATCTCTGAAGAATTGGCTGCAAGTGGAATTCGTGCCAATGTAATCTGTCCTGGTGTCACTGCTACGGATATGCTATCTACGATGCCAGATTACATTATGGATATTCAGAAGGAAGCCACTTTCCTTAAGAAGGTTGGAGAACCTGTTGATATTGCGAATGCTGCGTTATACCTCCTTTCTGACTACTCTTCTTATGTTACTGGTCAGGTTATCCGTGTCGATGGTGGTGTAACACAGTACGATAAGAGGCAATCATGATGGGAGAAACGAATCGTATATCCATCGAGGGACGAATGAGAATAGATATTCTCACCGCAGCTTTTGGAGCAGGTAAAACTGGTGCTCATATAGCCCCATCACTTTCGGATGCTGAGATTTGTCTTGCTGTTCTTCAGAACATGAGTGAGAAAGATAGCTTCATTCTGAGTAAAGGTCACGGCGCACTGGGATATTATGCCGCAATGCATCAGATTGGAGTTATTTCGGATGACCAATTCGCATCCTTTGAATCAAATGGGGGAGAGTTTCCGGGACAGCCAAGTAGAAGTCCTAGCAATAGAATTGAATATAGCAGCGGCAGTCTTGGTATGGGACTTAGTTATGGATTAGGTGTTGCTATTGCAAAAAAGAAATTCGGCGGAAACGTTTATGTAATTGTTGGTGATGGAGAGTTGAATGAAGGATCCAACTGGGAGGCTGCGGCGTTAGCAAGCAAGTATGGACTTAATAATCTGCTTGTTATTGTGGATAACAACAATCTTCAGTCAGATGGTAAATGTGAGGATATTGTTGGCCAGGATTTAAATGCTTTATGGACAGCCTATGGGTGGCAGGTTGAAGAATGTGACGGCCACAATATCCAAGACTTAGAGAATGCGTTGAGCAGTCATGAGATCAGGCCATTGGCTATCATTGCGCACACGGTAAAGGGTAAGGGCGTTTCCTTTATGGAGAATAACAATGCTTGGCATCATGCGGTATTAAAAGAGGAAGATTTCAGCAGGGCTATTCAGGAAATAGGAGAGAAGTATGAGGTACGATAGGAATAATATCAGAGTTTTCTCTCTCCTTGGACAAAGAGGCACTTTAGGAACAACTCTGAAAGAACTGGCTGGAGAAAATGAAAAAATCATAGCTCTGTCTGCGGATTTGACTCGAACATCTGGCTTGGAGCAGTATGCGCAGGCTTTTCCAGACAGGATGTACAATGTTGGTATTGCTGAAGAGAATGCTGTTGGAATGGCGGCTGGGTTAGCAGATCAAGGGTTTATTCCGTTTATAACCACGTTTGCGAACTTTGCGGCATTACGAGCCAATGAGTTCGTTCGACATTTCATGGCGTACATGAAATGCAACGTGAAGCTTGTGGGATTTGGCAGCGGCTTTGCGATGGAGCTTTTTGGTAATACTCATTATGGGGTCGAGGATATTGCGGTTCTTCGCTCTATGCCGAATTTAACAATATTCTCACCTGCGGATGGACTCGAAGTTGCCAAGGTCGTAGAGTATGCAGCCAACCATTCAGGTCCTATGTATATTCGACTATCTGGGAAGATGAACAGTCCCATAGTTCACAAAGCAGATTTTGAATTTATCCCAGAGAAGATGATGAAGCTTGCAGATGGAGATGATGTAGTAATCTACGCTACCGGAATGATGGTTAGTGTAGCGATTAAGGCGAGCAAATTACTTAAAGAGGCTGGGATCAATGCCGCTGTATATGATGTTCACACAATAAAACCCTTTGATGAGGAGACAGTCAAAGATAATAAAAATCGAAACTTGATTGTGACTATTGAGGAGCATTGTAAAACAGGCGGTTTGGGTTCAGCTGTGGCGGAGCTCTTATCAAGCGAGTGTATTCATGGGAGGCTTCTTAGACTTGGTACATCAGATGTTTATAAAGCTGCCGGAGATTATGATTATATGTTACAAGTACACGGATTAACTCCGGAAGGAGTATCACATTCAATTATTGAAAGAATAGGAGATATTGTGAAATGAATAATCTTGAAAAGTACAACGAAGCTTTTACAACTACTTTTGAGATCACTGAGGAGCAGCTCGCAGGACTGAAGTATCAGGATATTCAAGCGTGGGACTCTGTTGGTCATATGAGTTTGATTGCAGCTCTTGAGGATGCATTCGATATCATGATGGAAACCGATGACATCATTGAACTTAACTCTTACGAGAAAGGCAAGGAGATTCTCTCTAAGGATGATTACAGGGTGGAATTTTGATTTTTAGAACGGAGATAATGAAAAATGAAGGAGAATAAGAAATATGAATAATATGGAAAAATATAACAATGCGTTCGTTGAGACTTTTGAGATTACTGAGGAGCAGCTTGCAGGACTGAAGTATCAGGATATTCAAGCGTGGGACTCTGTTGGTCACATGAGTTTGATTGCAGCTCTTGAGGATGCGTTTGATATCATGATGGAGACCGATGACATCATTGATTTTAGCTCTTATGAGAAAGGCAAGGAGATTCTTGCGAAGGATGATTATGGGGTGAAATTCTGATGGGAAGGATTTGGAATCTGGAAGAATACAGGGATAAGGTCGCGTTAGTTGATGAGTTTGGAAACTCTATGACATATGGCGAGCTGAACACTGAAGCAAATGCTCTTGCGGAGACGGCCGGACACCGGTGTTTAGTGTTTTCTCTATGCCGTAATGAAATCGGATCCGTTATTGGTTATACGGCGTTTATCAATAACGCGATAGTTCCGGTTATGGTGAGCAGCCACTTGGAAGAAGAACTACTCCGGAATCTTCTTCATACTTATCAGCCTGAGTTTTTATGGGTTCCAAAAGATCAGGCAGAGCAATTTCCTGGTATGGAAACGAAATATGAATGCCATAACTATGTCCTGTTAAGGACGAATTACCACAAGAAGTATCCACTTTACGATGAACTCGGTCTTCTGATCACCACATCCGGTTCTACCGGATCACCGAAGCTGGTGCGGCAGTCTTTTACAAATGTCCTGGATAACGCACAGTCGATTGCTGAGTATCTGAAAATTGATGATACGGAGCGTCCGATTACCACATTGCCAATGAACTATGTATATGGGCTTTCCATCATCAACTCCCATTTTCTGGCTGGCGCAACCCTGCTGCTGACTGACAAGGGCATAATGCAGAAGGACTTTTGGGACTTCTTTAAGGAGGCTAAAGCGACAAGTTTTGGTGGGGTGCCATACACCTATGAGATGCTTGATAAGCTTCGCTTCTATCGCATGAAGCTTCCGTCACTCCGCACAATGACCCAGGCTGGTGGCAAGATCACACCGGAGCTTCATGAGAAGTTCGCCACCTATGCCGCAGAGCAGGGAAAGAACTTTGTGGTGATGTACGGCGCCGCTGAAGCGACCAGCCGAATGGGATATTTGCCACCTGAGCGTGCCGTAGAAAAAAAAGGTTCTATGGGCATTCCGATTCCCGGTGGAAAGTTTAGACTCATTGGAGAGAACGGAGAGGAAATCACGGAACCTCTGACAACGGGCGAGCTGGTTTACCAGGGAAAGAATGTCACGCTTGGATATGCTGAAAAGGGTGAAGATCTAATTCTTGGCGATGAGAGGCATGGCATTCTTGAAACCGGAGATATGGCGCAATTCGATACAGACGGTTTCTATTACATCGTTGGTCGAAAAAAACGATTCCTAAAAATCTATGGGAACCGTGTAAACCTTGATGAGATTGATCGCCTGATTAAGGGTGAGTTTGAGATCGAGGTCGCTAGTACTGGCGTGGATGATCATATGTATATTTTCGTTACTGAAGAAGAGAAAGCGAATTCCGTTAGGGACTTCGTTATCAGCAAGACGAAACTGAATTCCGCGGCCTTCAAAGTAATTACCATCGACGAGATTCCAAAGAATGAGTCTGGCAAGACTCTATATCAAGAATTGAAAAAGTATTATGAGTGATAGGAAACAGATCGTCTGTTTTACTTATGCCGGAGGAAATGCGTCATTCTTTAATGACATCGAAGGAGACCTTCCGGATTTTGAGTTCATGAAACTTGAATACGCAGGGCATGGAACAAGGCATAAGGAGCCGCTTTATCAAAACTTTGATGAGTTGGCAGATGATTTGTATGCAGTTCTGGAAACACAATACGACGGTTCCGAGTATGCACTGTTTGGATACAGCATGGGAACAATAAGCATGGTTGAGGTGCTGAGACGAATCATTGACAAAAATGCACTGCCTCTGCCAAACCATGTTTTTATTGCGGCACATGAGCCCAAGACAAAAGCGGAACTCAAGGGGTATTCTCAGGTTGAAATGGATGAATTAGTTAAAGACAGAACCATTCGCTTCGGTGCGGTACCCGAGAATCTTCTCAATAATAAGAGCTTTTGGCGGATGTATTTACCTTTGTATCGGGCAGATTACTCGATTATTGGGAAATATGAATTTGAGAGTCTTTCTCTTAAATCTACGATTCCGGCCACAGTTTTCTATTCTGAAACGGATACCAAATTGGATGACATGAAGCTGTGGGGGAATTATTTCATAGGAGAAATCAATTACTGTCAGTATGAAGGAACGCATTTCTTCATTCAAAACCACCATGCTGAGATGGCGAGGGTTATCGAAGAAAGGATAAATGGGAGAATCAACAAATGACATTTGAAGATATTCTAATCATTCCGCCTTATTCTCTTGGCGATGAAGAAAAAGGAAAAATGCTCACAGAGCGATTGGTTGATTTGACACGGCTTCATCAAGAGAGATGCCCAGAGTACCGTCGTATGCTTGAGGCAATTGGTTTTGATGCCGAAAAGGTCAAGTCCTATAAGGAACTGCCGTTCCTTCCTGTACGCTTGTTTAAGGAGATGGATTTGCGGTCCGTTTCAAAGGAAGAAGTTGTAAAGACCATGACTTCTTCCGGGACAACGGGACAGGCAGTCAGCAAAATCTATCTTGATCGTACTACTTCTTCCAATCAACAGAAGACAATGGTCAAGATCGTTTCGGAGTTTACCGGCTCCAGCCGTATGCCAATGATCATCATTGACTGTCCGAGCGTTATTAAGAACCGTTCCATGTTCTCAGCACGAGGCGCTGGAATCCTTGGCTTTTCGATATTCGGCTCGAAGAAGATTTATGCTCTCGGTGATGATATGAAGCTGGACGTTGGCGGGGTGAGGGATTTCTTGGAGCAATATGGGGATCAGAAGATATTGCTGTTTGGTTTCACCTTTATGATCTGGCAGCATTTCTATAAGGAATTGCTGAGACTGAAAGAAGAAGGAGTTACCTTTGATCTTACAAACGGCATTCTCATTCACGGCGGCGGTTGGAAGAAGCTGATTTCTGAGGCGGTCAGTCATGATGAGTTCCACAGAAGACTGGAAGAAGCCTGTGGACTGCATGATATCCATGATTATTACGGCATGGTGGAGCAGACCGGATGCATCTATATGGAGTGCAAATGTGGACATCTTCATGCCAGTAACTTCTCCGATGTGATCATCCGCCGACCACTGGACTTCTCAGAGGCTGATATCGGAGAAAACGGCATTATCCAAGTCGTGAGCACGATCCCAGAATCGTATCCCGGACACAGCTTGTTGACAGAGGATGAAGGCGCAGTTCTGGGTGTAGATGATTGCCCGTGTGGTCGGAAAGGAAAATACTTCAAGATCAACGGGCGCTTGAAGAATGCTGAAATTAGGGGGTGCAGTGATACCTATGCAGTTAAGTTTTAAGGATTTACAGTATGTGATTGGCAGCCCTGAAACTGTGGAAGAAATGAAGTCCCTGAAGATGCTGCGCCCGTTTGAAGGCTGTGTGCTTGACTTCTTGAATGATTTATCTGTTGAGCTTCGTAAGAACAGGGAGTATTCAGATGTAGCCACCTTCGGTTTTTGGTGCCGGAAAGCGGCGCTATTGAAGGAAAAGCAGAAATATGATGATGTTGAGGAAAGGTTCGGAAAAGGAATCGTATTTCACAGCACCCCTTCCAATGTGCCAGTAAACTTTGCGTTTAGCTTTGCCGCCGGACTCTTGGCGGGTAATGCAAATATCGTTCGCTTGCCTGGTAAGAGCTTTGAACAGGTCGAAATTATCAGCAATGCTATTCGTGCGCTTGTTGAAAGCAAGCATAAAAATCTGGCTCCGTATATTGTTTTTATTAAGTTCCCGCCGGTAAAAGAGATATCGGATGCATTCTCTGCATTATGCAATGTTCGCGTCATTTGGGGCGGCGATATGATGATTGCGGAGTTTCGTCAGTCTGCGATACCAGCAAGAACAACGGAAATCACTTTTGCAGATCGACATTCCATCGCTGTTATTAACGCGGATGCATACTTGGAAGAGACCAATAAAAATAAAGTTGTTCAGGACTTTTATAATGACACGTACTTTTCTGATCAGAATGCCTGCACATCTCCACGTATTATCTTCTGGCAAGGGGAAAAAAAGCAGGAGGCAAAGGATGACTTTTGGCAGCGTGTTCATGAACTGGTGAAGAGTAAGTATTCTTTAGCGGCTGTTCAGGCCGTTGGGAAGTTGAACGCAGTTTATTCTGTCGCGGCGCAAAAGCTAGTAAAAGTGCAGGAATCCGAGGATATGTTAATTACCCGCCTTGATGTGAATCAAGTCGATAAGGATTTAATGAACTTCAAGTATAACAGCGGTTTCTATTTTGAGAAAGATATTGATAACCTGACGGATATTGCGAATGTTTGCGATATCAAGTGTCAGACGATCACATACTTTGGCGTGAAGGAAGAAAAATTCAGAGAGTTCCTAGAAGTCGCCAGGCCTATTGGCATTGATCGCATTGTTCCTATGGGCAAATCAATGGACTTTTCCTTTATTTGGGATGGATATGACTTGATTAGGCAGATGTCCAGAAGAATAACGATTATTTGACGAGGGTTGATGCATGTATATAAAACAGAGCTATACACTCTGAAACAGAAAAGTCACCATTATCGGTGCGGGCTATGTAGTATAATCAATTGTCTATGCACTGGCATTAATGGATGTTGCCAGAGAAATCGTGATGATTGATATCAATCTCAAAAAAAACCGATGGAGAGGCAAAAGACATCCGCTATGGACTTCCGGGGATTGGAATCGTTGATCTCTATGTTGGGGAATACTGCGATTGCGAAGACTGCGAACTTATCATCATCACAGCGGGACGTGGCTGTAAGCCCGGAGAAACACGACTGGATTTGAAATTGAGAACGTAAAAATCATGCACAGCGTGATTGAGTTCATCAAGCAGTATTTCACCCGAGGCGTTATCAATATTTTCACTAATCCTGTGGATATACTGAACTTCATGGTAGCGGAATGGATGGGGTTGTCCAATGGCATGGTATTTGGGGCCGGTTGTATATTGGATTCTTCCCGCTTTGTACGGACAATTGCGGATTACATCGGCTTGAGCACAGGCGTCATCAGCGCCTATGTGGTTGGCGAGCACGGTGATAGCCAAGTTCAGGTATGGAGCCCATGTAACCATCGGTGGAATTCCGATTGCGGAGTATTGCAATGATTCTGGCCTTGAATGGAACAGAGAGATTAGAGCCGATATCGCAGAGAAAACCAGAGTAATGGGTTCTCAGATTGTTGCCGAGAAGAGGCGCACACACTTTGGTATCGCAACCTGTGTGTGCCAGTTAGCGGATATTATTAATATATGAGACCTACGATTATATCGGTCAGTTCAGTTCTTTTGGGTGAACAAGGATGCCGCGATGTAGCTTTATCAGTTCCCTCAGTGGCAGGTCCCGCAGGTGTTCAACAGAAGATCCGGAAAAAAGGGGTACCGACAGAATCCAGAGTTTTTTGACGCAGTTGAGAACGTCAGAGAAGTTTTAGATCAAACAAAGGAGATTAAGGAGATGCTGTTCAGAGATTTGAAAGCACAGTATCAGGCGTTGAAGCCTGAAATTGATGCCGGTATTCAGTCAGTCATTGAAAGTTCTGCTTTTATCCTCGGGAAGCCGGTGACGGAACTTGAAGAGAAACTAGCCGAATATGTTGGTAGGAAGCATTGTGTTGCGTGTGGTAATGGAACAGATGCTCTACAGCTTGCCCTCATGATCTTGGGCATTGGTCCTGGTGATGCGGTTTTCACTTCCGACTTTACGTACTTTGCATCTGCTGGTACAAGCTCCATACTTGGGGCCACTCCGATTCTTGTGGATATCGACCTCGCCACATATAACATGAGCCCGGATGCTCTTGAGAAACAGATCCAGAGGGTGCTTGCTGAGGGAAAGCTGAAACCAAAGGCCATTATTCCCGTGGATCTATTCGGTCAGCCTGCAGACTACGATAAGATTCTTCCCATCGCAGAGAAATACGGCTTGAAGGTTCTTGAAGATGGGGCCCAGGGGTTTGGCGGGAACATTCGGGGGAAAATGGCTTGTAGCTTCGGAGACATCTCAACCACATCATTCTTTCCTGCAAAACCCCTCGGCTGCTATGGAGACGGAGGCGCAATCTTCACTGATGATAATGAGGCAGATGCAAGACTCCGTAGTCTTCGTGCACAAGGCAAGAGTCCGAAAGACAAGTACGATAATCGTGAGATTGGCATGAACAGCCGGTTGGACACTCTCCAGGCTGCAATACTCCTTCCAAAGTTCAGGGCTTTTGTAGAGCATGAGATTGATGATGTCAATCGTGTTGCGGATTGGTATATGGAAAGGTTGAAGAATCATTTCGTTACGCCGACCGTTCTTCCAGGGTTCCTCTCCTCATGGGCTCAGTACACGATTCTTCTGAAGAATAAGGTAGAGCGTGACGGTATGCAGGTCAAGTTGAAAGAGAAGGGCATTCCCTCGATGATCTATTACCCTCGCGGACTACATCAACAGGAAGCCTATAGATGGATGGGTCTGGATGACTCTATGTATCCTAACACGGTTGAAGCGACGCAACGGTGCTTAAGCCTTCCAATGCATCCATATCTGAAGGAAGAAAATGTTGATTTGATTTGTAACACTATGCTGAATTGATTATTTACAGAATTAACCAAAAACACGCCATAAGGAGAAAGAGAATGGAGTTTAATGGTATCTATCAGGGGTTGATTTCTGGAACAGAAAAACTTGCATTAGTCGGATTAGGTTATGTTGGTATGCCGATTGCTGTGGAGTTTGCAAAGCATATCAAAGTTATCGGTTTTGATATCAATGAGAAACGCGTTGATGAATATCGGAACGGTATTGATTCGACAAACGAGGTCGGTGAGGCTCTGAAAGATACAACGGTGGAGTTTACAGCTGATCCCGCAAAACTTAGGGAAGCAAAGTTTATCGTTGTGGCTGTACCGACTCCCGTGAATGAAGATAACACGCCAGATTTGAGACCTGTGGAAGGCGCGTCACGGACTGTAGGTCAAAACCTTACGCCCGGCTCTATCGTTGTCTTTGAGTCCACTGTTTATCCAGGAGTTACAGAAGATATTTGTGTCCCAATTATTGAGAAGGAGTCAGGACTCAAATGTGGTGTTGACTGGAAGATTGGTTACAGCCCAGAACGCATCAATCCGGGCGATCGCATCCATACGTTGACGACGATCCGGAAAGTTGTATCCGGTATGGATGAAGAATCAGCTGCTGAAATCAAAAAAATCTATGACATCGTGATTAAAGCTGGCACCGTTCCGGTATCTAGTATCAAGACCGCTGAAGCAGTAAAGGTTGTTGAGAACAGCCAGCGTGATATCAACATAGCCTTCATGAATGAGATTGCAATTATCTGTGACAAACTGAATATTGATACGGATGAAGTCCTATACGGCATGAATTCTAAATGGAATGCGCTTGGCTTCAAGCCTGGGCTTGTCGGCGGGCACTGCATTGGAGTTGATCCTTATTATTTGACGAATGTAGCAGAGAAATTGGGGTATCATTCAAAGATCATCTTGAACGGACGTCAAGTAAATGATTCTATGGGGGCTTTTGTGGCTGACGCTGCAATTAAAGAAATGATTGAGGCTGGTATGGCCCCGAAGAAAGCCACAGTCGTGATTATGGGTTTAACATTTAAGGAAAACTGCCCGGATACCCGCAACAGCAAAGTCGTGGATATCATAGACAGACTTAAAGAGTACGATATCAATCCCGTTGTGACTGATATGTGGGCAGAGCCAGAGATTGCCAAACATGAGTATGGCGTTGAATTGGTAAAGTGGGAGGATGTACCGAAAGCCGACTGCGTGATTATTGCAGTTGGACACAATGAGTACCGCTCTATGTCAGTGATGCAGCTGAAGGAACTGTTCAAGAACGAATTGGCAGATGAGGAAAAAGTATTGATAGATGTAAAGAGTCTCTATCGTATGGATGAGTTGAAGGCATCGGGCATGAGGTTTTGGAGGCTATGATCTGAGAATTTTAATGCCATTCATTTGCATTAGAGGTAAGCGCCAAACGTTTACGTTGGCCCGACATAACAAAAGTGCATGTTGAGGAAGCATAGTCGTGACCCAGCCCTTGTTCATGGCTGCCAGTTTTGGCGCTTCCTTGAAAACATATGTAAGATATTTGTATGGATCCAGGTCGTTTTCCATAGCCGTTTGAATTATGCTGAACGTTACCGCGCATGCCGACGCCCCCTTTCGGCGTATTCGCGAACAGGAAGTTTTTCTGTCGATAACGAATGGCTTGATGTTGCGTTCTGCAAGATTGTTGCTGATTTCCAGACGCCCGTCATTGAGGTATACCGACAATTACGACGCATTGTTCTGGGGGTCTGCCAGACCTTCTCCCAGCTTGAATTTCTTCGCTACTGTCCTGGAAAAAGCCTCATGCAAAGAACTCGTCAAGGATCGGTTTGGCCAATTCCTGACGTTTCTCCCTGCGTTCTTCCGGGGAAAAGCCTATAAAGGCACTCTCCAACTGAAAGTGCTTTTCACAGTCAGCCTCTCCCGCTACAGCGCTCCCTGACTTTTTTTTGTTGTTAGGAAGGGCAGTCACGGCTTCATGAAACCTTCTTCGCGTATGCGACATGCAGCCCACATAGTTCACATCTGTTAGTGCGTCATAACCCTCATTGCCGCCGTCTGCAGATAACCTTTGAAACCGCGGAGAAATTCGACTGAATAGTAGTTGCCCCGGCCGGGTTGGTACTCATACAGGATGATGGGATGTTCCGCATATTTCCCGGTCCGGTCCAGCTACATGTAACTCTTCGTCTGCGCTTTCCTTTGCACCTGCAAATCCGTTTCATCCGCATGTATGATGTCTTCCATGAGAAGCAGACGATGCAGTTCCTCATACAGTGGTTTCAGCCATGTGTCCGAGCAATAGATCATCCAGTTGGACATTGTCTGTCTGGAAAGCGGGTACCCGCTCCGGCTGAAATCCAGCTCCAGCCGGTAAAGAGGACTGCCCATGACGTATTTCTGCGTAATAAGGTCACCGTTCCACTCCAGATACTTCTGGTGGTCCTCCGGCATATGCGCGGTATCCGTGCTGTACTGCCCCTTCCTGCCGAAAAGACGGCGGTGGGAGGCAATCCGGGGCTGCTTGTAAAACACGTCAATCGTAGATGCGGTAACCCGGACATTCACCTTTCGCTGGATGTACTCATGAGGGACGGAATAATACATGTTGTCCACAGCAATGTGGCAGTTGAACTGTACCATCGCCTGTTTCCATTCTGCCAGTTCATAACGGGTTGGCGGAAGCAGGGTCAACACAGGGAATTCCTCCGCCATGAAGATGCCGTATCGGGTTCTGTCTTCCTTTTGAAACGCTTTATGGCTGAATTCATTCAGCTTCACACGGATCGCTGCGTTCAATTCCGCCAGAGAGAAGAACTGTTCATCACGAAGCGCGGCAATGATTCAGGTGGAGATGATGCACACGCTTCCCTCCACATTGGGCTTATCCTTGGTAGCCATCACTCTTGCTGGAACGATGGCACAGTTAAGGTGTTCTGCCATATCATGGTACGCAGCGTTGACATGCGGATCATCCCAGTCTCCGTTATGGATAACGGAAGTCTTACAGTTGTCGGAATCCAGAATTCTGGATACCCCACCGTAGTACTCGAACATATGGATGTGTGCGGTAATCCAAGGGGACTGCTGTTCTTTGATGAACACTTCCACATAAGGGTACTGACTGTAGCTCAGAATGCCTACAAAGACATAGACGTTGGTGGTCTCTCCGGTATCCAGGTCCATGATATGCGTCGAATCTCCAGCCCAGTCCACCTCGATCTGCTCTCCGGGCTTCCGGACGATGTGCATCGTGGCCCGGTGACGATGTTCATCCTGCTGGATGTAATAGCAGAACTGGGAGTACATCGGGGCTCTCCGCCGTTCTTGCAGTAGGTTTCCAGATACTTCCGTCCACAGTGGCTTCCGTTGACCACGTTCCTCTGAAGCTCTTTGTGGATGTAATCGAAGTCCGGCATCTGCTTGGTGGGATTGACCTTTGGGCCCCTGGGGAACAGAAGCTCATCCAGTGTAGTATCCGCCATGAATCATCCAGCGGCCAGGACAACCTCAATTCTCGTGCTCTGCGCTGCACTTTCACCACCACCACCACAGTTTTTTTGAGAACACTTTACGCTTTCCAGAATGCTTCGCTGCATCAGCCCCATTGCCGTTAGTCTGAAGATTTCACGGTATTGGATCATTGATGTGACCTCTTAATAACAGATTCACATCGTTTGATGTGTAGATCCATTATAAGACCGTGATTTCCGTTTCAACGGAACATTGTTGCCCTCATCACCGGATTTGTGATTTCCGTTTCGCCGGATTCACGATGTCCAAGCCCCGGAGTATTCAGAAGATCGTCATGGTCTCCGTGTTCCTTGTCTCGGAAGAAGCATTGTTCTGCATGATACTATAATTTAATAAAGTGGGGAATTATGCCACTTTCCAAAGCAGCTGTCTTTGTCAATATGATGAACCGCAGGTTCGTGAGAACCCTGTTTTTTGCCCGTATGGATCGACTCCACGCACCAAAATCGATGAAACTCTGACTTGTCTGTGCGATGTTGAATTGTACAGCTTATCCCGGAAAAGTCTTCCGCTTCCAAGGTACGGTATTTCTCTGCTTTGACTATGAAAATCTTAGCCCCGCCGTGTTTACCGGCTTGTTGCGAGCTTCGATCTCGAATCCTGAGCACAGCTATTCATTCTGCTGCGCTGTGATCTGCAAAGCCTCCTGTGTTGTACGTGGCCAGCGGAAGCTCCCGCTTTCCAGCCGCTTATACAACAGCACAAATCCATTTGTATCCCAGTACAATGACTTGACCCGGCCTGTCCGCCGACCGAAGAACAGAAACAGCACATTTTCAGATGCATCCAGGCGGAACTGGTCCTGAATTATCCCGGCAAGTCTGTCATACCCTTGAGCAGATCTGTGAACCCTGTTGCCAGATCGATATTTCTTGGAGTGAATCCCTTCAGCATTTCCTGAATGCCTTCAGCACAGCCCTGATCGACTCTTCATCCGCGCCGCCATATACGTCTGCGCTGAATACACCCACATGAACTGTTGCAGCCACTTTGCCGCCGGTTGTTCTTGAGCTGATTTCTGTGAAATAAACGCTGATGACATTTGTAATACGTGTGGTAGCTCAACCCATGTTCCGCGCACCATCCCTTCATCTGCAGTCCGCTATCACGGCATGCCTTGATCGTTGCCGCACAACATCTCCTGGTTTTGACTGTTCAGGGTCTGCGGACTATGTTCTGCCATATACGATTACCCACTATTCTGCCGTAGAGTCTACGACAAAACCATAGACCCTACGCTTGTAGGGGCTATTTTCGCATTTCTGGTCGGATACTTGTAGCCGCCGCAATATTTGACGATTACCAATGGAGTTATATGATGTAAGGAAATGCAGCTGGAATGAATATGAAAAAGAGTGTTTTAAAAGCAACGGCTTTAGTTTTTGTTTTATCGCTATTCGCTAAGCTGATTGCTTTTGTAAAGTCAATTATTCAAGCTTCGTATTATGGAACGAATATCGAGACTGATGCATTCAATGTTGCGAACGGATTTGTATCGAATATACTGTATATGATTACAACCGCAATAGCTGTTGCATTGGTTCCTATATATATACAGCGGAAGATAAATAATGATAAGAACAATTTCGCAACTAAGACCATAACAGGGTTAACGGTAGTTTCCATTATTATTACGGGGATACTCATTATCATTGCACCATACATTTCAATTGTGATAGCTCCGAGCTACTCAGAAAATGAATTAATAATGACGACACAGTATCTCAGGGTTCTTGTGTTGGGCTTTACTTTTGCTCTAATTACGCAGCTCTATTCAAATTTGCTAAATGCCGAAAAAGCATATGCGTTTTCTACGTTTTGCTCAATAATTAACAGCCTTGTGCTGATTGCTTTTATACTTCTGTTTGCAAGTGCGTGGGGTATCTGGGCATTAGTCATTTCAGTTCCTGTATCATATGCGATACAGTGGCTTATTCTGTATTTGAAAGGGAGAAAGTACGCAAAACTCTCTTTCAAATACGGTGTATGGGATGATCAAGTAAAGTTCTTAGTCATTCAAGCAGTTCCAATACTGTTAGGTCAAGCAACAGTAGAAATAAACCAAGTGGTAGACAGAGCATTATTGACTTCTATTGGAGCAGGGGCATTGACAGCTGTATCATATGCGGCTATCCTATATCAATTTGCCACTACGCTGATTTCTTTACCTATTTCCACCGTTATGTTTACTGAATTATCAGAGGCAGGTGCAAATAAGGACGAAGAAAAGATAAAATTCTACCTAAATTCCTCGTATAAGCTGTTCTTTTTAACATGTATACCTATCACTGTTGTGATTTTTTTCGCCGCAAAAGATATTGTAACATTTGTATATGGGTACGGTAATTTTTCGGGAGATTCTATTCTTAACTGTGCTACTGGGCTGGCCTTCTATGGATTTTGCTTGCTTCCAGCTTGTATTAAATCGGTTTTAAGCAGAGCTTATTATGCGGTGAATGATACTAAAAGGCCTATGGTAATAGGCGTTTTTGAGGTGATACTAAATATTGGTCTATCTATTCTATTTGTTAAACCATTTGGGATTATAGGCGTTGTTGGAGCTACAGCAATTGCGACTTTTGTGTTTCTGATTGTATTGATTATAGATTTTAATCGGAAATATGTTGTTGTGACGATGGATATCATTGTTTCCTATTGGAAAATAATCCTCGCCAGTGTTTTGCTTGTTTTCGCTATGATTATTACCAATAATATAATGATTGAATCTGCAATCATTAGTTTTTTGATGAAAACGATAATCGCTTTTATTGCTTTTTATTTGTGTCTTCTTGCGTTGAAGGAGGAAACATTTATTGGAGTAATTAATCAAGGCAAACAGTATATTATAAGTAAGATTAGATCAACGTAAGACCTGCTAACAAAAGTCAATCCCCGATAGAATTTCTAAGTGAGTGAAAAGGTATAACAACTCAGGCTGTTGAGCACTTGTTTTTCAAAGAGACAGCCAGCTTTACATTGAAGGGGAAAGTTAGTTTGTTCCATATCGTCTAAATGAGCCTTGACTGTGGCGTAGTAGCAGCGGAGGAACAGTCATGGAAACGACGAAGGAAACGATAAGCAACACGAAAACGGTCACCATTTCCAGTGTGGAATATGAGGAACTGAAAGCACAGAATCGCTTGCCACTTGAACAGCTACGCGTTGTTCGGTGAAAGCAGTTCGGGCCTTCTTCCGAGAAAGCGAAAAATGACGCCGCGATAGGGTCATCTGCACGTAGTTTTCATTACTTGTGCAGCGCCGAGGACTTCTCGGTAACCGTCCTCATTGATGGCAATCGCCACAAAAACTGAGACGTTTTCGTATTCTCCGTCCCAATTCCGGTGCAGATAAATCCCATCCACATAGACGTATGTGTATCTTCCACCTTGAAGCGGGGGGGGGCCGCTAGTCCTATATGTGGACATATGCTATCTGTTCAGCTTGCTGATTGTGGATTGAGATACCATGCTACCTCATAGGGCCTCGGTAATATCCTCCACTCGGCTCACAGAGACGCCGGCAAGGCACATCTTAATGAGCGCTTCTTCCACGCTGCTTTCTCTGCGCCGGTAACGCTCAATGATGGCGGTTTCGAAGGTTACGCCCTTCAGTCGCGGTAAATGCAGCATCACGTCGCTGCTGGTCGTCGTGTGATTGCGGTCATAGTGACCGCTGCAGTAGCCCTGGCGGGCCTCGTTTCGCTCGTAGCGGGCGGCCTGCGTTGGTTGGTCTGCTTCCTTCTCCAGCAGCTCGTTAAGCGTTTCTTCAACGCTCCTGCGCACCAATTCCTTGATCTGCCCCTTGATAACTTCCTCGTTCAGCTGTACAATCTTTTCGGACATGGTTTGCTTTCTCCTTTCAGAATGTTGTGTCGCGACTCCATTCTACCAAAGACAGCAAACCATGTCTCTTTTTGTTCACTTGAATTTGCGCAACTTATTGTACTTACCCTTTATACTGAATAGTGACCAAACAACCCAGTTGCGCTGTCCGCAATGATGGCAGATCATTGCAAAGCAGGTGTTAGCGCCCAGCCAAAACAGCCATTACGGGCTCAACTGAAATCGCCAATCACAGGATTGTAGATTTTGCAATCGGCGGTGGGCGGCGGCCGCTGATGCGGTGACCAACGGCCGCCCGGCGGTCTGTCAGCGGCCAGCTTAACCGGTTGCATATTCCGCCGCCAGAAGACAGTCTGACCGGCGAAATCCGACACTATGACCGCTGTAGAACAGACACAGGAACCGCTGGTCCTACACCGCGTCCATGGTGCACCACTTCCGGTGAATTGGTGCATGGAGACCGCACAGATGGTGCGCGGCCTCCGCGCAAAAGCATCACTCCATAATTGCCTTGCGTTTCCGCATGGACTCGCCATGGATTTGGATCACATAGGAGTCGTAGATGATGCGGTCACAGATTGCGTCAGCCAGCGTGGGATTATATAGATTCTCATGCCAGCCGGGGACATCCATCTGCGAGCAGAGGATCGTGGACGCTGTCTTGGTTCGCGCTTCCACAAGTTCGAGGACATCCCTCGCTTCGCTCTCCTTAAGCGGATAGAGCAGCCATTCGTCCAGAATGAGCAGCTTGACCTTCTTAAACTTCTTCATGTATTCCCGGTAGGTTCCCTCGCCGCGGGCGATGGCTATCTCCACGAGAAGATCCGGCAAGCGGATGTAGCGGACGGTATAAAAGTTTCTGCTGGCGGACATTCCCAGGGCGCAGGCCAAATAGGTCTTACCGGCTCCGGTTGCTCCGAGAAGGACGACGTTATGTGCTTCCTGTATGTATGAGCAGAAAGCGAGCCGAAGTATCTGTGCTTTGTCCAGCTTCCGTTCCGGGAGATACTCTATATCCTCTACACAAGCGCCGGGAATGGCGTACCCTGCCTTCTTGATGAGCCGGGCAAGATGATTGTTTTTTCTGGTCATCCATTCTGTGTCTACCAGAATCCCAAAGCGATCTTCGAAAGAAAGGTCTTTGATTACGGGATCCTCAAGCTGTTCTTTGAAGCGCCTGGCCATGGCGCCCAGGTGCATATCCTGCAGCTTGGAAACGGTTTCATTTGTGAGCATCACTTGTCCCTCCTGCTGTAGTATTCAGCTCCACGGGTGAAGCTGTACTGGGAGGGCTTGGCGGATGATTCGTCTGTATGCTCGTCCGGTAATCTGTCCTGCCCGGACTTCAGAATGGCCTGTACGCTCTTGAGGCTGGGAGACGGTGTGAAGGACAGCGCTTTCTTGCAGGCAGCCTCCAGTCGTTCCGCTGAATACTTGTCCGCGGATTTCAGCAGCGCCATACAGGATTTGTATCCCTGCTGTTCTACTTTGTAGGCAGACAGAAAGAGTCGTACTACAGCAGTGGTGTTTTCTCCGATTTGCTCAGCCCAGCGGAGGAAACGTTCACCCGTCCACTCCAAGTATTTCTGATGTTCCGGAGGCATATGCTCCTCGTTTGTGCTATACTGGTTCGGGCGGCCATACAACCGCGGATGAGAAGCGATCCCGTTCCCTCCGAAGAATATCTCGACAACAGACCGTGTCAGGCGAACCTGCACCTGCTGCTTGATATACTCATACGGAACGGAGTAATTCATGCGCTCCACAGACACATGGTAGTTGTATTTGACTGTGGCGACTTTCCATGCAGCCAGCTCGAACGGCGTTGACGGAAGCGGAAGAAGGAACACTCGCTCTTCCTCAAACGCGGATGCACGGCTGCCCGCTTTCTTCTGGAACGGCTTATGATTGAATTCATACAGCTTGTTCTGTATCGCCTC